>Ga0209356_1000549_pt1 | contig 14697 bp, 14 predicted proteins | sample LauGreFaBDMM15SN_2_FD_188213 | JGI IMG/M metagenome (GOLD analysis project Ga0209356, IMG submission 188213) | Freshwater lake microbial communities from Lake Michigan, USA - Fa13.BD.MM15.SN (SPAdes) (version 2) | ecosystem: Environmental > Aquatic > Freshwater > Lake | place: Lake Michigan, USA...
AGGGCGGAATCATTCGCCGCGCGATGGAAGATTATTCGCGTAAGCGTCACGAAGAAGAGGGTTACGAATTCGTTTACTCACCACATATAACCAAGGCAGCGCTCTTTGAAACTTCTGGCCACCTCGAGTGGTATGCCGAAGGTATGTATCCACCAATGATTCTTGATGAAGAGCATCATGCAGATGGAACGATCAAACGTGCGGGCCAGCAGTACTACATGAAGCCGATGAACTGCCCTTTCCATAACTTGATCTATCGCTCACGTGGTCGTTCGTACCGCGAGCTGCCCTTACGTCTCTTCGAATTCGGAACTGTCTATCGTTATGAAAAGTCTGGCGTTCTTCACGGAATCACTCGTGCGCGTGGCTTTACTCAAGATGATGCCCACATCTACTGCACCAAAGAGCAGATGCCAGGTGAGCTTGATTCGTTGCTGACCTTCGTCCTTAATCTCCTTCGTGACTATGGACTTGAAGATTTCTATCTAGAAATTTCAACTCGTAATCCTGAAAAGTCTGTGGGCTCTGATGAGGATTGGGAAGCTGCAACAGAAGCACTTCGTAAGGCGGCTCTTGCGCAGAACCTTGAACTTGTTAATGATGAAGGTGGCGCTGCTTTCTATGGTCCAAAGATTTCTGTTCAAGCTAAAGATGCGATTGGTCGCACATGGCAGATGTCTACGATCCAAGTTGATTTCCAATTGCCACAGCGCTTTGAACTTGAATACGCGGCAAACGATGGTTCTCGTGCACGTCCAGTGATGATTCACCGCGCACTCTTTGGATCAATCGAAAGATTCTTTGGTGTACTCACCGAGCATTACTCGGGTGCCTTTCCACCATGGCTAGCTCCAGTACAAGTGATGGCGATTCCTGTCGCTGAACCATTCACCGACTATCTCTTTGATGTCGTCGCAGCGCTTAAGGCGGCAGGTATTCGAGCCGAGGTCGATGCCTCTGATGACCGTATGCAGAAGAAGGTGCGCAACGCGCAGATGCAAAAGATTCCTTACATGCTTATCGCTGGCGAGGAAGATCAGAAAGCTGGCGCAGTTTCATTCCGCTACCGAAATGGTGAGCAGAAGAATGGTGTTCCACTGGCCGAAGCAATTGCAGAGATTTCCGCAACTGTTGCAGCGCGCCAGCAGGTGTAAGCATGGATTACATCGACTCCACTGGAATGCCGGATGCGTGGTCGCGCTTATGGGCACCGCATCGCCTTGATTATTTGCGCGGAGAAAATCGCCCCCTTGAAGGAAATGCGATCACTTGTCCTTTCTGTGAAATTCCAACCATGAGCGATGAAGAAGGTCTTGTTGTCCATCGTGGGACTCACGCATATGTGGTGATGAATCTCTATCCCTATAACCCAGGCCATTTGCTTATCTGCGCCTATCGCCACGTTGCAGATCTGACTGAACTTAGCGACGATGAACGTGAGGAAATTTTCGCGCTCACTTCACACGCGATGGCGACTATACGTAAAGTTTCACAACCCGAAGGTTTCAATCTTGGAATGAACCAAGGCGCAATCTCGGGTGCAGGAGTTGCGGCGCATATTCACCAACACGTGGTTCCTCGTTGGTCGGGGGATGCAAACTTTATGCCGATTATTGGAAAGACAAAGGTGTTGCCGCAACTTTTAACGGTTACTCGAAATGAGTTAGCCGCTGCTTGGTAGTTTTACTGAAGCTTTCTTAAGTAAGAGACCAGCACATCAATACCAATTCCGCTATCAAGATTGACCGGAATAGCGGGAAATAAGAGCCCTGCGCTAAATGCATCATCACCACTTGATTCAATCAGTTCTCGATATTCCTCGGCGAAGTCGGCAACCAACTCTCTATGCTCGGGTTCGCTCTCAGATATAACAGCGAGTCCATGTAGGTAGTTGCGAATAGTTAAATCTTCAAGACTGATCAGTGCTGCAGGAGAACCATCATCGCTATGCAAAACTAGATACGGCGTTGCCATTTGATCGAATACTCGATTGGCAAGTGATACCGCGTCATCAAAATCGAGTTCGGCTCCAGGCAGTGCCAGTGCGACCATAATTCGGGGAGTCAGGTAATCGTTAAAACTTTCCCACGCGGTGATTGTCTCCGCATCGATTCCGGCAGAGGGATTTACGGCAAAGATTGCACAATCCACATGGGCAATATCTTCACTGGTCGCCTCTATGGAAATGCCTTGATCGCCTAGCGCCTTGGTCAGAGCGGCTGGAGTTGCGCTCACGTGGCCAAAGAGGGCAATTCTCACAGGGGCAGAGGTGGAAGTTGGCATGGGTTAAAGCCTACGATGGTCTTGATGATTAGTGCGCATTTGAAACCTCAGGTCACTCGATTAATTAATCCAGTGGTCAAGATGGCCGTGCGCGTAGGAATTACAGCAAATGGCGTCACGATTGTCGGCGCAATCGGAACACTAGCATCTGTCTTCTATTTCTATCCACGAGGTGATTTCTTTATCGGAACACTGGCAATCTGTTTCTTTGCACTCAGCGACTTATTTGATGGAGCGATCGCTCGACTCACTAATGGAACGGGAACTGCGTGGGGTGGGTTTCTGGATTCCACCATTGATCGTGTGACTGATGCCGCCATTCTCATCGGAGTCCTTCTCTACATGATCGATCGTGATCAGACGGTCTCCATACTGATTTTGATTTCACTTGTCTCAGGTGGCTTGATCCCATATATCCGCGCCAAGGCAGAGAGTATGTCGATCGAGTGCTCTGGGGGATTTGCCGAACGTACCGAGCGTCTTATTTTTAGTTTAACCGCGATTGGACTTTACGGGCTCGGTGTTGACACTGCCCTGCTTATTGGATTTGCGTTGCTTTCAGCTGTCGGGGTCTTTACGGTGCTACAGCGGATGGTTATTGTTTATCGTGCACTGCACAAGGTTTAATTCATGAATGATTTTGTCATGGCTCGTGTCTATTTCTTTGGTTGGTTTATAGTCAGGCGTATCTCTGAAAAAAGTGCAACCAATCTGTTTGGCAAAATTGGCTTGTGGATGTACAAGAAGAATGGCAAGAGCGTAGATCGACTTCGTTCAAATCTAGCACGAGTATTTCCTGAGATGAGTCGGGCTGAACTTGATGATCTAGTGCGTAGAGGCGTGCTCTCCTACATGCGCTACTGGATGGATACATTCAGATCTCCAGATTGGAGTAAAGAGAGAATTCTCTCGACCGTTACAGTCAGTAACGAACACCTGCTCATGGATCCGATTACCAATCGCACTGGTGTTGTAGTGAGCCTTCCGCATGCTGGTAATTGGGATCACGCAGGCTCTTACTTTTGTAGCAGAGGTGCTCACCTTGTCACTGTCGTTGAAGTTCTTAAACCGCGCGCTCTATTTGAAAAGTTCTTGGCCTACCGTCAAGGAATTGGCATGGAGGCACTGCCGCTGGATTCGCGAGCGTTCCCAATCCTCATGCAGCGCGCACGTGATGGCAAGCTGATCGCGCTGATTGCAGATAGAGACCTTTCTTCTAACGGAATTGATGTGGAATTTTTCGGTGGCGTTGCTCGTATGCCTGCCGGGCCAGCAATTATTGCAATACGAACCGGGATTCCTTTGGTTACCGCCTTCGTTTCCTATACCGAATCTGGAATACATATTGATCTCAGAGAAATCGCTATACCTACAGATGGCGATGAGGAATCACGGATCAAGGTTGCTGTGCAGCTCTGTGCTGACAATTTTGCAGTTGGGATCAAAGCCTCACCGCACGACTGGCACATGATGCAGCGCATTTGGGTCGACCGAGATTTCGTGGAGCGCCGATGAAGAAATTAAGAATTGGACTTGTCTGTCCTTACGGCTGGGATACGCCTGGGGGAGTGCAGAACCATGTCCGCGACCTTGCAGAATTCTTTATCGCCGAAGGTCATTTTGTCTCGGTCCTTGCGCCAGTAGTAGATGAGCACGATCTGCCGGATTATTTAGTCAATGCGGGAAAGCCGATCAGCATTCCGTTTAATGGTGCGGTTGCACGTTTGCTCTTTAATCCCACTGCCTTTGCACGAGTTCGCAATTGGTTGACTGATAACGATTTCGATATCTTGCATCTGCATGAACCTGCAGTTCCTTCAATATCTCTCCTCGCTTTGTGGGCTAGTGAAGGTCCTATCGTTGGAACGTTCCATGCCCAGGCAAAGAAAGGTACAACCACTCGTGTTATCGCATCGATCGTTGAACCAGCGATTGAGCGGCTCAGTGAAAAAATCGCAGTCAGTCAAGCCGCGTACGACACACTTCAAGAACATATGGATACGACGGCACATGTAATTCCAAACGGAATTTTTGCCGATCGCTACCGAGATGGAAACGTTGAAGAGAAGTGGGCAGGCCCAACACTTGGATTCATCGGTCGCTTTGAAGAACCAAGAAAAGGTCTCGAAGTGCTTATCGAAGCAATCCCAATAATTTCACGTTTTATTCCTGACGTCCGCGTATTGATAGCTGGGCCGGGTGATCCTTCTGAAATCTCTGAGGATATTGACTCTGAACTACGTAAGCGATTCGAATTTCTGGGCAAAATTTCAGAGGATGAAAAAGCTAACTTTCTTAAATCTATTGCTTTGTATATCGCACCGAATACAGGGGGAGAATCATTTGGCATCATCATCGCAGAAGCGATGGCTGGTGGCGCTGCAGTTGTGGCAAGCGATATTCCGGCCTTTCATGATCTCTTAGGTGGCGGAAAGTTCGGTGCCCTCTTTGTATCAGAGGACTCTCAATCATTGGCCAAGGTTGTTATTGATCTTTTGCGCGAAGATGAAAAACGTAAAGCTCTCGCCGAGGCCGGCAGAGCTCATGCACAACGTTTTGACTGGAGCCTTGTCGCTAACCAGGTATATGAAATCTATGAGAAGGCTCTTGCGTCTGGAGGCAAACTCAACGTGACATCTGAATCCCGTGCCTGGGATTGGCTACTGATTCGTGAGAACGATTAATGAAGAAGATCTTCACGGTATTCGTTGCGCTCATTTCGCTCTCCATCGCTGCGGTTGCCTTTCTTCCAGCATCGCAGAAATCTCTGATCACAGAAATTTTTGAAGAGCCAACCTATAACTCCCTCTCCGGTCGTGAGGGAAGTGACGGCGAGATACTTGTCGTAAAGATTGACGACACAATTTCCGCACGTCCTCAGATAGGTATTGATCGCGCAGATATTGTTTATATCGAGCAAGTCGAAGGAGGGCTTACTCGCTTAGCCGCAGTCTTCTCTTCTGAGATTCCCACACTCATTGGTCCGATTCGAAGTGCTCGTATTTCAGATATCGAGATCCTCGCCCAGTACGGTCGCGTGGTATTTGCCTACAGCGGGGCTCAATCCAAAATGCTGCCAGTTATTTCTGCCGCCAATCTCAATGATTATGGAGCCCAACGGCAGTCACCAACGATCTACACACGCGATGAATCACGGACATCTCCAACCAATATGGTGCTACGTGCTGATCTCTTACTTGAGAAAGTTCGCAGCGACGGGCGCGATATCGCGACGTCCCGCTCGGTAGGTTGGAACTTTGGCGATCTTCCTAATGGTGGTACTGCGATTACTGAGGCCACAGTGAGTTGGCCGGCAGCATCCTACGATGTCAAGTGGAGTGCCGAAGAAGAACGCTGGCTAATATTTAATAATGGGATACCAAATATGTCTGCTTCAGGGACCCAACACGGACCAACGACATTCCTCATCCAGACAGTAGAAATCTTGCCATCTGAATATGGCGACAAACTTGGGGGAGTTACTCCGTACTCAAAGACAATCGGAAGTGGAACAGGTTTCGTTCTGCGAGATGGCAAGTACTTTCCAGCAACCTGGAATCGCCCCGACGAGTTATCGGGCACCACATGGCGGGCACTGGACGGCTCAGAATTGCCCTTTGCACGCGGGCAAATATGGATAGCTCTCACCGAGAAGAATCCTCAATTCACGCTAGAATCAGCACCCATTACAAAGTAGATCCAGGAGTTCATTCAATGTCGCAAGAGACAGGCACGGCACGCGTCAAGCGCGGTATGGCAGAGATGCTTAAGGGTGGCGTCATCATGGATGTCGTTAATGCCGAGCAAGCCAAGATCGCAGAAGATGCTGGCGCTGTAGCTGTGATGGCACTTGAGAGAGTACCTGCTGATATCCGCGCCCAAGGTGGCGTAGCGCGCATGTCCGATCCGGACATGATTGAAAAGATTCAGGCGACTGTTTCAATTCCTGTAATGGCAAAGGTGCGCATTGGCCACTTTGTCGAAGCCCAAATTCTTGAAAGTCTTGGCGTTGATTACATTGATGAATCTGAGGTACTTACCCCAGCTGATTACATCAACCATGTCGATAAGTGGAAGTTCAAGATTCCCTTCGTCTGTGGTGCAACTAATTTAGGTGAAGCCCTCCGTCGTATCAACGAAGGCGCTGCAATGATTCGCTCAAAGGGTGAAGCTGGAACAGGCGATGTTTCAAATGCAATGTCACATATGAGATCAATCGGTGGAGAAATTCGCCGACTTTCATCGATGCGTGAAGACGAACTTTATGTAGCCGCGAAAGAGATGCAGGCACCGTATGCCCTAGTAAAGGAAGTTGCTGAGACTGGCAAGCTTCCAGTTGTTCTCTTCACCGCAGGTGGAATTGCAACACCTGCTGATGCCGCGCTAATGATGCAGATGGGCGCAGATGGAGTATTTATCGGCTCTGGAATTTTCAAATCGGGAGATCCAGCTCATCGTGCTGCAGCGTGCGTGAAGGCCGTTACTTTCTACCAGGATGCAAAGGTATTGGCAGAGGTTTCTCGCGGACTGGGTGAAGCAATGGTGGGAATCAACGTTGCAGATATTCCAGCACCGCATCGCCTCGCCGAACGCGGCTGGTAATTCTTACTTCCGCTGGAGCTCACAATGATTATTGGAGTACTCGCCCTACAGGGTGATTTTCGCGAACACATTGAAGCCATCCACGCATGTGGTCACGAGGCGCTCGAAGTACGTCGCGTCAGCGAACTCGATCAAACTCAGGCGTTGATTCTTCCAGGAGGCGAATCAACAACAATTGCCTTGTTAGCTAAAAATTATGGACTTATCGAACCGTTGAAGAAACGTATTGCGCAAGGGATGCCGACGTATGGTTCTTGTGCCGGAATGATTCTGCTTGCCGATCGAATAGTTGATGGTGTCGAAGGGCAAGAAACTTTTGGCGGCATTGATATGACGGTTCGTCGAAACGCGTTTGGACGACAAGTGGATTCATTCGAATCAGAATTAGATTTCGCCGGCCAACAACTTCACGCAGTCTTTATCCGTGCGCCTTGGGTTGAAGAGCTTGGTAGCGAAGTTGAAGTAATTAGCTCTGTGAAAACTCCAGCGGGGGAGTCGCATCCCGTGGCAGTTCGACAGAAGCATCTGTTGGCGACCTCATTCCACCCAGAACTTACGCATGATTTGGCGGTCCATCGCTACTTCTTTGATGAGGTCTGTAAGTAGCGTTAAAGTAGGAGCAGTTAATTCTTCACTAAAGGGGTTCGTCTCATGTCCGGCCATTCCAAATGGGCAACGACTAAACATAAGAAGGCTGTCATTGATGGACGCCGTGCAAAGAACTTTGCAAAGCTCATCAAGGCAATTGAGGTTGCATCGCGCAATGGTGGCCCTGATCTCGAAGGCAATCCAACTCTCTTTGATGCCATTGCTAAAGCTAAGAAGAATTCGATGCCGGCCGATAATATTGAACGCGCCGTTAAGCGTGGTTCAGGCCTTGAATCAGGTGGTGCTGATTACCAAACAATTATGTATGAAGGTTACGGCCCTAACGGGGTAGCACTCATGATCGAATGTCTATCTGATAATCGCAATCGAGCAGCATCAGAAGTTCGTGTTGCTGTGACCCGTAATGGCGGCACCATGGCAGATCCTGGTTCAGTTGCTTATCTTTTTAACCGGAAAGGTGTCATCATCGTCGCCAAGAAAGATGGAGTGTCTGAAGAGTCGATTCTCGAATCTGTCCTTGATGCAGGTGCAGAAGAAGTTAATGATCTTGGAGAATCTTTCGAAGTTGTCTGCGAGGCATCGGATCTTGTAACTGTGCGTACAGCGCTGCAGACAAGCGGTATTGACTATGAATCGGCGGATTCTTCATTCTTGCCTTCAATGAGTATTCCACTCGATGCTGAAGGTGCGCAAAAAGTTTTCGAACTCATTGATGCAATCGAGGAGCTCGACGATGTGCAGAACGTCTTTAGCAACTTCGATGTATCTGATGAAGTTATGGCGAGCCTTTCCTAACCTTCTCTTTCTGGGTTCTAGGCTTGATCGTTATGAGCCAACAAGCCGGGCAGACGAGTCGGACAGTCTTGGGCGTAGACCCTGGGCTGACTCGATGCGGAATTGGTGTCGTCAAGGGATCTGCCGGTGCTCAGTTAAAGCTTGTAGATGTAGGGGTTATTCAAACTTCGCCCCAACTGCCCTTGGAACAGAGGTTGCTAGAACTCGAAGCCGAATTAATTATCTGGTTCGATAAACACCACCCTGATGTCATCGCAGTTGAACGAGTTTTCTCTCAGCACAATGTGCGCACTGTGATGGGTACTGGCCAGGCAGCTGGAATTGCGCTTTTACTCGCAGCTAAGCGGGGCATACCGGTCGTGATGCACACTCCGAGTGAAGTCAAAGCAGCTGTTACTGGAAATGGTCGAGCAAATAAATCACAAGTGGCTGAAATGGTCATTAGAATTCTCTCACTCAAAGAAGCGCCTAAGCCGGTCGATAGTACAGATGCTCTTGCATTGGCAATTTGTAATATTTGGCGTGGAAGTGCCACGAGTAAGATTGCAGATGCGCTCCGCGCCGAAAAGGCGAGAATTTCGAAATTGGTGAAGAGATGATTGCTCAGCTGACAGGATCAGTGCGTTCGATAAATTCTGACCGCATTATTCTTGAAGTTGCTGGCGTTGGATATCTCATTCATGTCACTCCGACAGCAGCTGCAACGCTGACTCTCGGGAATTCACTCACAATCCACACATCGATGGTCGTTCGTGAAGATTCCATGACGCTCTATGGGTTCATCGATGCTCCGTCTAAGGAGACCTTCGAATTAGTTCAGACTGTGAGTGGAATTGGTCCACGTGTTGCACTTTCGATCCTGGCTCATCTCTCACCAGAACAATTGGCGGATGCGGTTGAATCTGAATCAGTGAATATTCTTTCTGGTGTACCCGGTATTGGTAAGAAGGGTGCCCAGCGCATTCTTCTTGAACTCAAGGGCAAGTTAACGCGTTCTGGATCTACTGGTGCGCGAAATACTTCGTCGCAGCCACTCTGGCGCGAACAACTCTCTGGCGCCTTGATTTCATTAGGTTATTCAGCACGTGAAGCCGATGCAACGATCTCAATCGTGGCCATTGATTATACAAACCGAGGGTTAGATCCAGCGCACGCGGATCTTTCAGAGCTTCTCAAAGCAGCTCTTGCAGGTGGCAAATCGTGAGCGAACCTACAGAGCGCTTAGTCAATCCTGTAGCAGCTTCCGATGAATCACTCTCCGAAAGTGCGCTTCGTCCTAAGACTCTTAAGGAATTTATTGGTCAGCATCGCGTACGCGAACAGATAGATGTACTTCTGACCGCTGCACGTAATCGTGGCGCAGCAGCCGATCACATCTTGCTCTCTGGTCCGCCAGGATTGGGCAAAACAACTCTTGCAATGATTTTGGCGTCAGAGATGTCGACCCCAATTCGAATTACCAGTGGTCCTGCAATCACACATGCCGGCGATCTTGCCGCAATCATGTCTTCATTGGTTGAGGGCGAAATTCTTTTCCTTGATGAGATTCATCGTCTACCGCGCCCGGCTGAAGAGCTACTCTATTTAGCAATGGAAGATTTCCGAGTGGATGTTGTTGTAGGTAAAGGTCCAGGTGCTACCGCAATTCCATTACAACTTCCACATTTCACACTTGTTGGCGCAACGACACGAGCAGGCCTGTTGCCGAGCCCGCTCCGCGATCGTTTTGGCTTCACCGCACACTTGGATTTCTATGATGCCGCCGAGATAGAACACGTCATCTCAAGGAGTGCGCAGCTGCTTGGGCTTACTATTGATAAGAAAGCAATTGCCGAGATCGCGGGCAGATCACGCGGAACACCACGCATTGCAAATAGATTATTAAGACGCGTACGTGACTACGCCCAAGTCAAGGGTTCGCAATCTCTGACACATAGCCACGCGTTAGAAGCTCTCGAAATGTATGAAGTTGATGAGCAAGGGTTAGATCGCCTCGACCGCTCTGTGCTCATTGCCCTGATTGATCGATTTAATGGGGGACCGGTGGGGCTTTCAACGCTGGCAATTGCAGTGGGTGAAGAGACCGAAACTGTGGAATCAGTGGCCGAGCCTTTCCTCGTCCGAAATGGATTTATGGCGCGCACCTCGCGGGGTCGGGTAGCAACGGCCCTTGGCTACACCCACTTGGGTCGGAGCGTGCCGCCCAGCCTTGCCACCCTTTTTGATCCCACTTCAGATTGATCTGAGCACCTCCTCTCGTGGCCTAGACTCTGCTCTTATGTCCACACCTAATAAAGTTGTAAAGAGTTCTGCCCGTCCTGGGCGTGCCTTGGCGATACTTACCCTGATTTTGGTCTCTCTAGGGGCAACTGCTTTCGTCACCGATGCGTCCGAAGTTCGCTTGGGCCTTGATCTTCGCGGAGGCACAAGCGTCACGCTTCAACCACGTGCATCGACCGCCGGAAACGAAGTTACCTCGGCGGCAATTGATCAGGCAGTTGAGATTATTCGCCAGCGGGTGAACTCACTAGGTGTTGCTGAGAGCGAAGTTACTGCTCAAGGAAGCGGCGATAGTCGCCAAATCGTAATTTCAGTTCCGGGAGAGAATGGTCGACGTGTGGTCGATCTTGTTGGACAGACAGCAGAATTGCGATTCCGTCAGGTGCTTGCATCTGGATTAGGCGTACCCACACCAGTAGATACATCAACTGCTGCAACTCCAGTTGCGGGTGTTTCTGAGAGTGTGAACCAAGCTTTCGCTAATCTCGACTGCACAAGCTCGACAAGCTTGCAGGGGACAGGTTCTGACGATCCTGCAGCAGCAATTACTGCTTGTTCTAAAGATGGTGGCACCAAGTACATCTTGGCTCCTGCCGAAGTATTGGGACGTCAGATTTCTAAGGCATCTGCCGGAATTAATACACAAGCTGGAAGCGCATGGAGCGTTTCGCTTACATTCAACGGCGAAGGAACTAGTGCATTTGGTCAACTGACAGCGCGAGTAACTTCACTGCCAGAACCAACGAATCAGGTTGCTATTGTTCTCGATGGAATTGTTCAATCATCGCCTCGAATCACTGAGGCAATTCCTTCTGGAACCGCTGAAATTACCGGATCATTCGAACAAGTTGAAGCTCAGGATTTAGCGAATGTTCTCAAGTATGGTGCTCTTCCTCTCGCATTCGATCGTGGAGAAGTTCAGCAAGTGTCACCAACTTTGGGCTCTGAACAACTCACCGCTGGTCTGTTGGCGGGAGCCATCGGATTGCTTCTCGTAACTATCTATTCTTTCTTCTACTATCGCGGTCTAGGAATCGTAGTCACAGGTTCGCTAACAGTGGCTGCGGTAATGATCTACCTCTTAGCATTGGTTCTTGGCGAAACAATCGGATTCACTCTCACACTTGCAGGTATCGCTGGAATTATCGTAGCCATTGGTATTACTGCAGACTCCTTCGTGGTCTATTTCGAGCGTATTCGAGATGAGATTCGTGAGGGCCGCTCGTTGCGATCTGCGGTGGAAAGTGGCTGGGTAAAGGCTCGTCATACGATCTTGGTAGCAGATGCGGTCTCAATCATCGCAGCAGCTCTCCTCTACTTCTTCGCTGTCGGCAGTGTTCAAGGCTTTGCATTTACGCTCGGCTTAACAACCCTTGTGGACTTGCTCGTTGTTTATATCTTCACAAAACCACTGATGACTCTTATGGCAAAATTAAACTTCTTCAATTCAGGCCATCGTTTCTCTGGTGTATCCGATAAGAGTTCTGGCGTAAGTCGCCCAACAGCAAGCGTGGAGGCATAACATGTCATCAATCAAGGGTCTCGGCGGCCGACTTTATTCAGGCGAAACATCATTTAATATCGTTGGAAATGCAAGGCGCTGGTACGTAGTCTCAGCGATCTTCACGCTTTTATCAATTGGTGCTTTGGCGTTGCAAGGCCTACACCTCGGTATCGAATTCAAGGGTGGATCTGCCTACACATTTACATCAACCACTGCCACCGTGGAACAGGCGAGAACTGCGATTGAAGGCGCCGGAATATCAAGCGAGCTTATTGTGCAGAAAGTTGGCGATACCAAGATCCGCGTACAGACAGGTTCTCTCACTAATACGCAGTCAGATGCGGTCGAATCAGTAATTGTTTCGACTTTCGGTGTCACTGCTGAATCGATTGACACACAGATCATCGGTCCATCGTGGGGTAAGGAAATTACGAAGAAAGCCCTCTACGGTTTAATTGCGTTCTTGCTTGTCATCATGCTCTTCTTGGCACTTATTTTTGAGCCTAAAATGGCGATTGCAGCGATCGTTGCCGTAGTTCACGACGTCTTCATTACAGTTGGAATTTACGCTCTGGTTGGATTCGATGTAACGCCGGCAACTGTGATCGGCTTCCTCACAATTTTAGGTTATTCGCTCTATGACACCGTGGTTGTTTTCGACAAGGTGCGTGAGAACACCCGCTCAATTACTTCTACGAGCAAGCAGACCTATACACAAGCGACAAACCTTGCCGTGAACCAAACCCTGGTGCGTTCAATCAACACATCAGTAATTGCGTTGATTCCAGTGGGATCAATTCTATTTGTTGGCGCAGGACTATTGGGTGCTGGAACGCTAAAAGATCTCTCACTTGCACTCTTCATCGGAATGATCGTAGGAGCCTATTCATCTATCTTTATTGCTCCTCCAGTTCTTGCTCAGCTTCGTGAGAAAGAGCCAGCGATGATTGCTCTTGCAAAGCGCGTTAATGCTCGTGGCGCAGCTGTTGTTAACTCCGTTGCCGTTTCGGGATCTGTTCCGGTTGCTACAGCGACAGTGACTGACCGACGTGGACCACGTAATCAACCAAAGCGCAAAGGCCGCAAGTAGAAATACCCCCGATGAATGATCTTCTCAAGCCGCTGATTACTGGGCTGCAAGAACATCATCCGCAGGCTGATGTATCTGAGGTTGAACGAGCATTTGTTGTAGCCAGCACTGCTCACATCGGACAGACTCGTAAATCGGGTGAGGATTACATCACCCATCCGGTTGCAGTTACTCAGATCCTGGTTGATTTAGGTCTTGATCAAGAGACGATTATTGCCTCACTTTTACATGACACCGTTGAAGATACGCCGTATTCGCTAGATCAGTTACGAAGTGATTTTGGGGACCAGATCGCTTCATTGGTAGACGGTGTAACAAAGCTGGATAAATTAACTTATGGTCCAACGGCCGAGGCAGAGACCGTTCGCAAAATGGTTATTGCAATGTCTCGTGATATTCGTGTACTAGTGATCAAACTTGCGGATCGACTCCATAACGCTCGAACTTGGAAGTTCGTCTCTCCTGAGAGCGCCTTACGTAAAGCGCGTGAGACTCTTGATATCTACGCACCTCTTGCACACCGTTTAGGCATGAACGCGCTGAAGTGGGAGCTTGAGGATTTGAGTTTTGAAGTTCTTGAACCAAAGAAATTTGCCGAGATTTCTCGCCTGGTCGCAGAGCGCAGTCCAGCGCGCCAAGCGCTTACTCAAGAAGTCATCGATGCAGTCAATATAGATCTGGCTCATGATTTGATCGAAGCAACAGTAACGGGAAGACAGAAGCATTTCTTTAGCGTGTATCAAAAGATGGTTGTACGCGGGCGGGACTTTAACGATATCTATGATCTTGTTGGAATTCGCGTTCTGGTCAACGATGTTCGCGATTGCTATGCCGTGCTTGGTTCAATACACGCACGTTGGAGCCCAGTTCCTGGACGTTTCAAAGATTACATTGCGATGCCAAAATTTAATCTCTATCAGTCACTGCATACAACAGTTATTGGGCCCAATGGCAAGGCAGTAGAGATTCAGATCCGTACCTATGAGATGCACTCGCGCGCCGAATTTGGTATTGCCGCTCACTGGAAATATAAAGATGGGGCAGAGTCAGGTGCCCATACACCAGAGATGCTCTGGCTCAAGCAACTGCACGAGTGGCAGAAAGAGACCGAAGATCCTTCAGAGTTCCTAGAAGCGCTCCGATTCGACCTCGGAAGCCCTGAAGTTTTCGTCTTCACTCCCAAGGGGAGTGTGATTGCACTTCCTGGCGGATCAACTCCTGTGGACTTTGCATATTCAGTGCATACCGATGTTGGAAACCGCTGTGCGGGTGCGAAGGTAAATGGGCGTCTTGTTCCTCTTGAAACAAAGCTCACCAACGGTGACGTCGTTGAGGTAGTAACAAATAAGTCACTGACAGCAAGTCCGAGTCGAGATTGGCTCAATTTTGTTAAGAGCCCGCGAGCCCGTTCAAAGATTAAGGCGTGGTTTTCAAAGGAGCGCCGTGAAGAAGCTGTCGACGCCGGTCGTGAATCTATTGCACGACAGATGCGCAAAGCAGGGCTACCACTTCAAAAGATATTTGCAGGTCATGC
>Ga0209356_1000560_pt1 | contig 14606 bp, 6 predicted proteins | sample LauGreFaBDMM15SN_2_FD_188213 | JGI IMG/M metagenome (GOLD analysis project Ga0209356, IMG submission 188213) | Freshwater lake microbial communities from Lake Michigan, USA - Fa13.BD.MM15.SN (SPAdes) (version 2) | ecosystem: Environmental > Aquatic > Freshwater > Lake | place: Lake Michigan, USA...
GTTCTCCGTGCCGAGTCCATAGGTGACCCACGAGCCCATCGAGGGGCGGACCTGGCGGGCTTCGCCACAGTTCATCAGGAGTAGCGAAGGCTCGTGGTTGGACACGTCGGCCTTCATCGAGCGGATCACGCAGAGGTCGTCGGCATGTTCGGCGGTCTTGGCAAAAAGTTCACTGACCTCGAGGCCGCTCTTGCCGTAGCGTTTCCAAGTGAAGGGCGAGCGGAACGCGGCACCGGTCTTACGCTCGGTGGCGATGTAGTCTCCCGGGAGTGTCTTGCCGTGGTATTTATCGAGGGCGACCTTGCGGTCGAAGGTGTCGACCTGGGAAGGGCCGCCGTTCGCGAAGATGTGAATCACGCGCTTGGCCTTGCAGGGAAGCGGGGGCTTACGGGCGGCCAGCGGACGGAGCGGGTCTACTTTGATCTCAGTGCCGCGGAGTTCCTGCTGGAGCAGCGAAGCCATGGCGACGCCGCCGAGGCCCATGCCGACTCGGCGGAGGAACTCACGGCGGGAGCCGAGGGAGAGTGAGTCGTGATGGTTCATTAGTCGGCGAAGATGAATTCGTTGCTGGTGAGGAGGACCTGGGCGAAGGTGGAAAGGGCAGACTGACGGTCTAGCTTTTTGCCGAATTCGCCGGCGGCGGACGTGAGGACTTCGCCGGTCTTGGCGTCCTTGATCACCGGCGACCAAGAGAAGCCGTCGCTGTTGGAGCCGATGAAGTTGTCGGCGATAAAGTCGATGCTCTCGCCCGCGGCCAGCTCGACCTCGGTGACGTTCACGGGAGCGGAAGCAGCGCCTTTAGCTACGACTTCAGCGAGGATACCTTTACGGGCCGTGATGATGCGGGCGCGGACGCCGTCGCTGGCCTTGCTGGGCACCGCCAACGTGCCTTCAATTCGATACTTGCCGGCGCTACCCGCAGTCCAGCGGCGGATCACGGCGGTGGCGTCGGTCTTGTCGCCGGGGTGTCCGCCCTTGGCTGTGAGGAAGGTGTGCGAGAACTCCTTGTCTGGCATCTTGTCGGTCGGCGCGATGCGATCCTTCGTCTGGACCTTCATCTCGGTAAAGGCGACTGCCTTGGTGGAAGTGTTCCAGCCACCGTAGCCATTGCGCCAACTCGCCGGGGCGGGAGCCAATTCCGCTTCGCGGAGATAGTCGAGGGCGAGGGCGACCTCATTCTTGCTCGGCAAACGACCGAGGACGGAGAGGTAGAGAGCCTTCACCTTGGCTTCGCTCGAGGGCAGGGCGGCGGTCTTGGCGACGAGGGCTTCAGCTTGGGTGCGTGCGAATGGATGGTTCATCATCCAGAGCGCCTGCTGCGGGGTGGTGGTCTGGTTGCGCTTCGGGACGTGATAGTCTGGATTGGCGAAGTCGAACGTGCGGAAGAACGCGGGGAGGTTCTGGCGATCGATGCTAGCGTAGAGCGTGCGGCGCGGCTCGGAGAAGTTCGCTTCGAGGTTGAACGGTTGCCCGCCGATCTTGGCGGAATCCAGACGTCCGGCGACTCGCAGCATACTGTCGCGCATGGCCTCGAAATCGAGGCGACGGCGTTGGGCGCGCCAGCTCAGCTCATTATCGGGGTCCTTGGCCAAGGCTTCGGGGCGCACATCAACCGTTTGCAGGAAAGTGCGGGAGAGGACGATCGAACGGATCAGCTTCTTCATCGACCATTCGTCCTTCATGAAGGTCGAGGCGAGGTATTCGAGGAGTTCGGGGTTCTTCGGCAAAGGCGTGCGGACACCGTAGTCGCTCGGCGTCTCGACCAGACTGCGGCCAACGAGTTCGGTCCAGATGCGGTTGGCCATCACGCGGGCGGTGAGGGGGTTCGACTTGCTGGCGATAGCGTTGGCCATGTCGAGACGTCCGCTGCCTTCGGTGAATTCCTTGACCTTGCCGTCGGTGAGGATGGCAGGGAACTGACGGGGGACAGTCTTTCCTGGGCGGGACGCGCTGCCGCGAAGGAAGACGACGCCTTTGACGGCGGTGGGTTTGTCCAGGAGGACCATCGCGTGGGGCGGGCTCTTCGGGCTGGTGGCCTTGAAGTTGGCGACCTGGATAGCGAGGTTGGTACGCGTGTTACGGTCGGCGACGTTATAGGTGCTGATCAGCGAGTCCGGCGTCATGATTGTCGGCCCAGTGGGATGAAGGATCAGGTCACGCCAGGACTTCCACTCAGCGCGCGTGGCGTTATCGGCCTTGCGGGCTTCGGAAAGAAGAGCGGCGTAGGTCGCGGTCAATTCGGCGAGCTTGGTCGGAACCTTGGCCTGTAGGCGGGAGCGCAGGAGCGGATCGGCGAACTGGGTCGGCTGAGCGAGAAGCGAGGCGAGGCGCTTCGAGAACTCCACGTCGGGCATGCCTTGTAGCGATAACCAGGCGCCCCATACGGGGTCCGTCGGGGTCAACTTCGGCTTCAGCGCGTTCTTCCAGCCACCGAACACGGCCGCGTACAGGTTTGAGGCCTTGGCCTTCTCATTAGCGTCGAGCTTGGTGTCCTTGAAGGACTCTTGGGCAAGGTTGAGATAAGCCGCGGTCTTCTCCGGCGAGTACGAAAGTTCGTAACGACTCTGGATGAAGTCATTGAGTTTCTTTTGCCGCACGGCGAGCTCGGTGTCGAATTCGTCGGTCTCCTTCGTGCGCGTGAACGGCTTGAGCGGTGGCAGATCTTTCGGCTCCTGGCTCGAATTGAAGATCGCGTACAGCGAGTAGTATTCAGTCGTCGGCAACGGGTCGAACTTGTGGTCGTGGCAACGGGCGCAGGCCATCGTGAGGCCTTGGGTGCCGCGCATGACCACGTCGATGCGGTCGTCGATGATGTCCGGGGTGCTGTTAAGGAAGCGACGGCCGAGCGTCAGGAAGCCGAGCGCGGCGAGGTCGCGGTTGTTATCGGGATTCTTAGTAATTTGGTCGGCGGCGATCTGCAGGCGCAGGAACTGGTCGTACGGCAGGTCCTTATTGAACGCGTTCACCACCCAGTCGCGGTAGGTGTAAGCGTAAGGGTAGCTACGATCTTCCAAGAAGACGTAGCCCTTCGTGTCGGCGTAGCGGGCGACGTCGAGCCAGTGGCGGGCCCAGCGTTCGCCGAAGGCCGGCGCGGCGAGGAGGCGGTCGACGAGCTTCTCGGTTGCCTGCGAGTCCTTGTCGTTGACGTAGGCGGCGATTTCTTCGGCAGAAGGATTGAAACCCCAGAGCGCGAGCGTCAGGCGACGGACGATGACTTCACGGGGCGCCTCCGGATTGAAGTCGAGTCCGGCGGACTTCAGCTTCGCGAGGACGAAACGATCCAGAGGTTGGCGGACCTTGGCGGCGTCGGCCGACGTGATGACGGGGGAAGTGGGAGTCTGGACTGTCTTGAACGCCCAGTGCTTGTTCGGGTCATGCGCGACCGGTGAAGACTCGGTCGGCCACGGCAAGCCTTGGCGAACCCATTCGGTCAGGGCGGCGATCGCCTTGGGCGGAAGTTTCTCGTCTTCGCCCGGCATGGCGTAGACATCTTTTCCTTTGGCGTGGTTGATGGAAAGGATGAGGCGGCTGAGATCGGGTTTGCCAGGGACGACGACCGGCCCGAGTTCGCCGCCCTTGAGGATGAGCTCGCGGGAATCAAGACGGAGGCTGGACTTCTGCTTCTTGGGTCCGTGGCACTTGTAGCAATTGTCGGCGAGGACCGGGCGGACCTCCTTTTCGAAGAACTCCAGCTGGGCGGCCGTAGGGGGGGCGGCCGTCTCGGCAGCGGTGGCCGAGAGGGCGAGGAAAACGGAGCCGATGAGGAGACGGACAGACATCAAGAAAAGATAGGACAGGGCGGGGTGCCCTTAGTTCCTAAAACGTGTTGGCTGTCATCGGGATGTAAAGCCGTCCGTACGTATTTTAAGCCTAGGGGGGGATAACGACGCTGTTAGGGTTGAACCGTCATCCAATATGGGTGTCTATGAGTTACCCCTTCCCCCCCCATGAATACCTTATTCCGCAAGGCCAATGCCTCTCTGCTGGCTCTGCTTGGCCTGGCCGCCCTGGTTTCCGCCGCCGACCCTAAACCGGTCGCCGAATCGCCCCTTCTGCTCGCCAAGGACAAGCAGCGACTCATCGAGTTCAATGCAGAGCTCAACGGCTCCAGGGAACTTTACCTGCTGGTCGCCGAAATCGACGGCAATTCCTGCGATTGGGCCAATTGGATCGAACCCGAGGTTGTCCTCGCCGATGGGACGGTCATCGACCTGACCAAACTTAAGTGGAAGGAAGCCCAGTCGCTGGGCACGACCCGCATCGGCAAGAATTATGACGGTAAGCCCCTGAAGGTCGCCGGCAAGGAATACGCCCGTGGCATCGGCACGCATGCCTCCTCGTTCATCGCTTACGAACTGCCGGCGCCAGCCAAGTCATTCCGTGCCAAGGTCGGCATCGATGACGGCGGTGCCATCCGTGGCGGCAAGGCCAGCTCGGCCGACGTGAAGTTCGCGGTGTTCACTACGCGCCCGGCCAAGTACAAGCCGGTTGACTACGACGCTGGACCTCTCGCGGTACCGGCGGAACTCTTTACCGTCCCGGAAGGCTTCGAGGTCACCATCTGGGCGACTTCTCCGCAGATTTTAAATCCGACCAATATCGATTTCGACGAACGTGGCCGAATGTACGTCGCGGAAGGCGTCAACTATCGCGGTAAGAAGGGCCGTCGTCCGGAAGGCGACCGCATCGTGATCCTCGAGGACACCCTCGGCGCCGGCAAGGCCGACAAGGTCACCGTCTTTACCCAGGATACCAACCTGGAATCCCCCTTGGGCGTGGCCCATATCGACGGTAAGGTCGTTGTCTCCCAGCCGCCGGACCTGATCGTCTACACCGACGTGAACGGCGACGGCGTAATCGACCTGTCCGTCGATAAGAAAGAAGTCCTGCTCACGGGCTTTAACGGACGTCAGCACGACCACAGCCTCCACAGCGCGACCTTTGGTCCAGACGGCAAGTGGAACTTCAACCAAGGCAACATGGGCGCCAACTTCACCGATAAGATGGGCCGTCGTTTCTTTATGGGCAGCCCCTACATGCTGAAGGATATCGCCGGTCGCCGCAGCGATGACGGCAACGTCTGGATTGGCGGTTTCTCCGTACGCATGAATAGCGACGGCTCCGACCTGAAGATCGTCGGCCACAATTACCGCAACAGCTACGAACAGTCTATCAATTCGTTCGGCGATATGTACCAGAGCGACAACGACGATCCACCCGCCTGCCGTGTCTCCCTCATCATGGAAGGTGGTAATGCCGGCTTCGCTTCCGCCGACGGCCTACGCTCCTGGGGTGCCGACAAGCGTCCTGGTCAGGAAACCCCCGTCGCCGAATGGCGACAGGATGACCCCGGCACCATGCCCGCGGGCGATGTCTACGGCGGCGGCTCTCCGACCGGCGTGGCGTTCTACGAGAACGGCGCGCTGGATTCGAAGTGGAATGGTCTGCTCCTCGCCTGTGAAGCCGGTAAGAATGTCGTCTTCGGTTACCTACCCAAGCCTGATGGCGCTGGCATGAAGCTCGAGCGCTTCGACTTCTTCACCTCCAATAAGGAGAAGGAGTGGGCTGGTTCCGACTTCCTTGGTGGCAAGGCCACCGGCGTCCTGAAGACCAAGTTCCGTCCGTCCGATGTCTGCGTTGGGCCGGATGGTGCGATCTACGTCGCCGATTGGTTTGACCCCGGCGTGGGCGGACACGCTACGCGTGACAATGGCCTTTCCGGCACGATCTACCGCATCGCACCCAAGGGTTTCAAGTCGGTCGTCCCCAAGATCGACCTCTCCACCGCTGCTGGCCAGATCGCTGCTTTACGTAATCCTTCGCCCAACGTCCGCGCCGGTGGCTTCAATCGCCTCAAGGCCGCGGGTGACAAGGTCGTCGATGATGTCGCGGCTCTCCTTGCCGACGCCAACCCTTACGTCGCTTCTCGCGCCGTCTGGCTGCTCGCACAGCTCGGCGATAAGGGTGTCGCAATCGCCCGCAAGGAGCTCGCTTCCGCGGATGACACCCGTCGCCTCGTGGCCTTCCGCGCCCTCCGGGCCGCCAATCGTGACGTCTTCTCGCTTTGCGAAAGCCTGGCCAAGGATAAGTCCGCCGCCGTGCGTCGCGAGGTCGCCCTCGCCTTGCGCGACTTCAAGACCCCGGCCGCCATCGCCACGCTCGTGACGATCGCCCAGCAGTTTGACGGTCAGGATCGCGCCTATCTTGAGGCCATCGGCCTCGCTTCGACGGACCGCGAACCTGTCGTCCATGCCGCCATCGCCAAGGTGATGGCCACGCCGTCTCTGGAATGGACCCCAGCCTACGCCTGGCTCACTTGGCGCCTGCACCCGGCTTCCGCCGTCCGTGAGGTCCGCGCCCGCCTGCTCTCCGGCAAGCTCAGCGAGATCGACCTCAAGCGCGACCTCACCACGCTCGCCTTCACGCGCAGCGCCGAAGCCGCCGGCACGATGGTTGAGCTCTCGCTGGACAAAAAGTTTGCCCAGGCGGATCTCGCCAAATGGTGGGTCAGCAATCGCAAGGCCAGCCTCTGGAAGGCCTTCGACGTCGACTCCATCGTCAAGGCACGCGGCGGTAATGCTGCCACGGCCAAGCTGTTAGCCAGCGAACTGCCGCCGGAGATGCCGGGTGCCAAGGCACTCGCCTCGGTCGAGGTCATCGCCGCGCTCAAGGGTGATGTCGCCAACGGTAAAGCCGTTTCCGCCGTGTGCTACGCCTGCCACAAGTTCGATGGCAAGGGTATCGACTTCGGTCCGGACCTGACGACCTATGCCAAGCAGCAGTCGCTCGACTCGCTGATCCTGAATATCGCCCAGCCTTCCAATAATATTTCGCACGGCTTTGAAGGCACGCGCGTGGTGCTCGACGACGGCATGGTCATCACGGGCATGGTGCTGTCTTCGGGTGATCCGCTGATGATCAAGTCCATGGGCGGCCTCGTGCAGTCGATTCCGCGTAATCGCATCAAGGAAGAGAAGCATCTCGACCGCTCGCTCATGTTCACGCCGGCCCAGATGGGTCTGACCGAGCAGGGGGTCGCCGACTTGGCCGCCTATCTGCGGAGTCTCTGACAACAGGGCCAGGGCTAGGGCCAGTCGAAATAGGGTCGGGGTCTGCGGACTCCGGCCCTAATTTTTGCCTGTCCCTGTCCCCGTCCGTGCCCCTATGAATCTATCCATGCGCCCGCCCCTCGTCGCTTTGTTCCTTTCGGTTGGTCTGCTCTTCGGTCAGGCCAAGAAGCCGGCCAAGAAAGCCACCGTCGCTGCACCGGTTGTTGAAGCCTCGGGTCAGTGGATTCTTGGCACGGTCGGCGTCGGCAAGCAAAAGGACGGATCCATCGATTCGACCGGACTCAAGGGCCTGGCAATCCGGATTGGTGACGACGGCAAGAAGGGCATCGCCTTCGACCTCGATCTTTGCCGGCCGATCGGTGCCTGGTCTGGCAAGTTCACGACCGAGATGAATCTGATGTCTCGCGGGGATTATCCGACGGCGATGGGTGAAACGATTTTTGTTACCGGAGACTTCGCCGGATATATGTCGGGGGCCGATGCTTCGGCGCTGTCCCCTCGTAAGGGCTTCGGTCCGTTGCCAGTCGATCAGGTTCGCTTTAAGGGATTCCATAATGCTGGCCGCTCGGTCGTCGTTCGCTGGGAACTCGCTGGCGTAGCTATCGATGAGACCGTGGAAGTCGTGACCGCCAACGAGGTCCAGTTTGTCGTACGCACCCTCGAAGTCGCGCCTTCCGCTAAGGGTGTCACGGTCATGCTCGGTAAGTCGGCGGACGCCGCCCGCATCGTGACGCTGGGCGCCAGTAAGGTCGACCAGCTCGACGGCCACGCTGTCGCCCGTATCGATGGCTCTAAGGATATCACCACCGTCCGTATCGCGTACCTGCCATCCGGCGTGCCGCTCCCGCACTCTTTTGATACCGATACCCCCTCCAAACTGCTGAAGATCACCAAGACCCTCTGGCCGGAGACTGTTGAGACTGTCGGAAAACTTTCAGAGAAAGCCGGCGAACCTTACGTCGTCGACGACGTGAAACTGCCTGTCATCAACCCTTGGAAGGCCCCGATGTTCACGTCGGCCTTCGACTTCCTACCGGATGGTCGAGCGGTCATCAGCACCTTCCATGGCGACGTCTTCATCGCTTCCGGTATCGACGATAAGCTGGAGAAAGTGACCTGGCGTCGATACGCCTCGGGCCTTTATCACGCGCTGGGACTCAAGGTCGTGAACGGCGAGATCTATGTCACCTGCCGTGACGGCATCTGGAAGCTGCGCGATATGAACGGGGACGGCGAGTGCGACACCTATGAGGCCTTCAATTTTGATTTAATGGTCACCAAGAACTTCCACGAGTTTACCTTCGACCTGCAAACGGACCCCGCCGGAAACTTCTACGTCATCAAGGCCGGTCCGGTGCGCAACGGCGGCCGAGGTTTCGACGAGATCTGCGACCATCACGGTGCGCTCCTTAAGGTCTCGCCGGATGGCAAGAAGAGCGAACTCTTCGCTTCCGGCTTCCGTGCGCCCAACGGCATCGGCATCAGCCCGACAGGCCAGCTGACGTCTGGTGACAACGAAGGCACCTGGACGCCGATGTGCCGTCTGAATTGGATCAAGCAGGGTGGCTTCTACGGTGTGGTCGACCTCGCCCATCGGGCGACTCCGCCAACGGACCATGACCGCCCGCTCTGCTGGTTCCCGAAGCAAGTGGACAACTCCAGCGGTGGCCAGGTCTGGGTCACCTCGGATAAGTTTGGACCGTGGAAGGATCGCCTGCTCCATCTGAGCTACGGCACCTGTTCGATGTACGGCGTTTTGCCGCAAGAAGTGACTTTTAATGGCCAGCCTCAGATGCAGGGCGGGGTGGCACGCTTCAACGTCGACTTCGCGAGTGGCGCCATGCGCGCCCGCTTCAATCCCCAAGACGGCCAACTCTACGTCACCGGCCTGCGGGGCTGGCAGACCACCGCGACCCAGAACGGCTGCTTCCAGCGCGTCCGCTACACCGGCGCGGCGACCCGCATGCCCCTCGCCCTTGCTGCCACCAAGAAGGGCATCAAGCTCGACTTCACCTGCGAGATTGACGCCATGGCCGCCGCCGAGGCCGGTAACTGGAATATCGAGGTCTGGAATTACATCTGGTCCTCGGCCTACGGTTCGCCTGACATCTCCACGCTCGAGACCACGGTCGTCGCCACTGAACCCGGCAAAGACGGCAAGCTGCAGTTCAGCAAGCTCCAGATGTCCGAGCGCAAGCATGACCCCCTGACCGTCAAGTCGGCCACCGTCTCGGCCGATCGACGTTCCGTTTTCCTGGAGATCCCCGATCTTCGCCCTGCCATGCAGATGCAGCTCAAGTATGAGATCAAAGCGGCGGACGGCGTCGAACTACGTGGTCAGGTGATCAACACCATCCACGCCTTGGCCGAGTAATCCTTCGGCTTAGCTGCGGAAGCGCATGATCCGGCGGTATTCGGCCGGGGTCATATTTTCCGTCCGTCGGAAGGCCGCGAAGAACGAATTCAGGTTTGGGTAGCCGCAGCGATGGGAAATCGACTCAATCTTTTCTGTCGAGCCAGCGAGCAGGCGTTTGGCGGAGTCGATGCGGACCGTACGCAGGCGATCTCCGGGCGTGCAGCCGACGTGCTTCACGAACGCTTGGCGCAGGCCGCGTTCGGACATGTGGGCGATGGTGGCGAGTTGCTTCACGCCCAGCGATTCAGCGAAGTGGTCAGTGATATGGTGCAGGGCCCGGATGACGCCTTCGTGGCCGGTCGCTAGGATATCGCTGCTCATGCGGGTGATCACGCCGGCGGGCTGGATGCGGATCGGTTCGATTGGCGCCTTTTCGCCTCGCATCAGGCGGTCGAGTAGTTCGGCGCCGCGATAGCCTTGTTCTTCGAGGTTCGTATCGACGCCGGAGACGTATTTCTTGATCGCTCCGACCGAGAGCAGGTAGTCGTCGATACCGACGATCGCCACCTGGGTGGGCACATGCAGGCCGGCTTCTTCGCAGAGTTCGCGAAGCTCGACCGCCAGAGTTCCGTTAGCGGCGAAGATCGCCAGCGGCTTCGGTGAATCTTTGAGGCGGGTCATCAGCCAGTCTCGGCGGCGCTGCCATTCATCTTGGGCGGCGCCCCGTTTGCCCGTAGGCTGCCAGCGAAGTTGATCGCAGGCCAGTCCCCGGCGACGGAGGGCTTCCGTGAAGGCTTCGCCTCGTTCGACCTGCGACCAGTTCTCGGTGTCGCTGAAGAAGCAGAAGCGGGTCATTCCGCGCTCGATGAAATGTTCGGCGACGAGCTCCCCCGTCTTCGCGTGATCCTGCACCACGTGGGCGAAGGGCGTATCCCGACGGCGCAGGGAGAAGTCGACGGTCGGCTTATCGGCTTTGCGGACGAAGTCGGCCAGGTCGTCGCCGGCACCGAGCCAGGCCAAGATGCCGTCGCCATCCCAGCCCCACGGGATCACCTTCTCATGGATGATGCTATGGGAAGCAAGGTGCCAGCGGTGCTCGGAGGCATAGGTGGCGATGCCTTGGAGCAGGCGGTGGTCATACCAACCCAGCGCGAGCAGGACGTTACGAGGGCTTTTCATGCTGGTCGGCATGGGTTCAGCGGCCCGAGCCGGGGAGGCTATCAAAAATCGGCACAGTGAGATCCCGGAACAGGTGGGTCGGAGCGTTGGGTGCCATGGTGAGAATTAACCCTATTTTTAAGGTTAATATTGAGGATATTGGTCAGAAGACGGGAAAGGGCAATCGCCGTTAACTGCGTATATCATATGAATAACGGCACAAAAGACCGTCGGGACGGCAAATAAAACGACCCAAACAGCTCGCCGACTCCGGCTTAGGCGTCCTTACGGGCGTCGAGTTCCATCCAGCGGGGCAGGGCTTCGGAGTGCTCCGCTTCGGCGGCGTGGAGTCGCTTCTGCAGGGCCGCGGCCTTGGTGCCGCCATCCTTATAGATCTCAGGGTCGCCGAGCTGCACGGTGATCTGCGCCTGTTCGGCTTCGAGCTGCTCAATCTTGCCGGGGAGCGTCTCAAGTTCCTTACGCTCCTTGTTGTTGAGTTTGGCGCCAGGCTGCGCGGGGACAGTCGACTTCGCCGCGACGGTCTTAGTGGCGATACCTACGGCAGTGGTGCGCTTGGCCACGGCGATGCGGGCGAGTTCGTTGCGCCAGTCGGTATAGCCGCCGGCGTGCTCGGTGACAACGCCGTCACCTTCGAAGACGAGCGTGCTCGTGACCACGTTATCGAGGAAGGCGCGGTCGTGGGAGACCATGATCAGCGTGCCGGCGTAATCGACGAGGATATCCTCCAGGACGTCGAGGGTCTCGGCGTCGAGGTCGTTGGTCGGTTCGTCGAGCACCAACACGTTGGCGGGCTTGGTGAAGAGTCGGGCGAGCAGGAGACGGTTACGTTCTCCGCCCGAGAGCACCTTGGCCTTGGAGCGAGCGCGGGAAGGGTCAAAGAGGAAGTCCTGCAGGTAGCTGATGACGTGACGCGAGCGGCCCTGGACCGTGACCGTATCGCTGTCGCCGGCGAGGTTCTCAGCGACGGTCTTATCGTCGTCGATCTGCTCGCGCATCTGGTCGAAGTAGATCACTTCCATCTTCGTACCGAACTTCAGGACGCCGGAGGTGGGCGTCAGCTGGCCGAGGAGCATCTTGACGAGCGTGGTCTTGCCGGCGCCGTTGGGGCCAATGAGGCCGACCTTGTCGCCGCGGTTGAGGACGAGGCTGAAGTCGCGGATAAGCGGCGTGCCGCCCGGGTAGGCGAAGGCGATTTCTTCGGCTTCGACGACGCGGACCCCGGAGCGTTCGGCTTCGCTGATCTCCATCTTGGCTGAGCCGGCGACGGAGCGCAACGCACCGCGTTGGGCGCGCATCTTCACGAGGGCTTCCATACGGGCGTTGGATTTCGTGCGGCGGGCTCCAGGGCTGCGACGGGACCAGGCTTCTTCCTGTCCGAGTTTCTTATCAAAGGCGGCGCGCTGACGTTCTTCGGCGACGAAGAGCTCTTCCTTGCGGACGAGGTAGGTGTCGTAGTCGCAGGACCAGCTCGCGAGCTTACCGCGGTCGAGCTCGATGATGCGGTTGGCCATGCGGCGCAGAAAGGCGCGGTCGTGCGTGACGAAGAGCAGGGGGATCTTCTGTTCGAGCAGGAACTCTTCCATCCACAGGATCGAATCGAGGTCCATGTGATTGGTCGGCTCGTCGAGCAGGAGAAGGCCGGGCTTGGCGGCTAAGGCCTTGGCGAGGAGGCAGCGGCGCTTGAGACCGCCAGAGAGGTCGTTGAACTCACGGTCTTCGGGGAGGCCAAGGCGGGCGATCAGGTCGTCGACCCGGAGGTCTTTTTCCCAATCTTCAGAATGGTCATCGGCACGGATTCCGGAAGTCACGATATTGCGGACGTTGCCCGGCAGGCTCTCAGGGATGTCCTGGGTTAGGCGGGCGATACTGACGCCATCGGGGATCGTGACCGTACCCGTATCGGGGGCGGATTCGCCCGCGGCGAGGCGCATTAGGGTAGTCTTACCGGCACCGTTTCGACCGAGCAGACAGACCCGTTCGCCTTCCTCGATCTGGAGGTTCAGGTGGTCCAGGACGGGAGGGCCGCCGAAGCTGACATAGACGTCGAGGAGACTGAGTAGGGCCATTGCCCGGAGATGTGAGGAAGGGGAAGGGCGGAGGCGAGGAAAATGGTCACCTGAAGGCTCAGGCAATCAGTTTCTTGATCACCGTCCCGCCGAACTGGCTGAGTTGTTTGAAACGTCCGGCGTGGTAATAGGTGAGCTTGTTGTCGTCTAGACCGAGGAGCCGTAAAAGCGTGACATGGAAATCACGGACGTGGGCCTTATCTTCGACGGCGGTCATGCCGAGCTCGTCGGTGGCGCCGATGGTGTGCCCGGCGTTGCAGCCCCCGCCGGCGAGCCACATGGTCATGGCGTTCGGATTGTGGTCACGGCCGTAGGCGGTACCGCCGCGGACGCCGTTGTCGGGCGTACGGCCGAATTCGCCGCACCAGACGATGAGGGTGCTGTCCAGGAGTCCACGCTGCTTGAGGTCGGTGATGAGGGCGGCGATAGGCTGGTCCACGCCGCGCACGAGATTACCGTGGGCGCGCTCGATATAGTCGTGGCTGTCCCAGGAGCCGTTATATAGCTGCACGAAACGCACGCCCTTTTCGATGAGCTTACGGGCTAGAAGGCATTTACGACCAAACGAGTCCGTGGAATCCTTGCCGATGCCGTAGAGTTCTTTGGTCTTCTCGTCCTCCTTGGATAGGTCGAGCGTCTCCGGCACTTGCATCTGCATGCGGAAGGCCAGCTCGTAGTTGTTCATGCGAGCCGAAAGCTCGTCATGTCCGGGGTGCTGTTCGGCGTGAGCCGCATTAAGCTTGGCCATCAGATCCAAGTTCTGGCGTTGTTGTTCCTGCGTCACGCCGGCAGGCGGCGTGAGGTCGAGGATCGGCGAGCCTTTGGCGCGCAAAGGTGTTCCTTGGAAATTGGCAGGTAAGTAACCGTTGCTCCAGTTGGCGGCGCCGCCTTGAGGGTAGCTGACTTCTGGTAGCACGACGAAGCCTGGGAGGTTGCGGTTGGCCGTGCCGAGACCGTAGTTCACCCAAGCGCCGAGACCAGGATCGCCACCGAAGCGATTACCGCAGTTCATCTGGTACATCGCGGTGGGGTGGTTAACGCTGTCGACCGTGCAACCCCGGAAGAAGCAGAGGTCATCCGCGACCTTGGCGAGATGCGTCCAGTTGTCCGCCATGTCGGCCCCGCTCTGGCCGGCCTTGATGAACTTGAAAGGGCTCTGGACGTAGTAACGCTTACCGCTCTCCATGGCAGACTTCTGCTGACCTTCGCGCACGAACGCCTGAAGGTGGAGTTTCTCAAGCTTGGGCTTGGGGTCGAAGGTATCGATGTGGGACGGCCCGCCTTCCATCATGAGGAAAATCACGTTTTTAGCCTTAGCACCCGGGAAGTGGGCTTGGCTATTGGCTGACAGCTGCTTCGCCTCCTCGGCCATCAGGGCGCTGAAGGCGACGCTACCGAGGCTGGTGCCCAGGCCGTAGATGAAGTCACGTCGGGTCGGCGCATGCAAGGCACGGGCGCCGGCGCAGGGGAAGAACGGTTTAGTAGACATAGGAGAACTCGTTGGAGTTAAGCAAGACGAGGCAGACCTCGGCGAGGGCGCGGGTACGTGGGACGACGTCGGCCGGCTGGAGGTCCGGTACGAACTCGGCGTTAGCGTAAAGCTTCTCGTTGAAAGAGAACTTCTCGCCGGTGTTCTCCTCGACCGCATCGCGGCGGACTTCGAGCGGTGGCTTGATGTTCATTGGTTTCGCGTCACCCACCAAGGATGTCATCACGTTCCAGTGTTCGCGGCAGTTTTCGAGCTCAGCGGAACGCGGCGAACGGGCGAAGACGAGCGCGAAAAGACGGGTGATGGCATCGTCGTCGTTCTTGGTCTCCTTGACCGCGCGGTGGGCGAGAGCGAGAGCACGGGCGCGGGTGTTCTGCCCGTTGAACAAGCTAAAGACCTGAGGGGTTACGGTGGACGATTCACGTTTTTCGCAGGAAAAGTCCGGC
>Ga0209356_1000561_pt1 | contig 14604 bp, 15 predicted proteins | sample LauGreFaBDMM15SN_2_FD_188213 | JGI IMG/M metagenome (GOLD analysis project Ga0209356, IMG submission 188213) | Freshwater lake microbial communities from Lake Michigan, USA - Fa13.BD.MM15.SN (SPAdes) (version 2) | ecosystem: Environmental > Aquatic > Freshwater > Lake | place: Lake Michigan, USA...
CTCAATAACATCTGGGTTTTCGCACAGGTCGCCAATGGCGCACCAACGTCAGCCACACTCGAACTTCTTACTAAGGCACGTTCGCTTTCATCAAACGTCACCGCAATTATCGGAGGCGACGGCGCATCAGCTGCAGCGCTCGGTGAATTCGGTGCAACAAAGGTGTACGCAATCAACCACGGTGCAACTCTTCCGGGCGTTGCAATTGCAGCAGCTTTGAAGAGCGTTATCGATGGTGGAGACACTCCCGACCTCATCATGTTCCCTCAGAACTACGAAGGTCGCGATGTCATGTCACGTTTGTCGGTCAAGCTTGACAAGACAGTCATCACAAATAACGTCGACATCACTGATGGTGGCAACGGTGTCACCGTTGTTACGCCAATCTTTGGTGGCAACACACTTGTTGAAACAACATTCACTGGTGCTGGTCCATTCCTTGCAGCATTCCGCCCGAAGTCATTCGTTGCTGAATCAGCAGGTGGCGCAGCAGCTGCAGTTACTGCGTTGACTGTTCCTGATCTTGGCGCAGCAGGTGCTGCTCAAGTCACAGCAGTTCATGTTGAAGAAACGACTGGTCCAAAACTTGACGAAGCAGACATCGTTGTCTCTGGTGGCCGTGGACTTGGTGAAGCATCTAGCTATGCACTCATCGAAGACCTTGCCAAGTTGCTGAAGGGTGCACCTGGTGCATCACGCGCAATCGTCGACGCTGGTTGGGTTCCATACTCATACCAGGTTGGTCAGACCGGAAAAGTTGTGAAGCCAACTATCTACCTTGCTGCAGGCATCTCTGGTGCAACACAGCACATGGTGGGCATGAAGGGTTCAAAGAACATCATCGCAATCAACAAAGACAAAGAAGCACCAATTTTCGGTGTTGCTGACCTCGGAATTGTTGGCGATGTGCACAAGGTTCTTCCAAAGCTCATCGAAGCTCTCAAGGCTCGCGGCTAATTATTCAACGTCGGTTGCGCGCAGTGCAATCGCAATACCCTCTTCTGGGTCTTCAATTACTAGATGAAGCCCCCACCCAACAGTGGGGGTTTTGTCATATGTAAAGGCAGTGAATTCGAGCGAGGTCACAATGTCCCCGAATTCTTCTGGATCGCATGGCCAGTCATCTGCCAGCCCAACGAATGTTGCGAGAAACCACCACGCTTCGCCGCGACCAGTTGCTGCGCCACGACGTTTTCCGTGGGCTCCACCGCTTGCCGCAGTCCACGCCAGCCAACTGAGTGCTTCATAGGGGCTGAGGGACGCTGTACGGGCGTGAGACAAGCCCAGAGCGCCGAGAGCCTCAGGTACGCCACCTTCCACAACGCAGGCGTCTGCGTCACCGTTCGAGTGTGCGGTCCATGGTTCCACGAGTCGACGAAATGCATAGATGGAATCGGGGTCGTCAACTGGGTCTGCGTCGGATGTTTCAAGTGGGTCACGACAACTGGGAAGGTCTGGTGCCGGAAAATCAACGCCATCGTCTGTGTAGTTCGCCATCACGTACGGCGGTTCCCAATTTTGTACTTGCATCGGAACATCTAGTGCAGTGGTTTCATCATTTGAAATTCTGTCGCCGCGCATTGCGCGCTCATGTGCAATCAAAGATCTGTCGTGTCCTGGTGCAAGATGCTCTTCAAGTTCATCCCATGTGTGATGAACAGAAATAATTTCACTGACCGGCCCAGGCATAAATGTGCGAGCTGTGTCATCAAGTGCACGCACTGCATCTTGCGCTGGTGCCCATAACGCAAGACGGTAATTGGCAAGAGTCGCAATGGGCCACAATTGCCGCCCCGTTGATACTGCACTGCGCGCTTCATTTCGAATACGCACCAGTTGTTCCCAATCACGTGCGTGGCAGGTGGAATCAACGAACCGGACGAGTTCATCGAGGTCTGCTCGACGAATCAGTGCTTCAAGGTCTTCTGCCATATGGGCATTCTTACCTACTTCTCCGAGACAGCATCATGTTGCTGTTCGCGAAGTGAATTGACCCGACTAGAGAAGGGGCCAGGGGTACTGGTATCTGCTCTCTGGTGTTGGGAACACACGGTTTTCCAGCAACCATTCCGTGCGCTCGAGCATTGCTTCAATTTCGTTGTCTGAAAGCAGGGCCGCTACTGAGATTGGTACTGAATGCATCAATGATTCAAGTGGGGACAAAAGGGCATCAGCAATTGTCTGACCTGCAAAATCCCAAATGACCGTGCGTAGTTTGAAATCATCGCTGAAACACACTCCGTGATCAATGCCCCAAATTGCACCGTCGTTATCTAAAAGAACATGACCACCTTTGCGGTCAGTATTATTCATCACCACATCAAACACGGCCATTGCTTTAAGACGCTCATGTAGGTCTGGACGTTGTTCATAAATAATGAAGTAGTGCTCATCTGGGTCGTAATCAATGAATAACTGCAACGAGCCTTCGCCAAGTGGACCATCACGCAACACAGTGGACGGCACCAAGTGATACCCGAGAGATTCACTTAGCAGGTACGCAGCTACTTCACGTTTGTAGAGTCCAGCGGGGAAGTCCCACAGCGGGCGCTCGCCACGTAACGGTTTGTAAATGCCTTTTATGCCCGTGTCTGGGTCACCCACCTGCACCAAGAACGTGGCATTCGAACTGTTCGGCATTCTGCCTTCGATATCAATGGGGGCAGTGCTGAGCGCCAGAAGGGCTTCGGCGTCTGAAGACATGTCAGTTAAAGCGAGGGCAAGCGTGGCCGGAAGGATTGATGGGAGAGCCACACCACTTGCATTCTTCGCGACCTGCAGTGATGAACAAGTCTGCAGTGTCACAGAATGCACGGGCTTGAGCTGGTGTTAACAACACTCGCACGACGGTGCTTGGATCTTCGTCTTCGTCTTCGTCGTCTAACAGATCAAAAACATCGTCATCATCTTCATCAACCAGAATCATTTCTTCCAGTTGCACAACCATGCGCATATTGGAACGATCAACACCGAGGCCAACAGAACCGAGAACAAAATCTTGCTCAACTGGGTTCTGCAATGTTGCAGTGGCATTATTAACTGAGCCAGTCATGTCGGGCATATCAGCAAGCATGTTGCGAAGGTATTGCGCGAGCGCAGCTACTTGTTGCTTTTCACATTTCACAGACACTGTGCGCCCATCTGCACGTACCTGCATGTAAAAAGTACGTTCACCGGGGGTGCCAATTGCGCCCGTTGCAAATGCATCTGCATTTTCGAAGTCGTAATAAAAACCCATGTGTAATCAGTGTGCCAGAAAAATTACGAAGGACGCAGGTCGGCCAAAGAACCGCCTGTGGAGTTCACAGTAAGGACAATGGGGCCGTGGCCTGAGTAGGCAATAGCACTGACTGAGCAGGTGCCAATAACGATGCGTTGGAAGAGGTCGATATGGGTGCCCATAGCGTGGGCGACTGCTGCCTTAATTGGGTCTGCGTGTGACACGCACACCACGATGCCACCGGGGTGTGCAGCACGAATGCCGTCGAGTGCTGTGACCATTCGAGTTTGCATTTCAGTAAATGACTCACCATTTGGAAAACGAAACGTACTTGGCGAACGCTGCACGGTTCCCCATTCAGGCTTTTTCATCAGAGTGCCGAGTTGTTCGCCGGTCCAATCACCGAAGTCACATTCCAACAAGCCCTTGTTGATTTTTACTCGTTGCTTCAGTGCTTTTGCGATAGGTGCTGCAGTTTCGCGAGCACGCTCAAGTGGGGAGGCGTAGATGGCGTCAACTCGTGGCAATTCAGAAATGCGCTCAGCCACCATGTGTGCTTGTTGAACTCCGGCTTCAGCGAGGTGTAACCCCGCTGCACGACCGGGCAATATCTTGCCCGTGGTGGGCGTTTGGCCGTGGCGCACTAACAGAATCAGTGTTGACGAACTATGGGCGGCAGGGGTTTTCTTGGAAGCCATTGACACTCAACCTACTGTGGGGCACGTGGATTCCCTAGACAAAGTGTGTGCAGATATTTCGGCCTGCCGTACCTGTCCGCGGCTGGTGCAATGGCGTGAAGACATAGCACTAGAAAAGCGTGCGTCATTTCGTGACGAGGACTACTGGGGTAAGGGTGTCCCCGGGTTCGGCGACCCATCTGCAACGGTCTGGGTGATGGGACTTGCGCCAGCAGCTCACGGTGCGAACCGAACAGGACGAATGTTTACCGGTGATCGCAGTGGAGATTGGTTGTATCGCGCGATGCACCGCGCTGGCCTCGCGACCCAAGAACTTTCGGTTGGTCGCGATGATGGACTATGTCTCACTGGCGCGTGGGTGTCGTCAGCAGTTCGGTGCGCACCGCCCGATAATAAACCTTCAACAGACGAACGTGACTCGTGTCGCACATACTTGGTGCGCGAGCGTGAGTTACTGACACAGGTTCGTGTTGTTGTGTGCTTAGGAAATTTTGCGTATGAAGCAGTGTGTAAGGAATGGGGAGTCCGCCCCCGACCAAAGTTTGGTCACGGTGTCGAAGCAACAGCATCAGATGGAACAACAATCATTTGTTCGTATCACCCCAGCCAGCAGAACACGTTTACGGGCAAACTAACTGAGCCAATGCTCGACGACGTATTCACCCGCGCAAGAGAATTGAGCTAACCGTTTAAGGCTTTTGCGGTCATGCTGGCAGCAAGCGAGTGGGCAGTATCTGCGTCATCGAGAAGTCCGAGCATGCCGAAGAATGCGTGAAACATTCCGTGATATCGCACCATGCTGGTGGTGACGCCATTTGCAATGAGGCGACGACCGTATTCTTCACCCTCATCGCGCAACGGGTCATATTGCGCAGTGATGATGAGGGCTGGTGGAGCACCTTTCAACAGACTGTCTGGCGAAAAGAGTGGTGACGCAAGTTCTGCCTTCATGTCAGAATTTTCGGGCATGTAGTGATCAATAAACCACTTCATCACTGGCGCAGTAAGTATTGGGCCTGCAGCATTTTCTACTTGTGATTCACGAGACTGTGTCATGTCGGTTGCCGGGTAAATCAACAATTGAAAAACAAGAGGCACTGGGCGTTGTTGACTAACAATGGCTGCAAGATTTCCGCCCGCGCTGTCGCCTCCGACTGCAATGCGGTTGGGATCAATACCAAGTTCATCTGCGTTGTCGTATGCCCATCGCAATGAGCACAGTGCGTCCTCAACAGCAGCCGGATACTTGTGTTCAGGAGCGAGGCGATAATCAACAGACAACACAGCATGACCCATGCGGTTTGCAAGTGCTCTACATGATGCGTCGTATCCGTCGAGGCTTCCAATAACCCATCCGCCACCGTGGTAATACACAAGTAATCCGAGATTTTTGTTTGCATTGGGACGATACAAGCGGCACGGTACCCCGCCAGCGCTGACATCACGCACTTCGTGGATATCTTCTGTGGGCGGCATCACGCGAGTCGCTTGAAACGCGCGGTATTCGGTTGGCGTTGATTCTTCAATTAATGGCCCACCGAGTGATGCCATCATTTCGAGCAGTGCGATTCCTTGTGGATGTAGTGACATAGCTTCCCCCTCGTGTCGTGTACCCACAGTAACGCCGAGAGTGCGAGAGTTATTTACTGCGCGGTGGTGCTAGTGCAGCACGAATAGCGCTCGACACTTGAGACACGGCTGCTTTGCCGTCGTCCAGCCATGGGAACAATGAGAAGAATCCGTGGAACATGCCGAAGTACCGAACAATGCTTGCTTCAACACCGTTAGCGATGAGTGCGTGGCCGTACTGTTCGCCCTCATCGCGTAGTGGGTCGTGACCCGCGGTGATGATGACTGCAGGTGGGCACGATGCAAGCGTTGCTGGCGAGGCCATGATGGGCGACACACGAGGATCTTCTGGCGAAGTGATGTCACCGATATACAAATCAATGAATGACGCCATGTCGGCACTGCGTAGGAATGGGCCTGCGCCATTTTCAATGTATGACTCTGTGCCCATGCGGCAATCGGTGACGGGGTAAATGAGCGCTTGAAACACAAGAGGTACTGGCTGCAACTGTGCAACGACTGCTGCAAGGTTTCCGCCGGCACTGTCGCCGCCTACTGCGATACGCGTCGAGTCGATACCAATGTCATCTGCATTCTGATGCGCCCACAAAGTAGCACGAATGCAATCTTCTAAACCAGCAGGAAATGGATCTTCCGGTGCAAGTCGATATTCAACTGACAAAACTGCATGACCAGATTGATTGGCAAGCGAGCGGCACACACCGTCGTGCGATTCGATTGTGCCAATGACCCAGCCGCCTCCATGAAAAAACACAAGCAAGCCCATGTCGTTTCCTGCGCGAGGCTTGTACAAACGGCACTTGACGCCCAACGCATTGACATCACGCATTTCATGGACGTGTTCGTCTGACTTGTAGTCAGTAGTGGCACGTGCTGCACGAGCTTCTTGTGGCGTTTGCTCTGAGAAACTCTTTTGCTGACGAGTTGCCATCAACGCAATGAGGCGTTCTGCTTGCGGGTGCAGAGTCATGATTTATTCAGCTGGCTTTGGAGCTGCTTCTGCAGCTGGTTCAGCCTTTTTCTTAACTGCTGGAGTTCCGACCTTTACAGAAGTCTCAGCCCAATCTGGCCAACGGCGACGACTCACGATTGACAAAGTGCGAAGAAGCTTCATTGCTACTTCGTCTTCTTGTGCGGGGCGAGCGATGATGACGTTGTCGGCAATCATGCGGTTAATAACTTCTTCACCAAGCGCAGTACGAACGATGGTGAGTGTCCAGTCGTTGTCTTTGCCAATGCCGCCAGTAGCGATGTCTGAATGTTCTGCAGCAAAGTCAGGGCAGTTCTTGCAACCGGTACGAGTCCAGCCGTGGCATTCCTTCAAGTCAATTTCGTGGAATGAACCATCTTTCATCCAGATCTGAAAAGCGCCCTTGATGTTCATCTTGACCATGTCTTCTTTTTTCAGGCCGTACTTGGCCTCGAAGAGTTCAGAAAAGATTGCATCATCAAAAGTCTTTGAGCACAGAAGCCCGATGTTGAAGAGGAACGGCTTTGAAACTTTTCCTGCTTTGCGATCCCACATAACTGGGGGAGACGATGTCTGGCATCCCATGCCGACTAGTGCAAGACGCGACAAGCCTTTTTCTTTTGCTTCTGGCAACGCAAGTGGGTTTGCACAGTAGGTGTAACGGCTACCAGCAGTAGCTAGTACTTCTTCGCGATTAGTGACAACTGCAGGCTTTGCTTTCCACTTGTCGTCTTCTTCAACGCCACTGACAAGTGCGCCATCGATGTAGTCGTTCTTGAGAAGCCAGATCAACATGGCAGAAACGAATCCGCCGTCTTGGCCCTTTGTGTGCTCTTCGGTGTCTACTGCGCGAGTGAGAAGCAGTTGGCGCCAGATGCCTGACATTTCATCTGGTTCGCGTGTGCGACCAAATAAGTGCATGTCTGCAGATTCTTCCCATTTGCGGAATCTTGGGCAGGCACGGGTGCACGTTGTGCAGCCTTTTTCTCCATGAATGCAATTATCGAGGCCAAGCTCTTCCTCGATATGGAAAGGAATGTATTTGCCTTCTTCATGTTCGTATCCGATGACATCGTGTGGGCACGTAACAACGCACCCGGCACATCCGGTGCAGAGCCCGGTGGTAATAACCTCTTCGTAGAGCTCTTTCCATTGAGCTGTCCAGCGAGGCGCTTTTGCGGGGGTGTCTGCCGTCATTGTCATGCTTGCAGACTAGGGGCTAGATGGCGTCTGCTCCATGTTCGCCCGTGCGGATGCGGATGATCTGTTCCACGTTGGTGACCCAAATCTTTCCGTCCCCGATTTTGCCCGTAGAGGCAGACTCGCGTATGACATCGAGAGTCTGCTCTAGAGAGCTGTCCTCAACGACCAATTCAATGCGCATTTTGGGTACGAAATCAATTTGGTACTCAGATCCTCTGTAGGTCTCGGTATGTCCGCCTTGGCGGCCAAAGCCCTTTACCTCGGTCACTGTGATGCCTTGGACGCCTGCTGCTTTGAGAGCCTCTTTAACATCATCGAGTTTGAATGGCTTCACGATTGCTGTAATCAACTTCATGGTCTTAGTCTGCCTTTTGTGTAGTGGTTGTTGTGAACATTATTGGTATGCCGATTCTGCGTGCTGGCTTTGGTCAAGGCCGACTAGTTCATCTTCTTGGTTGACGCGCAACCCGATGGTGGCATCAAGGATCTTGGCTACTACCCAGGTCACAACAAATGAGAAGACAAAAGTGGCTGCAATGGCAATGAGTTGATTGACCAACAATTTTGAACCACCACCGAACAACACGCCGTCAAAGCCGAGCGAGTTGACCTTTGTGTCTGCAAACAGGCCGAGAAGGAGTGCTCCGATAATTCCACCAACGAGGTGGACAGCGATGACGTCGAGGCTGTCGTCGAAGTTGAAGCGAGTCTTCAATGTAAGCGCGAGATAGCAGACAGCTCCGGCAACAAGACCGATGATGATGGGGGCAGCGCCACCAACGAAACCGGCACATGGTGTGATGGCAACGAGGCCTGCAACTGCTCCTGATGCTGCACCCAACGTTGTTGCATGTCCTGCGCGTAATTTTTCAACGAGCAACCATGCCAACATTCCGCTGGCAGCAGCAAGATGTGTGTTCACAAGCGCTTGCGCTGCAAGTCCATTTGCCAACAGTGCAGAGCCGGCATTGAACCCGAACCAACCGAACCACAAGATTCCTGTGCCAAGCATGACGAACGGAAGATTGTGTGGCGGCATTGCCTCGCGTGGCCAGCCTTTGCGGTTACCCAACACAAGGATGACTGCAAGAGCCGCTGCACCAGCGTTGATGTGAACTACTGCACCACCTGCAAAGTCGAGTGCGCCGCGCTGGAATAACCAACCGTTCGGGCTGAACACCCAGTGCGCAACAGTGGGGTAGACAATGATTGCCCAGATACCGATGAGGACTGCATAGGCAGAAAATTTCAAACGGTCTGCAGTCGCACCGGTAATTAGTGCAGGTGTAATCACTGCAAACATCATTTGGTACGCAAAGAACGCAAGAACTGGAATGGCCAACGCAAAGTCACCTGTGTAGCCAGGAAGGGATTCAATAGTTGCGAGGTCTTTCATTAAGGCAAAGTCAAAGTTGCCGAAGTATTTGCCCGTGCCGCCAAACGCGAGGCTAAAACCTGCGACTGCCCACAACACGCTGATAAGACCCATCGCAAAAAAGTTCTGCATCAACATGCCAAGAACGTTCTTCGAGCGGACCATGCCGGCGTAAAAGAACGCAAGCCCCGGGGTCATGAAAGCTACGAGGGCTGCTGAGGTCAGCACCCAAGCCGTAGCTCCTGAATCAATAGTTGCACCAAATATCATTTCTATGTCTCCTGTACTTGTAAGAACGAGATAACTCTAGAAGTGCGTTGTTTCAGGATTGTTTCTAAACGGTGAAGGGAATATCAAGCCCCATTTTTTATTCAGAGTGTCTGATGCGCCAGCGAAGTAGTGGTGGTGTGATCACAGTCGTCAGGAGAACAACAAGCAACACAACTGCATATAAATCGTCATCGAATACTCCGATTGCCACTCCGATGGATGCAAAGATCAGACCGACTTCGCCACGTGGAACCATTCCTATTCCGATCAATAATTTGTCGGCATTCGCGCCTCTCGCGCCGACAGCAGCAACCATTTTCCCAAGAACAGCGATAACCGAAAGAATGGCAGCAATGAACAGGACATGTTGTGAGAAGAATTTGGTGACATCTGTGTCGATGCCGATCTGCAAAAACAAGATCGGAATAAAGATGGCGCCCAGCGATTTAAAGTCTCGAGAAATTTGGTCATGTTGAGGCGTGCGAGACAGCGCTGTGCCAGCGATAAACGCGCCAATAATCGGTGCAAGTTGTGCGCCGCTGGCCGCTGCGGAGAATCCAAAAGTTAAGCCAGCTGCAAGAACTCCTATCGTCGCAGGTGAAACTGCGCGCTCACCAATGAATGCGAATAGTCGTGGGATTACAAAAATTCCAATGGCTCCAGCAATTGCAATGAATCCAACAGCGATGCCAATTGTGCTTGCCACGTCAGCCAAGTCAACTGAACCTTGCTGGACGATTCGAGTCACCACCGTCAGGATGATGAGTCCGAGAACGTCATCAGTAATGGCCGCACCCAAAACAATGCGTGCTTCGGTAGACGAGAGCGCGCGTAAGTCAGAGAACACTCGAGCAGTAACGCCCACGCTGGTGGCGGCAAGGGCAGCTCCGAGGAACAGTGATGCATTGAAAGATTCGCCGAGAACAGTTCCAGCCAAGACACCGGAAGACATGGGGACAACAACACCGATGATGGCGACGAGCATTGATGCGCGTCCAACTTTTCTTAGTTCAGTGATGTCCATTCCAAGACCCACTTCGGCCAGCAAAATAATCAGGCCCACTTCGGCCAGCATTCGTATCGCGTCGCTGGGGTCGATGAAGCCAAGCATTGACGGGCCAATGACGATGCCCGCCAGAATTTCCCCCAGCACTGCAGGGACTCGAATGCGTTCACATAACTCCGCTGCAATCTTGGCAACAATGAGAATGATCGCAAGGTCGGTGAAGATCGAGCCGAAATCAATGGCGCCGCCGGTGGCTAGTAGCGCTGAATTCACGCTTCTAGTTATATCTCATGAGTAAGGAGCTTCACGGGGCTGTACCCGCCTTCGGGGCAGACGCCTTGATGGTTGGCTTGGTCCGAATCTTCACGGCACATGCCCCATTTCTCGGGTTTGTCTGCCCCCTGTGAACGGTGTGTAAACAGACACATTCGTACAATGTGCGGAAACGGCTATTCATACGACAGAATTATCAACCATGGAACTTACCTACGCCCCCGAAGACGAACTATTCCGCGCCGAAATCCGCGCGTGGCTCCAAGAGAACTTGCCGAAGGGTTGGTTTGATAAAGATTTCGAAATGAGCAACGACGCTCGTGACAAGTTCAACAGTGAATGGCCAAGCAAATTGTTTGAAGGCGGATGGATCTGCGCAACATGGCCAACGGAATACGGCGGCAAGGGATTGACAACAATGCAAGGCGTTGTGCTGTCAGAAGAGTTTGCAAATGCAAAAGCTCCGATGCGTGCCGACTTCTTTGGTGACACTCTCGTTGGCCCAACACTTCTTCAATGGGGTACAGAAGAGCAGAAGAAAGAATTTCTTCCACAAATTCTCAACGGTCAAGTGCGTTGGTGCCAGGGATTCTCTGAGCCAAACTCAGGCTCCGACCTTGCAAGCTTGAAGACAACTGCTGTTCTCGACGGCGATGAATGGATCATCAATGGCCAGAAGGTGTGGACTACGCAAGGCCACCATGCTGACTATTGCTTCCTGCTCACTCGTACAGACCCTGATGCGCCAAAGCACAAGGGCATTTCATACTTGTTGGTGCCAATGCGCCAGCCTGGCGTTGAAGTACGCGGAATCGTGCAGCCAGACGGCACCGCAGAGTTCTGCGAAGTGTTCTTCGACAATGCACGCTGCCCTAAGGACAATGTCGTCGGCGGAATCAACAATGGTTGGATCGTTACTAACTCCACATTGGCTTTCGAGCGCGGAATGTCAGCAACCACTGGGTATCGCCGCTTTGAAGCGGAATACAAGGCAATGGTTCGCGGCGCAAAGGAAAATGGGGCAATCAATGACCCAGAAATTCGCCAGCGCCTCATGCAGTACTACACCAAGATTCAAATCTTGAAGATCAACGGACTTCGTTCATTGTCAACAACATTGATGAACAAGAAAGATCCGAGCATGGCTGCACTTGGTGCTAGCAACAAGATGTTCTGGACCGAAATGCACCAGCGTGCAATGGAACTTGCTCTTGATATCTCCGGTGCAAATGCAATGCTCGTTGATTACGCAATGGGTGATGCAAACTGGCCAGGAACTTCGCGCGATAAGCGTCGCGACGGATACCCAGTCAGCGGCATGATGTCATCATTCTTCTTCTCGCGTTCAGAAACCATCTGGGGTGGGACAAGTCAGATTCAGCGCAACATTGTTGGTGAACGAGTACTTGGTCTTCCTAAAGAGCCAAGCAGCAAGTAGAACTAGTTTCCGGAAGCATCATTTGATGCTGACTCGGTGTCTTGATACGCGGCGTGTGTGCGCAACGGCAGTTCTTTCACGCGAAGACTGAACAGAAATGCAATGACCATGAGTGGAATTGCAAGTCGAAAAACAGTGGTAATCGCATCAGACATTGCATTAATGACGTCTGTACGTCCTGGTTCGGGAAGAAGATTTATTTTGCGCGGTGCCCGAAGCAATTTCGGGTCAACAGTTCCAGACAATTGTGCGTTCAAGATTGTTCCGTAGACAGCAACAGAAATAACGCTTCCGAGCGAACGACACAGTTGGGCAGTTGAGCTAGCGATGCCGAGGTCACGAATATCAACGCTGTTTTGAATAGCGGTAGTTGATGTTGGAAATGAGGCGCCAGAGCATAAACCAATGAAGGCCATTCCAATGAGGCCTACTCCAATGCCCATTCCGGATTTAGAGATGAACGCTACGAGAGTCATTCCAACGATTCCGACTGCAGTACCGATAATGGGCCAGATTCGATAGTGGCCGGTGGCGGTTACTTTTCTTCCGACGAGCGTGCTTGAAAACGTGAGGCCAAGCATCATTGGCACGAGTAATAACCCCGAATTTGTTGGTGAGATTCCAGTAACTGCTTGTAAGAAGAGCGGCATGAATGAACTCACTAACGTCATCGATGCACTCACGAATGTGGTCAATGGAACCAAAGTTTTCACTGTGGGATTTTTGAAGAGATGCAGTGGAAGCATTGGGTTCTCAGCATGGGGTTCCCATAAAAACAGTGCAATGATCAAAATAGTTGATACAAAACCGAGGCTAAGAGTAGGGCGAGATGTCCAGCCGTATTCAACAGAAGCCCATGAAATGGTGAGAATCAATGTGCCAATTCCTCCGACAAGCAGCACTGCGCCAAGTGTGTCGATGCTGGTGTCACGACGAGTCATTGGCAGGCGCAAATATTTTTGGGTCATTAAGAGAGCGACAAGTCCGAATGGCAAATTGATGATGAAGATCCATCGCCAAGAAAAATTGTCAACAATAATTCCACCAATGAGTGGTCCGAGTACGCCGGCGATTGCAAAAACGCTAGTGAACGCCCCGACGTATCTGCCCCGCTCACGCGGAGGGACAATGTCAGCGATAACAACAAATGTCATGGCCATAATTCCGCCACTTCCAATTCCCACGAAAGCTCGCGCCGCTACGAGGACAGTCATATTTGGTGCGACCGAACAAAAGACAAGCCCAAGTAAAAATACGCTGATTGAGATTTGAGTCAATTTTTTACGCCCGTACAGGTCGCTCAATTTTCCAACGAGAGGCGTGGCTGCTGTTGACGTCAGGAGATAGGCAGTAAGGACCCATGTGTAAGCCTTCGTGCCACCGCCCCCAATTTGGCTCACGATCTCGGGAAGTGCGGTGCTTACGATTGTCCCGTTCAGAGCCGTGAGGAAAGCTGCGGCCATCATGGCTGCATAAATCAATTTGATGTCGCGCTGGGAAAGAGAAAAAGGTGCAGTTTCGATAGTTGCATTCTACAACTAGAGAGATTGTGCATCACGAACCGTGGCTAATCTTCCGATGTGCAGTCCGATGTCTTAATTTTTTCTCGTCGAACGTATAAAGCACCATTTGGTGTTCTCACTGTGGTCGGTTCAGATCTCGGAATTCGTTTTGTGATGTTTAGCAACGACGCCCATCCGAAACCACTTGAGAAACTTCACATTTCAGATACGGAAATTCATGAATCAGTCAATAATGCGGTCACACAACTTGAAGAATATTTTGCTGGGTCTCGTCATGACTTTGAATTGTCACTAGATCTACATGGCACAGAATTTCAAGTTGCTGCATGGAATGCCTTGGCTGAAATTCCGTATGGGCGCACTGCGTCATACGGGCAACAAGCAGCATCGATTGGTCGGCCCAAAGCTGTACGTGCAATTGGCGGTGCGAATGGCCGAAATCCAGTCGCCATTGTGTTGCCGTGTCATCGCATAGTCGGCGCCGATGGTTCGCTGACTGGCTTTGGTGGGGGAATAGAAGTGAAGAAGTGGCTACTTGACCACGAACAGAGCATGCTCCGCAACACGACTGGCAATCACGCCTAGATTGTTCACATGAGCACTATCTCAACAGTTCTTGCAGCCCTTCTTATTGCAGTCTGTGTTGCATCAGCCTTGATGGATTTTCGCAAGCCGGAAAAGCTTGTTGAAGAAATGAAAAAGCTGAAAGTGCCAATAGAACGTCTGCCACTCTTCGCCGTAATCAAAATTCTTGGTGCAATCGGTCTTGTGATCGGATTTCAAAGAATTCGCATCGGCGAATTAGCCGGTGTCGGTTTGTGTTTGTACTTCGCAATAGCAACAGTGACACATACGCGTGTGAAGGACTCTGTGAAGGACACAGCACCTGCATTCATCCTGTTTGTGTTGTCAGTGCTGTATGTACTGACGACGGTTGCTAAGTAGCAACTAGTCGCGCATCTTTAGCCATTCGGTGTCATCACGCCCCAGGGCTTTGGCGCGTTTCGTAATCCACAACGGAGTCTCCATTGGCAGACC
>Ga0209356_1000563_pt1 | contig 14589 bp, 20 predicted proteins | sample LauGreFaBDMM15SN_2_FD_188213 | JGI IMG/M metagenome (GOLD analysis project Ga0209356, IMG submission 188213) | Freshwater lake microbial communities from Lake Michigan, USA - Fa13.BD.MM15.SN (SPAdes) (version 2) | ecosystem: Environmental > Aquatic > Freshwater > Lake | place: Lake Michigan, USA...
GCGGGCAGCGCGATTTTTGGCAAACCCGATTACAAAGCCGTCATCGACCAAATGCGCGTGGCTCTAGCTTAGTTTTTATCTTGAAAGTTCTCATGTTTCTTCGATTCAATTGCGTGGCGCTTGCCATTTTTTTGGCGCTTGTCACCAACCTTGCCCAAGCTGCTTGTTTTGCCGATTCGCCCTTGACCCGCCCCGATGAGCGCTACCAAGCGGTGGACGGCAGCAACGGCGCGGAAGTCAAAGACACGCAAACAGGTTTGGTCTGGCAGCGCTGTATGCATGGCCTAAAGTGGGATGGCAATGCCTGCTCGGGCAATGTAACGCCGCAAGACTGGCCCACTGCCACCAAGACCGTTGCCGGCGCAAAGCCTTGGCGTTTGCCTACCCAAGCCGAGTTGCAAGACTTGATTGAGAAAAGCTGCAGCAAGCCCGCTTTGAACAGCAATTGGTTTGGCGCTGGCCCCATGGGCTGGGTTTGGACTGCGACTGACATGGGCAGTCCCGATGGCTCGGTGGTGATCAACACCGAAAACGGCCTGATTGCCAACCTGATCAAAAAACTTCCGCTTTATGTGCGCTGGGTGCGCTAACTTAACTAACAGTTCATACCTATGAATATCCCAACTTTGCAAGCCCTGATGATCGACCTTGATGGCACCATGGTCGACACCATGGCCGACTTCGAGGCCGCACTTAATTTGGCTTTGGCCGACATCGATTTGCCCAAGGTTTCCCCTGCCGTTGTCAGTATTGCGGTAGGCAAAGGCTCGGAGCATTTGGTGCGCACCGTGCTGCAACACCAGTTGCGGCTGCCCGAGGTGCAAGCCAGTGGCTTGGTATGTGACAACACCACCGTGGACTCCATGTACGAGGCAGCCTTTTTGCGCTACCAGCATCACTATGGCCATGTCAACGGTCAGCACGCCGAGGTCTACGCGGGAGTGTTGCAAGGCTTGCAAGCTTTTCAAGCACGAGGCCTACCCATGGCCTGCCTCACCAACAAACCCACCGCTTTCGCCAAAGATTTGTTGGCGCGTAAAGGGCTTGATGGGTTTTTTGGCCATGTGTATGGTGGTGACGCTTTTCCACGCAAAAAGCCCGACCCCATGCCACTGTTGGAAACTTGCAAAGCTTTGGGCACCGCGCCATCACATACTTTGATGCTGGGCGACTCACAAAATGACGCCCAAGCCGCCCGTGCCGCCGCCTGCCCCGTGGTTCTGGTGACTTATGGTTACAACCATGGCGAGCCTATCCGCGGTGTGGACTGCGACGGCTTTATCGACAGCTTCACCGAGCTGCGGCTTTAAGCGCCTACTGGCGTATTTGATACACTTTCCTGTATGTTTATGCATCTCAACACCCTCACAGGTTGCAATGACCGAGGAGCTTGGCCTTGGCGTCGCCAGCCCTGCTCGGCGGTGATGGTGTTGGTTTAAACCTTTTACTGCCTCCTTCTCTAGGGGCCCTTGCTTGGCGCCCCTGTGTCAATTTAGAAAGCCCTGAATGGGCCGAGCTGTGGAGGCTCTAGCGTGATGACAGAAACCGAATTCAATCAACTTTCCAAGCAAGGCTACAACCGCATACCTTTGATGCTGCAAGCCTTTGCCGACCTTGAAACCCCGCTCTCGCTCTACCTGAAGCTGGCGTTTCACCAAGACGGGGGCAAGCACAGCTTTTTGCTCGAATCGGTGGTGGGTGGCGAGCGCTTTGGGCGTTACAGCTTCATTGGTCTGCCTGCGCGCACCTTGCTGCGCGCCAATGGTTTTGGCCAAGCCGCACACACCGAGGTGGTGACCGATGGCGTGGTGATGGAAACCGACCATGGCAACCCGCTGGACTTCATTGCCAGCTACCAACAGCGATTCAAAGTGGCGCTGCGCCCAGGCATGCCCAGGTTTTGCGGCGGCTTGGCCGGCTACTTTGGTTACGACACGGTGCGCCACATCGAGAAGAAGTTGCTGCACTCTTGTCCGCCCGACAGCTTGGGCTGCCCGGATATTTTGCTGCTGCAAACCGAAGAGTTGGCGGTGATCGACAACTTGTCTGGCAAGCTCACATTGCTGGTGTACGTGGACCCTGCGCTTGCCCAGGCTTACGCCAGCGGACTCAAGCGTTTGCAGCAACTCAAAGAGATGCTCAAGCATTCGGTGCAGGCGCCCGAACTCAAGGCGTCTGTTCCTCAAGATGCCCAGCGCTCGTTTGTCAAGGCAGATTATTTGAAGGCGGTTGATCGCGCCAAAGACCTCATTGAGGCCGGCGACTTCATGCAAGTGCAAGTGGGGCAACGCATACAAAAGCGCTTCACCCAAAGCCCTTTGTCTTTGTACCGCGCTTTGCGCTCTTTGAACCCCAGTCCCTATATGTATTACTACCACATGGGCGACTTTCATGTGGTGGGGGCTTCGCCTGAAATTTTGGTGCGCCAAGAAACCACGCCTGAGGGCAACAAGGTCACTATCCGCCCCTTGGCCGGCACTCGCCCGCGTGCGGCAACGCCAGAGGCAGACTTGGCCGCCGAGCAAGAACTCATTAACGATCCCAAAGAACGCGCCGAACACGTGATGCTGATCGACTTGGCCCGCAACGACATTGGGCGCATCGCCAAAACCGGTACGGTGAAGGTGACCGAAGCTTTTGCGGTGGAGCGTTACAGCCATGTGATGCACATCGTCAGCAATGTCGAAGGCATGTTGAAAGACGGCATGAGCAGCATGGATGTGCTGCGCGCCACTTTCCCCGCCGGCACCCTCACTGGCGCGCCCAAAGTGCATGCCATGGAACTCATCGACCAACTCGAACCGGTCAAGCGCGGTATTTATGGCGGTGCTTGCGGTTACCTCAGCTTCGCTGGTGACATGGATGTGGCTATTGCCATTCGCACCGGCATCATCAAAGACAACACCTTGTATGTGCAAGCTGCTGCGGGGGTGGTGGCGGACTCCATCCCTGAGATGGAGTGGCTGGAAACCGAGCACAAGGCGCGGGCCTTGCTGCGTGCCAGCGAGTTGGTCGAAGGGGGTTTGGAATGAAACTCCTGATGATCGACAACTACGACAGCTTCACCTATAACTTGGTGCAGTATTTTGGTGAGCTTGGTGCCGAGGTGCTGGTTCATCGCAACGATGAAATCAGCTTGGCAGAAATAGCGGCGCTCAAGCCCAGCCATCTGGTGGTGTCTCCCGGCCCATGTTCGCCCGCAGAAGCGGGCATTTCAGTGGCGGCCATTCAGCATTTTGCCGGCAAGTTGCCTATTTTGGGCGTGTGTTTGGGACACCAAAGCATAGGCGCAGCTTTTGGCGGGCGCATCATTCGCGCCCAGCAACTTATGCATGGCAAAACCAGTCTCATCCATACCACCCAGCAAGGCGTGTTTGCCGATTTGCCCAAGGACTTCACCGTCAACCGCTACCACTCGCTGGCGATTGAGCGCAGCACTTGTCCGCCGGAGTTGGAAGTAACGGCCTGGACCGAGGACGGCGAAATCATGGGTGTGCGCCATCGCAGTTTGCCCATTGAGGGCGTGCAGTTTCACCCCGAGTCCATACTCACCGAACACGGACACGCTTTGTTGAACAACTTTTTGAAAACGCCTCAGCCATGACCATCACCCCTACCGAAGCACTGCAGCGCACCATTGAGCACCGTGAAATTTTTCACGACGAGATGCTGCACTTGATGCGCATGATCATGAACGGAGAAATAACGCCGCTCATGACTGCGGCCATTCTGACCGGCTTGCGGGTGAAAAAAGAAACGATTGGCGAAATCACAGCAGCTGCGCAAGTTATGCGTGAGTTTTCCACCAAGGTCGAGGTGGCTGATCGAACCCATTTGGTCGATATCGTCGGCACCGGCGGCGATGGCGCCCACACCTTCAATATATCCACTTGCGCTATGTTTGTGGCCGCCGCCGCTGGTGCGCAGGTCAGCAAACATGGCGGGCGCAGCGTCAGCAGCAAAAGCGGCAGCGCCGATGTGCTCGAGAGCTTGGGCGCACACATCAACCTCTCGCCCGCCTTGATTGCCCAATGCATTGCCGAGGTAGGCATTGGTTTTATGTTCGCGCCCAACCACCATCCCGCTATGAAAAATGTGGCACCGGTTCGCAAAGAACTGGGCGTTCGCAGCTTGTTCAATATTTTGGGGCCACTCACCAACCCCGCTTCAGCGCCGCATATTTTGATGGGGGTGTTTCACTCCGATTTGGTGGGTATTCAAATCCGTACTTTGCAACGTTTGGGTGCCGAGCATGCTTTGGTGGTGTATGGGCGTGACGGTATGGACGAGGTCAGTTTGGGCGCTTCAACTTTGGTGGGTGAATTGAAAAATGGCGACATCACTGAGTATGAAATTCATCCAGAAGATTTTGGCCTGAGCATGGCCAGTCACCGCACACTGAGAGTGGACACGCCCGAGCAGTCGCGCGACATGGTGCTTGCTGTTTTAGACAACCAAGCCGGCGCGCCACGCGACATCGTCGCCTTGAATGCGGGTATTGCGTTGTATGCCGCCAATGTGGCGCCCACCATGGCAGCAGGTATTGCCTTGGCGCAGCAAGTCTTGGCCAACGGCCTAGCCAAAGCTAAGTTGGCACAATGGCTGGCATTCACCCACCAACATGCGGCAACATCTTTAAAGGCCTAGCAGTGAGCGATATCCTGAATCAAATTATCCAAACCAAGCGCGAGGAAGTGGCTCTGCGTAAGCGCGCCGTGTCACTGCAGGCGGTCAGAGCGGACGCCTTGAGCCGCGTGCTCACCCGTGACTTTGAAGGTGCTTTGCGGCGCAAGATTGCAGCCGGCCATGCCGCAGTAATTGCTGAAGTGAAAAAAGCCAGTCCTTCTAAAGGTTTGTTGCGTGAGGACTTCATCCCTGCGGATATTGCCCAAAGCTATGCCTTTGGCGACGGCAAAATCAGCGCTGCATGTTTGTCGGTGCTGACCGATCAGCAGTATTTTCAAGGCAGCAACGACTTTCTTAAGCAAGCCAGGGCTTCTTGCGATTTGCCGGTGTTGCGCAAAGACTTCATGATCGACATTTACCAAATCTACGAGTCCCGCGCCATGGGCGCAGACTGCGTGCTGTTGATCGCCGCTTGCTTAGATGACGCGCAAATGGCCGAATTTGAGGCCGCTGCCCGCAGCCTTGACATGGCGGTGCTGGTCGAGGTGCATGACCGTCAAGAACTCGATCGCGCGCTCAAACTCAAAACCCCGCTATTGGGTGTGAACAACCGCAACCTGCGTACTTTTGAGGTGTCCTTAGACACCACGCTTGCGCTCATGCAAAATCTGCCCGCAGACAAATTGCTGGTGACTGAAAGCGGCATCGCCACCCGCGAAGATGTGAGCCGTTTGCGTGCGGCAGGCGTTCATGCGTTTTTGGTGGGAGAAGCCTTTATGCGTGCCCAACAGCCTGGTGAGGCCTTGGCCGTCTTGTTCGGTGACTGAAAGCGCCGGTTTAACCGCGGTCGAGCCCTTGGCTTGGCCGGTGCATCCCTCATGGCAGCCCTTGGTCGACCGGTTTTGGCAAAGTTCACAAGGGCAGGCTTTGTTGGTTTTTTTGCGGCAACGTTTGCATGTCGGTGCACGCATTTATCCGGCCCAGCCTTTGCGCGCTTTGTGGCTCACGCCCCTGCCAGAAATCAAGGTGGTGATTTTGGGCCAAGACCCCTATCACGGCGTCGGGCAGGCTGAGGGCTTGGCCTTTTCAGTGCCTGCTGGCGTGACACCGCCCCCATCACTGCGCAATATTTTTAAAGAGCTATTGAGTGATTTGGGCCAGGCCCCGCCTTTTGAGGCCACTTTGACCCCTTGGGCCAGCAAGGGTGTTTTGCTGCTCAACACCTGTTTGAGTGTGGAAGATGGCCTGCCCGCCAGCCACGCCAGAAAAGGTTGGGAGGCACTCACTGACGAAATTATCCAAGCAATAGCTGAATCGACCCATGCGTGTGTATTTATGTTGTGGGGTGCGCACGCCCAGTCAAAGCGTGCCTTGATCGCCCAAACATCAAGCCATCAGCCAACTTGTTGGGTCTTACAAGCCAACCATCCCTCGCCCTTGTCTGCCTTACGCGGCGACACGCCTTTCATCGGGTGTCAGCACTTTTCCAAGGCGCAAAAATGGTTGAAAACCCAAGGCGTATCAATGGATTGGCGTCTCGAGAGCTAAAAACGCCAACTGCTTGTATGAATTGGTCTTTTCTCTTGCCTCAGCGAAGTTTCTGTACTGGAATATGCTATAGTCTTTGGCTCGCTGGAGGGGTGCCCGAGTGGCTAAAGGGGGCAGACTGTAAATCTGTTGGCTTACGCCTACGCTGGTTCGAATCCAGCCTCCTCCACCACAAGGTGCTTGGGTGACCTGCAACTGTGAAGATGGCCGTGGGTCCCAAAGCCCGAGGTTTTCGATGCGGGAGTAGTTCAATGGTAGAACCTTAGCCTTCCAAGCTAATGACACGGGTTCGATTCCCGTCTCCCGCTCCAAGCGGTTTCGGTGTGTTGGCGAAGAGTTTTCGCCCTTGTGGCTCAGTGGTAGAGCACTCCCTTGGTAAGGGAGAGGTCGCGGGTCCGATTCCCGCCAAGGGCACCAGTTTTGGATTTTTGTTGTGAGTTTTTTTTCGGAGTCGAAGAATGGCAAAAGGCAAGTTTGAGCGGAACAAACCGCACGTAAACGTTGGCACGATTGGCCACGTTGACCATGGCAAGACGACGCTGACGGCGGCGATCACGACGATTTTGTCGGCGAAGTTTGGTGGTGAGGCCAAGGCCTACGACCAAATTGACGCAGCACCTGAAGAGAAGGCGCGCGGCATCACGATCAACACCGCACACGTGGAGTACGAGACGGCTAACCGTCACTACGCACACGTGGACTGCCCAGGGCACGCTGACTATGTGAAGAACATGATCACGGGTGCGGCGCAAATGGATGGCGCGATTTTGGTGTGTTCGGCCGCTGACGGCCCCATGCCCCAAACGCGTGAGCACATTTTGTTGGCGCGCCAAGTGGGCGTGCCTTACATCATTGTGTTTTTGAACAAATGCGACATGGTCGACGACGCTGAGTTGCTCGAGCTGGTCGAAATGGAAGTGCGCGAGTTGCTCGACAAATACGATTTCCCTGGCGACACCACCCCCATCGTTCACGGCTCTGCCAAGCTGGCCTTGGAAGGCGACAAAGGCGAGTTGGGCGAGCTGGCGATTTTGAAATTGGCCGAAGCTTTGGACACCTACATCCCCCTGCCCGAGCGCGCAGTGGATGGCGCGTTCCTGATGCCGGTGGAAGACGTGTTCTCCATTTCGGGTCGTGGCACGGTGGTGACCGGTCGTATCGAGCGCGGCATCGTCAAGGTGGGCGAAGAGATTGAAATTGTGGGTATCAAAGACACCGTCAAGACCACTTGCACGGGCGTGGAGATGTTCCGCAAATTGCTGGACCAAGGTCAAGCAGGTGACAACGTGGGTATTTTGCTGCGTGGCACCAAGCGCGAAGACGTCGAGCGCGGCCAAGTGCTGTGTAAGCCTGGTTCCATCAAGCCGCACACGCACTTCACGGCTGAGATTTATGTGTTGAGCAAAGATGAAGGCGGACGCCACACACCTTTCTTCAACAACTACCGTCCCCAGTTTTACTTCCGCACAACGGACGTGACGGGTGCGATTGAGTTGCCTGAAGGCAAAGAGATGGTGATGCCTGGCGACAACGTGTCGATCACGGTGAAGTTGATCCACCCGATTGCGATGGAAGAGGGCTTGCGCTTTGCTATCCGTGAAGGCGGCAAAACCGTCGGCGCTGGCGTTGTTGCCAAAATCATTGCCTAAGGAAAACACATGTCAACCAAGCAAAAAATACGCATCCGTCTCAAGGCTTTTGATTACAAACTCATTGATCAATCAGCAGCTGAAATTGTCGACACTGCCAAGCGCACCGGCGCGATTGTCAAAGGTCCTGTGCCTTTGCCCACCCGCATGAAGCGCTTTGACATTTTGCGTTCACCGCACGTCAACAAGTCCAGCCGTGACCAGTTGGAAATCCGCACCCACCAACGTTTGATGGACATTGTCGATCCCACCGATAAAACCGTTGATGCACTCATGAAGTTGGACTTGCCAGCTGGCGTGGATGTTGAGATCAAACTGCAGTAAAAACGTGTCGTTAAAAGCGACACTCAATTAGGAAATGTGCTGAAAACTGGCCAATCGCCAGTTTTCAGCTACAATGCAAGGCTCTGCGCGATTTGCACAGAGAAATTATCAACCTTCTCTCATACACCAAACGCTGTTGCCAATTGAAGTGACAGCGGTGAGAGTTTTGGAGAAAAACATGAGTCAAAGCAACCGTTTGGGGTTGCTGGGCCGCAAGGTGGGCATGATGCGTCTGTTCACTGATGATGGGGACGCAGTGCCTGTCACAGTGGTAGATGTTTCTAACAACCGCGTGACCCAGGTCAAAACCCAAGAAAACGACGGCTATGTAGCCTTGCAGGTTACATTCGGCGCGCGTAAAGCATCGCGCGTTACAAAGCCCGCCGCAGGCCACTTGGCCAAGGCCGGCGTTGAAGCAGGCGAAGTCACCCAAGAATTCCAAGTTACCGCTGAAACCGCTGCGCAGTACCCAGCTGGTTCCACTGTGCCCGTGACAGCCATCTTCAATGTTGGCGAGAAAGTCGACGTGCAGGGGACTTCCATCGGTAAGGGTTTTGCTGGCACGATTAAGCGCCACAATTTCCGTTCGCAACGTGCATCTCACGGTAACAGCCGTTCGCACAATGTGCCGGGCTCTATCTCCATGGCGCAAGACCCTGGCCGCGTTTTCCCCGGCAAGCGTATGTCTGGCCACATGGGAGACGAGACCATAACCACCCAAAACCTGTCAGTGATTCGCATCGATGAAGGCCGTCAACTGATCCTTATCAAGGGTGCGGTTCCCGGCTCTAAGGGTGGTTTTGTCACGGTTCGCCATGCTATCAAGGCTGCGCCTCAAGGAGCCAAATGATGCAAATTGAACTCCTCAATGACCAAGGCCAAGCCGCTTCAAAATTTGATGCGCCTGAGACCCTGTTTGGCCGCGATTACAACGAAGACTTGATCCACCAAATCGTGGTGGCTTATCAAGCCAATGCACGTCAAGGGACACGGGCCCAAAAAGACCGCGAACAAGTCAAGCACTCGACCAAAAAACCTTTTAAACAAAAAGGCACTGGTCGCGCTCGTGCTGGTATGACTTCTTCCCCCATTTGGCGTGGCGGCGGTCGTGCTTTCCCCAACAGCCCTGAAGAAAACTTCACCCAAAAAATCAACAAGAAGATGTACCGTGCTGGAATGGCGTCGATCTTCTCTCAGTTGGTGCGTGAAGGCCGTTTGGCTGTGGTCGATTCCATCAAAATCGAAGCGCCCAAAACCAAATTATTGGCGGCCAAGCTCAAAGCGATGAATCTGCAGTCTGTTCTTGTCATTTCCGAAGAGGTGGACGATAACTTGTACTTTGCGTCGCGCAATTTGGCCAATGTCTTGGTCGTTGAGCCCCGTTATGCCGATCCTGTTTCCTTGGTTCACTACAAGAAAGTGCTGGTTACCAAAGGCGCGATCGACAAGCTCAAGGAGATGTTCGCATGAGCACAACTAAATACGATGAGGGACGTTTGATGGCTGTGCTTTTAGCGCCCATCGTCTCCGAGAAGGCCACCATGGTGGCTGAAAAATCTAACGCTGTGACCTTCAAAGTCTTGCAAAACGCCACCAAGCCCGAAATCAAAGCGGCGGTGGAGTTGATGTTCAAGGTAGAGGTTAAAGGCGTATCTGTGGTGAACACCAAAGGCAAGACCAAGCGTTTTGGCCGTTCCATTGGCCGTCGCGACAATGTGCGTAAAGCCTATGTAACGCTCAAGCCCGGTCAAGAACTCAACTTGTCAGGAGAGGTGGCTTAACCATGGCAGTCGTCAAAATGAAACCCACTTCACCTGGCCAACGTGCCGTGGTGAAAGTCACACGTGACCATTTGTTCAAAGGCCCAGGTTATGCGCCTTTGCTCGAACCACAATTCCAAAAAGCAGGTCGCAACAACAATGGCCACATCACCACCCGTCACAAGGGCGGTGGTCATAAGCACCATTACCGCGTGGTCGATTTCCGTCGCTCCAAAGATGGCATTCCTGCCAAAGTTGAGCGCATTGAATACGACCCAAACCGCACAGCTCATATCGCTTTGGTGTGCTACGCCGATGGCGAGCGTGCTTACATCATTGCCCCACGCGGCTTGGAAGTAGGCGCCACCATCCAAAGCGGCTCTGAGGCTCCTATCCGTGCAGGCAACACTTTGCCCATTCGCAATATTCCTGTGGGTTCAACCATCCACTGCATCGAGTTGCGTCCTGGCAAGGGTGCTCAAATTGCGCGCTCTGCGGGTACTTCGGCCACACTGTTGGCGCGTGAAGGTACTTACGCTCAGGTGCGTATGCGCTCAGGTGAGGTTCGCAAAATTCACATCGAGTGCCGTGCAACCATCGGCGAAGTTGCCAACGAAGAACACAGCTTGCGCCAATTGGGCAAGGCCGGTGTCAAGCGTTGGATGGGTATACGACCCACAGTGCGAGGTGTTGCCATGAACCCAATCGATCACCCACACGGTGGCGGCGAAGGTCGTACCGGCGAAGGCCGTGCAGCTGTTGACCCATGGGGCAACTTGACCAAAGGCTATCGCACCCGTAACAACAAGCGCACGCAAGTCATGATCGTCTCGCGTCGCAAGAAATAAGGGTTAAACCATGACACGCTCACTCAAAAAAGGCCCGTTTGTCGATCACCACTTGTTGGCCAAGGCTGAAAAAGCCGTTGCCACCAAAGACAAAAAGCCAATCAAAACATGGTCACGCCGTTCTATGGTTTTGCCCGATTTCATCGGCTTGACCATTGCGGTTCACAACGGCAAGCAACATGTGCCGGTTTACATCACCGACCAAATGGTGGGTCACAAGTTGGGCGAATTTGCCTTGACTCGTACCTTCAAAGGCCATCCGGCGGACAAAAAAGTCCAGAAGAAGTAAGGAGCAGCTATGGAAACACGTGCAGTCTTGCGAGGTGTGCGCTTATCGGTCGACAAAGGCCGATTGGTTGCAGACTTGATTCGCGGCAAAAAAGTGGACCAGGCTCTCAACATCCTGACCTTCACCCAGAAAAAAGCAGCGGGCATTGTTAAAAAAGTGCTCGAGTCGGCCATCGCCAACGCTGAACACAACGACGGCGCTGACATTGATGATTTGCGTGTCAAAACCATTTACGTGGAACAAGGCGCAACCCTCAAGCGTTTTACAGCACGCGCCAAAGGCCGCGGCAACAGCATCAGCAAGCCCACATGCCATGTGTATGTGACGGTCGGCAACTGAAAGGTCTAGGAAAATATGGGACAAAAAATACACCCCACCGGTTTTCGCCTGTCGGTGAGCCGCAACTGGGCCAGTCGCTGGTACGCCAGCAACAAAGACTTTGCTGGCATGCTGGCCGAGGACATCAAGGTACGCGAATACCTCAAAGTCAAACTCAAGAGCGCCGCTGTGTCTCGCATCTTGATCGAGCGCCCTGCCAAAAATGCCCGCATCACTATTTTTTCCGCACGTCCTGGCGTGGTCATCGGTAAAAAAGGCGAGGACATTGAAAACCTCAAAAAAGAACTGGCTGCGCGTTTGGGCGTGCCTGTCGCGGTCAACATCGAAGAGGTGCGCAAGCCTGAAATCGATGCACAGTTGATTGCTGACAGCATCACCCAGCAGTTGGAAAAGCGCATCATGTTCCGTCGTGCGATGAAGCGCGCCATGCAAAACGCCATGCGTTTGGGTGCCCAAGGCATCAAGATCATGTCGGCTGGTCGTTTGAACGGCATCGAGATCGCCCGTACCGAGTGGTACCGTGAAGGCCGCGTGCCACTCCACACCTTGCGTGCCGACATCGACTACGCAACATCTGAAGCCAAAACAACTTACGGCATCATCGGTGTGAAAGTTTGGGTCTACAAGGGTGACACCTTAGGCCGTAACGACGCACCTGCTGCACAAGAACCCCGTTCTGAAGACGAGCGCCGCCCACGCGGTCCTCGTCGTGACGCTCGCCCCGCTGGCGGCGACCGTCCACCCGCTCGCAGTGGCGCACGTCGCCCTGCTGGCTCCAATGCCGCACCGGCGGATGGCAGCGATAAACCCGCTGAAGCCACCGATGCTCCCAAAACCACCGTCAAGCGCGTCCGCAAGGTAGCCGCGCCCGCATCCACTGGCACGGCTGCGGACGGCAAAGGAGAATAAGCATGCTGCAACCAGCGCGCCGTAAATACCGCAAGGAACAAAAAGGTCGCAACACCGGCATTGCCACACGTGGCAACACCGTGGCGTTTGGTGACTTTGGCTTGAAGTCAACCGACCGTGGTCGTTTGACAGCTCGCCAAATCGAATCTGCTCGCCGTGCGATTTCCCGTCACGTCAAGCGTGGTGGACGCATTTGGATTCGCATCTTCCCCGACAAACCTATTTCACAAAAACCTGCAGAGGTTCGCATGGGTAACGGCAAAGGCAACCCCGAGTACTACGTGGCTGAAATTCAGCCTGGCAAGGTGTTGTACGAAATCGTGGGTGTGCCCGAAGAACTCGCGCGTGAAGCATTCCGCTTGGCTGCTGCCAAACTGCCTTTGCGCACCACCTTTGTTTCGCGCCTGATTGGCCAGTGATTCAGGAGACACCATGAAAACATCTGAATTACGCCAAAAAGACGCCGCTGGTTTGCAAACCGAAATCAAGGAATTGCAAAAAGCGCATTTCAATATGCGCATGCAAAAAGCCACGCAACAACTCAACAACACCGCGCAAATGAAGGTCACCCGTCGCAGTATTGCACGGGCCAAAACCATTCTGGCCGAACAACAAGCGAAGGAGTGACACCATGACAGAAGCCAAAAAATCACTCAAACGCACACTGATCGGTAAAGTCGTCAGCGCCAAGCGAGCCAAAACAGTCACTGTGTTGGTCGAGCGCCGCGTCAAGCATGCGCTCTACGGCAAGATTGTGGGCAAGTCCAGCAAATACCATGCGCACGATGAAACCGGTCAATACCACTTAGGTGACGTGATCGAAATTACCGAAAGCCGCCCCATCTCCAAGACCAAAAATTGGGTAGCCACCCGTTTGGTGGAAAAGGCAGCCGCCATCTAAGTGTTATCGGCTTGCGTATAAACACAATCGTCAAAATGACCCACAATCGTGGGTCATTTTCATTTCAAGGAGAAAAACATGATCAAAGTTGGCGACACCCTTCCCCACACCACCCTGATGGAGTATTCCGAAGTAGAGGGAAACGGTTGCAGCATTGGCCCTAATCCCGTGGACGTGGGCAAAGCTGCTGCGGGCAAGACCATCGCTTTGTTTGCTTTGCCAGGGGCCTTCACGCCCACCTGCTCAGCCAAGCATGTGCCTGGTTACATGGAAAAACACGCTGAGCTCACCGCTGCAGGCGTGGATGAAATTTGGTGTGTCAGTGTCAACGATGCATTTGTCATGGGCGCATGGGGTCGCGAGTTGCACGCGGCAGGCAAGGTTCGCATGCTAGGAGACGGCGACGCCGAATTCACCAAAGCCACTGGTTTGACTTTGGACCTGACTGGAAAAGGCTTGGGACTTCGCTCTAACCGTTACTCCATGCTGGTCAAAGACGGAAAAGTTGTTACCCTGAATATTGAAGGGCCAGGCAAGTTTGAGATCAGCGACGCAGACACTTTGTTGTCACAGACCAGGCATTAACACCGTTGATAAAGGCTGGGGCTAGATCGCACTTGCTTGGCGCAATGCCGCGCACTGAGAGGGGTCAAAACCCAGCCATTCCTTCAAAACCTCGTCTGTATGTTGTCCCAATGAAGGGGGCGGCAAATCGCGCCTGACGGGGGTCTGGCTTAGCTTCATAGGACTGGCGACCAAATCCAGGGGCACACCCAAGCCATGCTGCCAGTGGTCAACCATTTGGCGAGCTTGCACATGCGGGTCGGCGAACACTTCAGCCAAATTATTGATGGGGCCGCAAGGCACTTTGGCAGCCTCCATCGCTTCAAGCCAGGCATACTTTCCGCGCTTGATCAAAACATCTGCAATCATGGGAACCAGCACACTGCGGTGCCGCACCCTGTCTTGGTTGCGTACAAAGCGCGGGTCTTGTGACCAATCGGCCTTGCCAAGCACTTCACACAGCTTGGCAAACTGGCCATCATTGCCCACTGCCACAATCACAAAATCTCGCTCGCCTGAAGCCTTGGGCGCGGTCTCGAAAACTTGGTAGGGGACGATATTCACATGGGCATTACCCATGCGCTGCGGAGGCGCAGAAGTGGCACCATTGACCAAAAAATTAGCGCCTAAATTGGCCAGCATGGCGACTTGCGTATCCAGCAGCGCCATGTCTATGTGTTGGCCTATTCCTGTGCTTTCAGCATGACGAATGGCTGCCAAGATAGCCACGGTGGCGTACATGCCGGTAAATAAATCAGCCACCGCAACGCCCACCTTTTGGGGGCCACCGCCTACATCGTCTCGCTCACCGGTGACACTCATCAACCCTCCC
>Ga0209356_1000569_pt1 | contig 14532 bp, 12 predicted proteins | sample LauGreFaBDMM15SN_2_FD_188213 | JGI IMG/M metagenome (GOLD analysis project Ga0209356, IMG submission 188213) | Freshwater lake microbial communities from Lake Michigan, USA - Fa13.BD.MM15.SN (SPAdes) (version 2) | ecosystem: Environmental > Aquatic > Freshwater > Lake | place: Lake Michigan, USA...
GCTGCAGGTGACTGCCCAAAAGGGTGGCAATCCTCCCGTAGTTTTTGGCTGCAGCTACTTGAAGCTCACTTCAGACAGCACGGCTAAAGTGCAAATTGTCGTTCAGCCCTACGTAGAGGGCGTTAGCGGCTGCTAAAGCATGACGGGCTTAGACCTGCTCATCGTCGGACTCGTTTTGGTTTTAACCCTGCGGGGGATTTGGCGGGGCTTCATCAATGATCTTTCTGGCCTTCTGGGCCTCGTGCTGGGCTATTTTTTTGCCGGACCCCTAGCCAAATACCTTGATCCCTTTTTGGAGGCCTTCGTCGAAGGACCCCGCCTAAGAGAAGGAATCGCATACTACCTCAGTCTTTTTGTGATTTACCTCGCGGTGGTCTTTTTGGGCAAGCTTGCCACGGGCATGTCTAAACTCGTTTTGCTCGGTTGGCTAAACCGCCTCCTTGGCGCCTTGAGCGGATTCACTAAAGGCATCCTCATCGCATCGCTTGTTGCCCTGCCGCTTCGCTGGATCGGCAACGAGTTTCCTTCGGTCGGACCAGGCGAAGAACTCCGCAACAAGTCGCGCTATTTTGGCTACTCCCTAAAGCTCGGAACCTATCTTAACTCAAGCCTATTCCGCATCGAGGACGGCCTGAATACCGGGGAGGACGCGCCCTTCTAAGTACTCCAGCATGGCTCCGCCGCCTGTGCTCACGTAGCTTACTCGGTCCGTTAATTCAAACTGCTCTACGGCAGCCACACTGTCGCCCCCACCAACGAGCGAAAAAAGCCTGCCCGACTCGGTTGCCTGAGCTATGGCTTCGCCTAAGTCGCGCGTTCCGGCCGCAAAGGAATCAAACTCAAAAACGCCCATAGGCCCATTCCATAGCAAGGTTTTAGCTCCGCCTACCACAGCCGCGTAGTCGGCAACCGTCTCTGGTCCAATGTCAAGGCCCATCCAGCCCCTGGGAATCGCATTGCTGGCAACTACAAGCGTATTGGCGTCGGGAGTAAAGCGATCTGCCGCTACAACGTCCAGGGGGAGGTGAATTTCAACTCCCTTCTCTTTGGCGGAATTCATGATTTGACGCGCGGTTTGGAGGTGCTCGTCCTCAACCAAACTACTGCCCACTTCGGCGCCCTGAGCCTTTAAAAAGGTGAATGCCATTCCGCCCCCAATTAGCAAGGCATCTACACGGTCCAAAAGACGCTCTAAAATGACGATTTTGCTTGAAACCTTGGAACCGCCCACCACAGCGACTGCGGGCTTCTCGCGCGACGCCAAAACGCGGTCTACATTCTTAATCTCGTTGGCCATGACCTCGCCAAAGGCAGCTCGGCCCTTAAAGCTCAAAGCAACCACCGCCGTAGACGCGTGTGCGCGGTGTGCCGTGCCAAAAGCATCGTTTACGTAGGCGTCTCCCAGTTCCGCCAATTGGGCGGCAAATAGGGGATCGCCTGCCTCTTCGCCAGCAAAAAAGCGGACATTTTCAAGCAGCAAGACCTCGCCGTCGCGCAGGGCCTTCGTAGCCGCAACAGCCATTGGCCCAACCGTCTGGTCGACAAACTGTACTTCTCTACCCAAGGCGAGAGAAAGCTCCCGCGCCACGGGGCGCAGGCTTAGTTTAGGCTCAAAACCTGGCTTAGGACGACCCAGATGCGAGAGCAAAACCGCCCGACCTCCACGATCTAAAATGGAACGAAGCGTCGGTAGCGTCGCCACAATACGCTGATTATTGGCTACCTCTCCGTCTTCGCGAAGGGGAACATTGTAGTCTACGCGCAGCAAAATACGCTTGCCTTTAACGTCGAGCTGGTCAATGGTTTTCATAAAATACAGTGTGGTTTTTTCGCATACCAAAGGTAGGGCGCTAACTTAGCTCCGCTTTGTCTGCCGGCCTTCAGATTCCCCTTAATAAACTTCCCGAGTGGAGCATTTGGCTCGACCAGGCTGCGCATCGCGAACGGATCGCGCACGCTCAAATGCTGGTTTGCGAAGACGGCGGAATTGCCTGGCCCCTTGCCCTTGACTACCTCCACAGGCTGCTTTGTGAGGCGCCGTCCTCACTGGGCGCCTGCAGAACTTGCCCCTCCTGCGTGCAGCTTGCCAAGCTAGCTCACCCTGACGTACACTGGATTATTCCCGTCGTTGGTGGCGAAGGGCGAGGAGACGACGAAGACAGCTCGGCCCCTTTTTTAGCGGACTTTCGCCGATTCTTGCTCGACAATCCGCAGCCATTAGCCAACGACTGGATCGAGCTTTTGGGCGGCAAGCAAAAAGTGGTGCAAATTTCGGTTAAAGAGTCCGCGCGAATTCAGCGCCTGCTTAGCCTTAAGTCGCACGGCGGCGGATTTAAAGTCGTTGTGATTTGGATGCCGGAGCGCCTCAACGATTCGGCCGCCAACAAGCTGCTCAAGCTCATTGAAGAGCCGCAGGATCGCACCCTGCTCTTGCTCATTAGCCACGACGAGCAGTCGGTAATTGGCACCATTAGGTCTCGCTGTCAGGTGCACTACGTTAGGCCCCTTAGCAGCAGTATTTTAATTGAAGGGCTCGTCGGCCTTGGGATTCCAACGGACCACGCCCAACTACTGGCTGAACTTTCTGGCGGGCAGCCCGGGCAAGCCGTCATGCTGCACCGCAACCGAGACGCCCTGCGCGAGCCCCTTCAATGGTTTGTGACCTTTATGCGTTTGGTCTATAAAAAAGACCTGCTCGCCCTTCTTGCCTTCGCAGAATCCTTGGCTAAGGAACCGCGCGAGCAGCAAAAGCAGTGGATTCAAGTTAGCGCACAGCTGCTGTCTCAGTTGCTGCGCATGCGCCACGGCGCCTTAAAAAATTCTTTATTTTCTTGGTTTCCTGATGTTTCCTTTCAACCCGAGGCCCTGGCTGGCCTCATCGACGAATCCAAGCACCGCGAAATCCAAGACCTACTGCAGTCGGCCCTTGCCGACATTCAGCGCAACATCAACAGCCGAATCGTACTGAGCGACCTCGGGCTCCAGTTTATGAGACTTTTCGCAGAACGTAAATAAGGCTAGACGCATTGCTCTGGCCGCCAAGTATGTTGCTGCGCAATCCTTGATAAAAAGCTGAAAACCAATTACTTGATCCTGTTTTGTAGCGCTCGCTTAAAAGTGCTACATAAAACGCGTCCATGCGCATTGGGCGAACAGCCTCCACAAACAAGCCCTTGCGCTTCGCGAGTTCGGTCATCGACTCCTTGGTAAAATGCCAATAGTGAATGGGCACGTCCCAGGCCGCCCACAAGCTACCGTAGTGCTGGGCATCGAGCGAAGCATGATTGGGGAGCGCCACTATAATAGCCCCACCTGAATTTAAGCGGTCCCTAATCCACTGAAGCGTTTCTGCGGGATCATTCAAATGTTCCAAAACGTGAAAAAGCGTGACCGCATCGTACTTGATGTCGGGCAGCTCCTCGCGGGACGACACAACCGTTCCCGACTTAAGCTTCTCTTGGGCCTTACGGCGAGCTGACTCCGACAGCTCCACTCCCTGAACCTGCCAACCGCGGCGCTCCGCGCGCGAGGCAAAAAAACCAACGCCGCAGCCGTAATCCAAAAGACTGCCCTTTGACTTCTTCGTGGTGGACACGATTAATCGAACCTTAGTCCACGACGCAAAAGAACGAGCCATTCCATAAAGTCGTCCAATCATGCCTTGACCTTGATCTAGGTGTGACACATAGGCCGGGCTCTCGTAGTAGCCGGCTATACTGTCCGGACGTGGGTTGGTAATTCCTAAGTTGCACTGGCTGCAAAATTCCACCATAAAGGCTTCGCCACTGACCATATGGTCTAGGACTTCAAAAGCGCCGTAGCGTTCAGAGCTAAGGCAGGAAGGGCAACGATCGATATTCATAATGTTCCACGTGGAACTAGCGACCTAAATGTACCATGAGTACCTGAATGTCTGCGGGCGAAACCCCGGATATTCGGCTTGCCTGACCAAGGGTTTCTGGCTGCTGCAGTTCCATTTTTTGCCGCGCTTCTATGCTTAGAGCTATGATTCGACTGTAGTTGTAGCCTTTTGGAATTCTCAATAGTTCCAAGCGCTTCAGCTTATCAACTTGTTCTTGCTCCTTCTCGAGGTAGCCGCTGTACTTCGCATCAATCTCGACCTGCTCCCAGACCAAGGAATCAACCTGGGGCATATCCTGGCCCTGGTGCTGCGATAAAATCTCCGGTAGGTTAAGCTGTGGGCGGCCAAGGAGGGCGCTCATCGGCCCCTTCTGCCTTAATGCCGTGGTGCCCTTGCCTATAAGCCATTCGTTCCAGTGGTCCGGCTCTGCAGACTGATCAGCCAACCAGCCTTCTGCCCTAACTCGCTGCTCTTCTTTTAGCTCGAAAGATTTCCATTGCTCGTCTCCCACAAGACCGAGCTCTCTGCCTCTGGAGCTCAGCCTTCGGTCAGCGTTATCCTGCCTGAGGCTAAGGCGAAACTCCGCCCTGCTGGTAAACATTCGGTAGGGCTCGTCCGTGCCCTTGGTGATGAGGTCATCGATAAGTACGCCGATGTAGGCCTCGCTTCGGTCCAATTCAAAAACACCTTCGCCCGAGAGTCGCCTTGCTGCGTTTATGCCGGCCATTAGGCCTTGGCAGGCGGCCTCCTCATAGCCAGTCGTGCCATTAATCTGGCCCGCTAGGTATAAGCCATCAACCAGCTTGGTTTCTAGGCTGTGCTTGAGTTGAGTGGGGGGGAAATAGTCGTACTCCACCGCGTAGCCAGGCCTGAAAACCTTGGCCTGCTCAAAGCCTGGAATCTTATGCATGGCCGCAATTTGCACCTCTTCGGGAAGGCTTGTAGAGAAGCCATTAATGTACATTTCTACGGTATCCCAGCCCTCTGGTTCTACAAAGAGTTGATGGCTCGTTTTGTCGGCAAAACGGTTAATCTTGTCTTCTATGCTGGGGCAATAGCGCGGGCCACTGCCCTGTATGGACCCATTAAAAAGGGGGCTTTGGTCAAAGCCTAGTCGAAGCGCATCGTGTACCTCTTCGCTCGTGTGGGCAATCCAGCAATGCCTTTGCTTTTTAAGCGGAGTCGAGGCCCAGTAGCTGAACGTCCCTGGGTTTGCGTCGCCCTCTTGTACCTCGAATTTGCTATAGTCTAGGCTTCTCCCATCCACGCGCGGCGGGGTGCCCGTCTTCATTCTGCCTGAGGCAAATCCAAGGCCCTGTAGGCAAGCTGTTATTCCCAGCGCGCTTCCTTCTGCGTTGCGCCCACCAGCAATCTGCCGGCTCCCAATGTGCATTACGCCGTTAAGAAAGGTGCCGCTTGTTACTACGGCGGCCTTGCATTGAATTACTTGACCGCCTTGAAGCACAACCCCAGAAATCTGACCCGACTCGACTAGCAGGTTCTCCACCGTAGATTGGATCATGTCGAGGTTTGCGACTCGCTCCAACGTCAGTCGCCACTCTTCAGCAAAGCGCATACGATCGTTTTGGGTTCGCGGACTCCACATTGCGGCGCCCTTACTGCGGTTTAGCATGCGCCACTGTATGGCAGTTTTGTCTGAAATAATCCCACTGTAACCCCCAAGGGCATCTATTTCACGTACAATTTGACCCTTTGCCACGCCACCCATTGCTGGATTGCAGCTCATTTGGCCTATGGTCTGCAGATTCATCGTAACCAACAGAACGCTCTTGCCCATGCGGGCAGCAGCGGCCGCAGCTTCGTTTCCAGCATGGCCGGCCCCGACCACGACCACATCATAGCTCAGCATAGCATTAAATGCTCCACGTGGAACATTCCGGGTGTTTAATTAAGTACTCGTCTTCCTTGCTTCTAATGGCCTGCGCTTCAAGCGGGGTTTGGTCGTCATAGCCAAGACAGTGCAGCAGTCCGTGAATAAGAATTCGATGCAGCTCTCTCAGGTAGGGCTCGTTCAAATCTTCACTCTGTGTTTGTATCATGGACCATCCTATGGCAAAGTCCGCCTCAACCACGTCCTCTTCTTTAGAATCCGAAAAAGTAATTATGTCGGTGTTGTGGTCATGATCCAAAAACCGCTTGTTTAAGGCAATCATCTCCTCGGTCTCAAGGGCCTTGTAGTTCATTCTTTTTACGGTCGCGCCCTCTGCCTGCGCCACCTCAATAAGCCACTGCGCGCATACCTTCTTAGAAAACCCCGCGGTCCTTGGGAATTCAAACGCTACGGCCACGAGGAATTTTTTCAATACGCAGGGCGTGCCGTCCGCCCTCAAAGCCAGCATTAATAAAAGCGTCTATACAGGCTAGGGCTGTTTCTGCATCTATAAATCGGGCGGGCAGCGCTAGCACGTTTGCATCATTATGCTGCCTTGCTAAAGCGGCCAACTCCGGTAACCAGCACAATGCGCCCCTTATTCCCTGATGCTTATTGACCGTCATGCTAATTCCATTACCGCTACCGCAAACAACAATACCTAAATCACTTTGCTTAGATTCCACGCTCCGAGCCACACAATGGCCAAAGTCGGCATAATCTACCGACTCCTCCGTAAAAGGACCACAATCCTCTATTTTATGACCTAATGCCAATAAATGAGCCTTTATCAATTCCTTATACTTAAAGCCCGCATGGTCGCTAGCTAGAGAAAAAATCATGTTGATAAAACGTTAGTATGTCGTTAAAAAGTAATTATAAGTTGATTAACTAAATCCTTCAAGGTTAATTACCACTAATTAGCAACAAAAGTAATGGAGCTTATTAACCAAAACACTAAAAAGAGTTATAAACTATCTAATGCTTGCAATTACTTTCTTCCGGTTTGAGTAAATCACTTAAAACGCTTATAATCAGTTTATTTAGTAAATAATAATAGTGAATAACCTGTTGATTAAATTTAATAAACACCCCACACAACTATTTTAAAAATACTTACTGATGATTTCAACAAACCATTAATACTAAGCTTACTTATAAAAAATTGATAGTAATGATTAAATGCTGAATTCTATGCCTTGCGCCAAGGGCAGCACGCTTCCATAGTTAAGGGTGTTGGTTTGGCGGCGCATGTAGGCCTTCCAAGAATCTGATCCGCTTTCCCTGCCGCCGCCGGTCTCTTTTTCACCTCCAAAGGCTCCGCCGATCTCCGCACCACTAGTACCAATGTTGACATTAGCTATTCCGCAATCAGACCCAGTACTACTTAAAAATTCAAGAGACTCCTGCATGGATTCTGTCATAATTGCAGAGCTAAGCCCTTGAGGAACATTGTTTTGGTATTCAATGGCCTCCTTAAGATCACTGTACTTCATAACATAAAGCAGGGGGGCAAAGGTTTCGTGCTGCACAATGGGGAAGTCATTTTGAACCTCTGCAATAGAGGGAGATACGTAGCATCCGCTGCCATATTCTGGTCCTTCTAGTTTTTGGCCACGCAAGTGGAAGACGCCGCCGACTGCATCAACATTATTTAGTGCAATGAGGTACATGGCCACAGCCGCTTCATCAATTAAAGGACCCATGTGGTTGCTCGTCTCTAATGGGTTACCAATACTAAGCTGCTCGTAGGCGCCCTTTATAGCATCAATTACTTTGGTGAAAATGCTTTCATGAATTATTAGTCTTCGCGTTGAAGTACAGCGCTGTCCAGCAGTACCAACGGCACCAAAAACAGCTGCAGTAACAGTCATTTTAAGGTTTGCCGAAGGGGTTATAATTATTGCGTTATTTCCACCGAGCTCAAGAATGCTTTTACCAAATCGAGCCGCAACTTTAACGCCCACCTCTCGACCCATATTGGTTGATCCGGTGGCAGAAAGAACGGGTAAACGGCGATCTTCGGACATCATAACACCCAGGGATGCGCCACCGGTAATAACTCCCGACAATCCAGCCGGGAGGTTGTTGGCTTGAGCCACCTGGTTCCATAGCTTTTGGCAGGCAATAGCACAAAGGACCACTTTCTCCGAACCTTTCCAAACCACAGCATCTCCACAGACCCAAGCAATACAAGCATTCCAAGCCCACACTGCAACAGGAAAGTTAAAGGCAGAAATCACCCCCACCACACCGGCAGGATGCCACTGTTCCATCATAAAGTGGTCTGGGCGTTCTGATTTAAAGGTCGCGCCCGCAAGCTGGCGCGACAAGCCCACAGCATAGTCGCAGATGTCGATCATTTCTTGTACCTCTCCCAAGCCCTCTGATAGGGATTTACCCATTTCATAGCTTACTAGGGTACCCAGGGCCTCCTTGTTTAGTCGAAGTAAATCGCCAAATTGACGAACCGCATCTCCTCTTTTGGGGGCAGGAACCGTACGCCAAGAGAGGTAGGCCGTGTGAGCGGCAGCGACAACCTCATGGTATTGTTCGGTTGACGTGACCGACACGGTTCCAATTACACTACCATCTACAGGGCTGAGGCTGGTAATTACAGCCGCACCATCAAAGGAATTAGGGCCTATCCAGGTGCCGGGATTATGAACCCCTAAACCGAGGTCTTTAAGAAAGGAAGTCTTGGTAATCATGGTCTGTGCGCTTTGAGGCAAAGGTAATTACCCAACCATGGCTTTTACAGAGGGGCTTATGCCGAGAGAACTTTGAACGACACGTTGTTGACATACTCCTTGGGCGTTTGATTGGTCAAGCGCTTAAAGGTGTATATGAAGTTATTGACGTTTTCAAAACCCAATTCGAGACCCACCCCGCTCACATTGGTTGCCCCTAGATCAAAAAGACGCTTGGCCTTCTTGATTTTTAACCGAGCAATAAGTTCTTTGGGTCCAATTTTGAAATACCGCAGGCAACTTCGTTGTAGCGAACTTCTGCTCATATTTAAGGACTGAGCCAGTGTCTCGACCCTGATCTTATGCTTAATTCGGCCCTGAATGCTTTGCATAATCATTTCACGATCCGTCATTTCATACTGTGGGACATTCTTGCTTCTCGGGCACAACTCAAGCATTCGCACCATTTTAGCAACAAACTCTTCGGCCAGTATGTCTTCAGAAATACAGTCGATTGCGCCATTTCGGTAGCACTCCGCGCGTTGCTGCGCAGCGCCCGCGGTCGTGATGGCAATAAACCACAAGGAATTGGACCCCGAGAGAAGTCCAAGCTTTTGAATCATAGATAGGCCCGCGTCGGTTGTGTCACAAACGTCCAGAAGTAGAATGTGGGGAAGCAGCGCATCGCTGCCCTCAAGCCACAGGTCTGGGCCGGCCGAAACTACAACGTCAAGGCGCCGCTCCTCCAGCGCGTTTTTTAATCGCGCCAAAAGCTCGCCCCTTGGGGAAAGAATTAAGATCATTAAGGGTCTGGTTCATTGGTTGGTTTGCTAAATGTAGTCGTGGCGACGTAAGCACACAATTACAGCCCCCAACCAAAGCAAAATCCACCAATAAACGATTAAAAATGACTAAAATGCCGCGGCCTTAACGCGCACCCAGCCCCCCAAGCATGAACTCAACTAATTCTCGACGTAGGCCCCAACGCCCACAATCTATGAAAACAAAAAAACCGGCAGCAGTATGCGTCCGGTTAATTTTTAGAGGTCTCGAGCGGATTCGAACCGCTGTACAGGCTTTTGCAGAGCCTTGCCTAACCACTCGGCCACGAGACCCTTAAGGATTGCAAAAGTAAAGCATTCGAGGCCACCACTGGTCTCGGCGCAATTGGGCCCCTAGCGGCGGACATCCCAGACGACAGCGACAGCATTTACGTCGCCGTCAATGGGAGGATTTAGCTTGGCTATAGAAAGCTTAACTCGTTCTATTTTAGGATGTTCTTCTAAGGCACGCAGGGCAACCCGGTCGCAGACGTTCTCGAGAAGCTTGGCGCGCACGGCCATTTCTTGACTAACAATGCGGCGCAATGCAACGTAGTCCACAGTGTCACTGAGCTCGTCGCTGGCGGCAGAAAGCCCAACCTTGGCCCAAACACTTAGGTTGATCAAGTAATCGCTTCCGATGAGCGCCTCTTCGGGCAAGCATCCGTGAAAGGCATACTCACGCTGGTCCACTAAATCGATTCGAATCCGGCGCTTCATGCTGGGGTAAGCTGGGCTACGGCTTGCGCAACACGAGCCTCGCACTCGGGGCGTCCGATAAGTTGCATCACTCCAAAAATACTTGGCCCCTGGGTGGTTCCCGCTATGGCAAGACGAAGAACCGGTCCCACTGCACCAAAACCAAGGCCAGTGTCCGCTAAAAACGCTTTAAACGCGGCTTCAAGCGACTCTTCGCGGTAGTCCGTGGTTCCCCAAAGCGCGACGAGTTGGCCAAGATGACTGCCCGACTCGGAAGTCCACTTTTTGGCGACCGTTTGCGGCTCATAAGCGTCAGGCCGCGCAAACAAATAGGGAGCGGCACCGACAAGGTCGCTCACAAATTCGGCGCGGTCCAAAAACAGCGCAATGGCCTTTGCCGCAAAATCTTCGCTGACCGCAAGACCGTATTCCGCCCGAACGCCTGCGCGGTATTCTTCGACCAAGACCTCGGGCGAGCGTTGGCGCAGGTGCTGTTGATTAAACCACTTAGCCTTTTCAAAATCGAATCGAGCTCCGGCGCGGTGCACTTTGTCGATGGAGAAGGCCGCCACCAGCTCGTCGAGGGTAAAAATCTCTTGATTCGTCCCCGGATTCCAGCCCAAAAAGGCCAGCATATTAACAAACCCCGAAGGATAAAAGCCGCGCTCGCGGTAGCCGCTTGCTGTTTCGTGGGTTTCTTCGTTGACCCAATTCAGCGGAAAGACGGGGAATCCCAAGCGGTCGCCGTCGCGCTTGGAGAGCTTTCCGTTGCCGTCCGGGCGCAAAAGCAAGGGAAGGTGGGCAAACTCAGGCTGTTCCCAACCAAAAAACCGGTACAGCAAAACGTGCAGTGGCGCCGAAGGAAGCCACTCTTCGCCGCGAATTACATGGCTTATGTCCATCAAGTGGTCGTCTACCACATTGGCAAGGTGGTAGGTCGGCATGCCATCACCCTTTAAAAGCACCTTGTCGTCGAGGTTCAGGGTGTTCACGCTTACCCAGCTCCGAATGCGGTCTTCAAACTTAATCTCCTCGTTGCGAGGCATCTTAACCCTAATAACATAGGGGTGCCCAGAGGCCAAGAGCCGACTCACCTCATCTTCAGACAGGGTCAAGCCGTTCTTCATCGAGGTGCGGGTGATGCTGTTGTACTGCCAATTTGGGTTTCCTGCGGACTTTGCTCGTTCGCGTATTGCCTCGAGCTCCTCGGGGGTATCAAAGGCAAAGTAGGCATGGCCTGCCTCCAAAAGCTGGTCGGCGTACTGTCGGTAGATTGGCTTGCGGTCTGATTGGCGGTAGGGGGTATGGGGGCCGTGGTCGGCAAGTCGGCCACCAACACCAATTCCTTCGTCGGGAGAAATTCCGCACCAAGCCAGGGCATCAACAATGTATTGCTCGGCGCCGGGCACAAAACGAGCCTGGTCGGTGTCTTCGATGCGAAGCAAAAAATCACCCCCTAACTTTTTGGCAAACAAATAGTTGTAAAGCGCAGTGCGGACTCCGCCCATGTGGAGCGGGCCGGTGGGGCTAGGGGCAAAACGAACGCGAACGCGGCGGTCAGACATGATAAAATTCTTGAGGTAGACAAAGATACGGCGTCGGGAAACGCCCACCCCCGCAGGGGAGGGCAAGGCCCTATCTTTGCAGCATGGAGCGCCAACTTAGCGAACAAGAACTATTTAGACGCCAAGCACTGGCAGACCTTAGGGCCATTGGCCTGGACCCCTATCCCGCGGCAGAAGTCCCCGTAACCCATTTAGCGGAAGGCATTTTAAACGGATACCCGAGCAACCCAGAGGGCTTCACTGAGGTCTGCGTCGCGGGCAGGCTGATGGCCAAGCGCATCATGGGCAAGGCCTCCTTTGCGAGCATTCAAGACAGTTCGGGCCGCATTCAAGCCTATGTGAACCGCGACGAAGTCTGCCCTGGCGAAGACAAGTCCCTATACAATGACGTCTTCAAAAAGCACCTTGACTTGGGTGATTTTGTGGCCATTTATGGTCATGTTTTCACCACGCAAACGGGCGAAATCAGCGTGCATGCCAAGCGCATAGTGCTGCTTAGCAAGTCTTTACGCCCCCTTCCGACCGTCAAAAAAGACGCGGACGGAACCCTCCACGACTCCTTCAGCGACCCCGAACTGCGCTACCGACAGCGCTACGTTGACCTTGTGGTGAACGAGGGCGTGCGCGAGGTCTTTGTCAAGCGCAGCAAAATATTCAGCACGATGCGCCGGATTTTTAATGAGGCCGGCTACCTTGAGGTGGAGACTCCGATTCTGCAGCCCATTCCGGGCGGAGCCGCCGCGCGGCCCTTTGCAACGCACCACAACGCCTTAGATATTCCGCTTTATTTGCGCATTGCCAATGAGCTGTACCTCAAAAGATTAATTGTAGGCGGATTCGACGGCGTCTATGAATTTGCCAAGGACTTTCGCAACGAGGGCATGGACCGCACCCACAACCCGGAGTTTACGGTCATGGAGATTTATGTGGCCTACAAGGACTACCGTTGGATGATGGACTTCACCGAGGGGGCCCTGGCCCAAATAGCCCTTGAGCTCAACGGGAGCACCAGCCTGACAGTCGGCGGTAAGACCATTTCACTTCAGGCTCCCTTTCCACGGCTTCCCATTTTGGAGGCGATTAAAACGCATACCGGGCTCGACCTGATTGGCAAGTCCGAGGAAGAGTTGCGCGCCGCCGCCAAGTCTATTGGGGTAGAGGTTTCGAGCGAAATGGGATCGGGCAAGATCATTGACGCCATTTTTGGCGACCGCTGCGAGCAGCATTTGGTGCAGCCGACCTTCATTACGGATTATCCGGTGGCAATGTCGCCCTTGTGCAAGCGCCACCGCGACGACGATCGCCTTACCGAGCGCTTCGAGCTGTTTATCAACGGCAAAGAAATCGCAAACGCCTACTCGGAGCTCAACGACCCAATCGAACAGCTCGAGCGTTTTGAAGAACAGCGCCAACTCAGCGCCAAGGGCGACGACGAGGCAATGTTCATTGACCTTGACTTCGTGCGCGCCCTAGAGTACGGAATGCCACCCACCTCGGGCATGGGCATTGGAATGGATCGCCTGACCATGCTGCTGACCGACCAGTCGAGCATACAGGAGGTGCTGTTTTTCCCGCAGATGCGGCCCGAGAAGACCGAGTAAGCCTTAAAGCCGAAGCACCAATACATGCTTTATCCGCCAGAAGCCGCTGACCTTCTTGACTTTCAGGCCGTTAAAGACATGGCTGCAGAGCATGCGGCCACACGCAAGGGGCGCCTAATGCTTCGCGAGGCCCAGCCTCGTCCCGAGCGCGCCTCGGTAGAGCCCGAACTTCTGCAGGTCGACGAGCTGCTGCGCCTAATGGAGCGCGGGCACTTCTTCCCGGCCGTGGCGGCGGCAGAGGTAGACGACGCCCTGCCCATGCTTCGCATTGAGGGCGCGGTGCTTACCGCAGAGCAGTGCCTTGCCATTCACGCGCAGTTTCAGGCCTACGCCAACGCCTACCGATTTATTTTGGTCCATGCGGAGTTTGCGCCTACTCTGGAGGTTTATGTGAGGCCCTTCCCCCCCGAAGAAGAAGTTACCCGCCTTATTGAGGGCGTTTTTGAACGCAACGGCCAAGTGCGGAGCAACGCATCCCCAGAACTTTCCCGCATTCGTTCGAGTCTTGCGCGAGCCAGAGTAGCGGCCGACCGGCTCTTTTATAAGGTTTTAAAGCGCTACGAGGCAGAGGGCTGGCTAGGAGACGTGCGTGAGTCGGTGAGCAACGACCGGCGTGTACTGGCCCTGTCGTCGGCGCATAAAAACAAGGCTCGCGGTGCCTTTCACGGCTCGAGCGCCAAAAATTCATTGGTCTACCTTGAGCCCTCAGAGTGCCTAGAAGTCAATGCAGAGGTGGGCTTGCTCGTGGAGGACGAGCGCAAAGAAGTGCGCCGCATTCTCAAGGCCCTTACCCGTTCGCTGCGACCCTTTCGCGAAGAAATCGCTCGGGTAGACGAGCGCTTAACCGCATGGGACAGCCTAGCAGCCCGCTCAAGGTTTGCCCGCGCCGAAGGGGGAATTCTCCCGCAGTGGAGTGAAGACGTTATCTATGTAGAGCAGGGCGTGAATCCGGCGTTACGCAAGGCCCAGCGCGAGAAGGGTCGGCCCGTAGTGCCCCTGAACGTGCGTCTTGACCCCGACCACAGGCTCTTGCTAATCTCTGGCCCTAACGCGGGGGGCAAGTCGCTTGCTCTTAAAACAGTCGGACTTTTTCAACTCATGCTGCAGAGCGGATTCTTGGTTCCGGCCCACCCCCGAACCACCATGCGCTGGTTCGAACGCATCATGGCAGACATCGGCGACGCCCAGTCGGTAGAAAACGAACTGTCGACCTACAGCGGCAAGCTGACTAAAATGCGTGAAATACTCGCTTGGTGCGACCCCGCCACCCTGGTTTTGGTCGACGAATTTGGATCCGGTTCTGACCCTGACCTTGGCGCAGCTCTGGCCGGAGTTTTTTTGCAAGAAATCCACCGATCGGGCGCCACGGGCATTTTCACAACCCACTACAATTCCATTAAGGC
>Ga0209356_1000570_pt1 | contig 14523 bp, 16 predicted proteins | sample LauGreFaBDMM15SN_2_FD_188213 | JGI IMG/M metagenome (GOLD analysis project Ga0209356, IMG submission 188213) | Freshwater lake microbial communities from Lake Michigan, USA - Fa13.BD.MM15.SN (SPAdes) (version 2) | ecosystem: Environmental > Aquatic > Freshwater > Lake | place: Lake Michigan, USA...
GTCCAACACGTAGGCGTTAAAGCAGACAAAGGACATGGCAGCCGCCATCACCGCGCACAGCAGCGCCGCGTTCACCCATAAGCCCCCTACCATACCGGCCAGCGCCGCCACAACATACAGCGCGGTAGCAAATAGGTAAATTTGCCGCCGGGCAAAGCGCCGCGTCAGCGCCGGCACGGTCAGCGCGGTCAGCAGCGACACCACCCCGATGGCGAAGTAAATCTGCGACACCAACTGCGCACTGCCCAAGGCCCGGTACATCACCAGCGGAAACACCGACAAAGTACACCCCCGACACAACGCCTCCAGCCCGCCGATGCGGGCAAAGTCTTGGACGGTGGGGAGGCGGGAGGGGGATGGCGCGCTGACAACAGACATCCCCGAACTATGCCCTGTTTCAAGGCCTTGCCCGTTGGACTCGCCCACGCGGCTTATGGGAAACTCCCAGCCTATGCTGCGCTACCAAACCATCCCCGTCACGCCTTTTCAGCAAAACTGCTCCATCGTCTGGTGCGATGCCAGCCACCGCGCGGCCATCATCGACCCGGGGGGCGATTTGGACGTGCTGATTGCGGCGACCCAAGACCAGGGCGTGACCCTCGAGCAGATATGGATCACCCACGGCCATGTGGACCACGCGGCGGCCACGGCGGAGCTGGCGCAGCGGCTGCAGCTGCCCATCAGCGGGCCGCACCCCGATGACCAGTTCTGGATCGACGGCCTGCCCCAAGCCGCGGCCAGCTACGGCTTTCCCCCGGCACGGCCTTTTGTACCCACGCGCTGGCTGTTTGACGGCGACACGGTGACGCTTGGCGAACACGTGCTGCAGGTGCGCCACTGCCCGGGCCACACGCCGGGTCATGTGGTGTTTTATTCGCCCGAAATAGGCCGCGCCTTCGTGGGCGACGTGCTGTTTGCCGGCAGCATTGGGCGCACCGACTTTCCGCGTGGCAACCATGCGGACCTGCTCTCCAGCATCGTGCAGCGGCTGTGGCCCATGGGCGACGAGACCGTGTTCATCCCCGGCCACGGACCCGAGAGCAGCTTTGGCTACGAGCGCCAACACAACCCCTACGTGGGCGGAACCTGAACGGGCGGCAGGAGCGCAAGCATGGGAATCGCATCGGTACGCGCGTTTTTTGCCGAGCGCGGGCTGGACCCGCAAATCACCGAACTGGACGTCAGCACCGCCACAGTGGCGCTGGCCGCGCAAGCCCACGGCGTGGAGCCAGGGCGCATTGCGAAAACGCTGGCCTTCCGCATGCAAGACGGACGGGTCTTGCTGCTGGTGGCGCGTGGCGACGCACGGGTGGACAACACCAAGTTCAAGGCAGCATTTGGCAAAGGCAAGATGCTGGGCGCCGACGACGTGGAGGCGCTGACCGGACACCCGGTGGGCGGCGTCTGCCCCTTTGGCCTGGCCACGCCGCTGCCGGTCTACCTGGACCGCAGCCTGCTGGACTTTGACGAAGTGCTGCCGGCAGCAGGATCGGTGAACAGCGCGCTGCGCATCAGCCCGGCATTGATGGCAGAACTCACAGGCGGGCAGTGGGTGGATGCCTGCCAGTAGAAAGCCGAGGCTAGCGGCCATCTCACGCTTTTCTCTCTTTTCGCCGCCAGGGACTAAGTATTTACCCTGTGTAGACCGGGGCCACGCTAGGCCTACCATAGGCCCCTTCGTTAGCGCGGGTCGACACCATCGCGCGGATATTAGAAAAAGCGGAAATCAGGGCTGAAACCATACCAAGCCCCCGGCAATGTCCCGGGGCCACCACTTCGACCGGAGCACCACACATGCCAGCACATCTTTCTGGCGCGGCTTACGCCACGCTGGTGCAAACGCCACAGACCGACGGCTTCCATCTGGTCATTGACGCGCTCAAGCTCAACGGCATCGACACCATCTTCGGTCTGCCCGGCATCCCGATCACCGACTTGACGCGCATGGCGCAGACCGCCGGGATGCGCGTCATCTCCTTCCGCCACGAGCAGCATGCGGGCAACGCTGCCGCCGCCGCCGGGTTTCTGACCCAAAAGCCGGGCATCTGCCTGACCGTCTCGGCGCCCGGTTTTCTCAATGGCCTGACCGCCTTGGCCAATGCCACGACCAATTGCTTCCCCATGATTTTGATCAGCGGCTCCAGCGAGCGCGAGATCGTCGACCTGCAGCAAGGCGATTACGAAGAGATGGACCAGCTTGCGATTGCCAAGCCCCTGTGCAAAGCGGCGTTCCGTATCCTGCACGCGCAAGACATCGGCGTGGGCATTGCGCGCGCCATCCGCTCGGCCTTGTCGGGCCGCCCCGGCGGCGTGTACCTGGATATGCCGGCCAAACTGTTTGCGCAGACCATGGACGCGGCGGCTGGTGCGGCTTCCCTGATTAAAGTTGTGGACCCTGCGCCACGCCAGATCCCCGCGCCCGATGCGGTGCAACGCGCGCTCGATGTGCTCAAAAGCGCCCAAAAGCCACTGATCTTGCTGGGCAAAGGCGCGGCCTATGCGCAGGCTGACGACTCCGTGCGTGCACTGGTCGAGCGCTCGGGCATTCCCTACCTGCCCATGTCCATGGCCAAGGGCCTGCTGCCGGACACCCATGCGCAATGCGCTTCTGCCGCCCGCTCCCATGTGCTGGCCGAAGCGGACGTGGTGCTGCTCATCGGTGCGCGGTTGAACTGGCTGCTCTCGCACGGCAAGGGCAAGACCTGGGGCGGATCGACGACGCGGCGGTTTATCCAAATCGACATTGCGCCCACCGAAATGGACAGCAATGTGCCAATTGCCGCGCCGCTGGTGGGCGATGTGGGTTCTTGCGTGGACGCGCTGCTGGCGGGCATGGGCTCCAACTGGGCAGCACCGCCTGCCGAATGGACCCGCGCTGTCTTTGATAAGCGTGACAAAAACCAGGCCAAGATGGCCGAGACCTTGGCGAAGAACCCCTCGCCCATGAACTTCCAGAGCGCTTTAAGCGTGGTGCGCGAACTCATCCGCGAGAACCCCGAGGCGATTTTGGTCAACGAAGGGGCCAACACCCTGGACTTCACCCGCAGCATTGTGGATATGTACCTGCCGCGCAAGCGCCTGGACGTGGGCACCTGGGGCATCATGGGCATTGGCATGGGCTTTTCCGTGGCTGCCGCAGTGGTGACCGGCAAGCCGGTAATTGCAGTGGAAGGCGATAGCGCCTTTGGCTTCAGCGCCATGGAAGTCGAGACCATTTGCCGCTACCACCTGCCCGTCTGCGTGGTGGTCTTTAACAACAACGGCGTGTACCGTGGCACCGACGTGAATGGTTCGGGCGGCGCGGATGTGGCACCCACGGTGTTCGTCAAAGGCGCGCGCTACGACATGATGATGCAGGCCTTCGGCGGCGTCGGCATCGTAGCCACCACCCCGGCCGAATTGGGCGCGGCCATGCGCGAGGCCGTGGCCAGCGGCAAACCCACCCTGATTAACACCATCATCGACGAGACGGCTGGGACCGAGAGCGGACGGATCACCATGCTCAACCCGCAAACCGGGAAAAAGTAATTCATAGCCATCTTGAGGAAAACTGATTTATGAGCAAGGCATTAGACGGCGTTCGCATTCTTGACTTCACCCACGTCCAGTCCGGGCCGACCTGCACGCAGTTGCTGGCCTGGTTTGGCGCTGACGTGATCAAGGTGGAAAAAGCCGGTGAAGGCGACGCCACCCGTGGCCAACTGCGCGACATTCCCGGCGTGGACAGCCTGTACTTCACCATGCTGAACCACAACAAGCGCTCGATCACGGTCAACACCAAGGACCCCAAGGGCAAAGAGGTGCTGGACCGCCTGATCAAGACCTGTGACGTGCTGGTGGAGAACTTTGCACCGGGCGCGCTGGACCGCATGGGCTTCACCTGGGAGCGCATCCAGGAACTCAATCCCCGCATGATCGTGGCCTCGGTCAAAGGCTTCGGCCCCGGCAAATACGAAGACTGCAAGGTCTATGAAAACGTGGCGCAGTGCGCAGGCGGCGCAGCCTCGACCACCGGTTTTGACGATGGCCCGCCTTTGGTGACCGGCGCGCAAATTGGCGACTCGGGTACCGGTTTGCACTTGGCTTTGGGCATTGTGGCCGCGCTGTTTCAGCGCAACAGCAGCGGGCGCGGGCAGAAAGTGCTGGCCCCTATGCAGGACGCGGTGCTCAACCTGTGCCGCGTCAAGCTGCGCGACCAGCAGCGCTTAGAACGCACCGGCACCATGAACGAATACCCGCAGTACCCCGACACGCCGTTTGGCGATGCGGTCCCGCGTGCCGGCAATGCATCGGGCGGCGGCCAACCCGGCTCCATCCTGAAGTGCAAGGGCTGGGAGACCGACCCCAACGCCTATATTTATTTCATCACCCAGGCGGCGGTGTGGCCGGCAGTGTGCAAAGTGATTGGCCAGGAGGACTGGATTACCGACCCCAATTACGCGACACCGCCGAAGCGTCTGCCGCACCTCAAGGCCATCTTCGCGCGCATCGAAGAATGGACCATGACCAAGACCAAGTTCGAGGCCATGGATATCCTGAACGAGTTCGACATTCCCTGCGGCCCGATTTTGTCCATGAAGGAAATCGCCGAAGAGCCCTCGCTGCGCGCCACCGGCACCGTGGTCGAGGTCGACCACCCCGAGCGCGGCAAATACCTGACGGTGGGCAACCCGATCAAGATGTCGGACAGCATCACCGAGGTGACCCGCTCGCCGCTCTTGGGCGAGCACACCGAGGAAGTGCTGACGCAACTGGGCTACTCCAGCGCCGAGATTGGCAGCCTGCGCGAATCCAAAGTCATCTGAACTACGCGCCAGTTACGCCCACACCATGAAAATTGTTTTGATCGGTCAGCAGGATTTCGGCAAAGCCGCGCTCGAGGCTTTTCTAGCGCGCGGGGACGAGGTGGTGGGTGTGTTCTGCCGGCCGGAAAAACCTGGCACCAAGCCCGATGCGCTGCGGGTCGAAGCGCAAGCGCGCGGCCTCAACGTACTGCAACTCGACAAACTCACCGACCAGGCTGCGCATGACGCGATGCAAAGCCTGCAACCGGACATCGGCGTGATGGCCTATGTGGTGCAGTTCGCGCCGCAGTCGCTGCTCAATATTCCTAAGCACGGCACCATCCAGTACCACCCTTCCCTGCTGCCCAAATACCGTGGGCCCTCTGCGATCAACTGGGCGATGTCGCGCGGTGAGAAGCAAACCGGCCTAACCATCTTCCGCCCCAGCGATGGCTTGGACGAGGGCCTGGTGATTTTGCAAAAAACCTGCGACATCGGACCCGATGAGACCCTGGGCGAGCTGTACTTCAACAAGCTGTTCCCCATGGGCGTGGCCGCGCTTTTGGAAGCAGCGGACGCGGTGGTGGCCGGTAACTACACGACCGCAGAGCAAGACGAGTCGCAAGCCACCTACGAGGGCTGGTTCCAAGCCGCCGAATCCAAAATCAACTGGGCCAACCATGTGGATGTGGTCTATGACCTGATCCGCGCCTGCAACCCGGCGCCCGGTGCCTGGACAAACCTGGGCGACACCAAGCTCTTTGTGTATGACTGCCACAAGCACCGCATCGGTCGCTATGGCGACAGCAAGGGCAAACCGGGGGAGATTACTCAGATCGGTGAGGCGTCGATTTTTGTGACATCGCAAAGCGGGCAGATCGAGATCTTGAAGCTGCGCGCCGAAGATGGCAAAAAAGTGGGGGCAGCGGACTACGCGCGGGCACAGAGCCTGGTCGTAGGGAGCAAGCTGGGTTAGCCCGCTCGCCCGAGATTGAATCGTTTTTTTAACCAAGAAGGAGACTGCATGAAACTGACATCCATGGTTCGCGCCGCCCAAGGCGCTGTAGCACTGGCACTTGCCGCTGCGATCGCACCCGCTTTCGCCTGGGAGCCCACCAAGCCCATCGAATTCGTCGTCCCCGCAGGCACCGGCGGCGGCGCAGACCAGATGGCCCGCTTTATCCAGGGCGTTGCAGCCAAAAACAAGCTCACCTCACAGCCCATCATCGTGGTGAACAAATCCGGAGGCGCAGGCGCTGAAGGGTTTCTGGACGTGAAGAGTGACAAGGGCAATCCCCACAAAATCATCATCACGCTGTCCAATCTGTTCACCACCCCGTTGGCTACCGGCGTGCCCTTTGTCTGGCGTGACCTGACCCCGGTGTCCATGCTGGCCTTGGATCAGTTCGTTTTGTGGGTGCATGCGGATACGCCGTACAAAACCACGGCCGACTACATCGCAGCGATCAAAGCCGCACCCGATAAGACCTTCAAAATGGGCGGAACCGGCTCCAAGCAGGAAGACCAAATCATCACCGTGCTGCTGGAGAAAACCATCGGCAAGAAACTGATTTTCATCCCGCTCAAAGGCGGCGGTGATGTGGCAGTGCAGCTGGTGGGCAAGCACATTGACTCCACGGTCAACAACCCCATCGAGGCCGACAACCACTGGCGTTCCGGTGCCTTGCGTCCTTTGTGCGTGTTTGACAACGAGCGCCTGCCGTACAAAAACAAAATGACTGCGACCCAAGCCTGGAGCGATGTTCCGACCTGCGAGTCGGCCGGACTGCCGGTGGACTACCTGATGCTGCGCGGCATTTTCATGACGCCCGGTGCGACCGACGACCAGGTGAAGTACTACCTCGACCTGTTCCAGAAAGTACGCGCTTTGCCCGAGTGGAAAGCGTTCATGGAGGAAGGCGCATTCAAGCAGACCAATTTGTCGGGCAAAGCGTTCGTGGACTGGTTGGGTCAAGCCGAAGTGCAGCACCGCGAATTGATGAAAGAGGCTGGCTTCCTGGCTAAGTAATAGCTTCTTGCCGATAGCCTCTTGTTGACAGCCCCTCTTCACGGCAGGACACCATGACTACACCAAACCACCAGGAAGGGGATGACCGGGACGACTCCCCGGTCACCCTGACACGCGGCCCCGAACTGATTGTGGGTCTGATCATCATGGGTCTTGCCACTCTGGTCATTACCGACAGCATCCGTGTTGGTATTGGCTGGGGCGACGAGGGGCCGCAGGCGGGTTATTTCCCGTTCTACATCGGCGTGATTCTGATGTCCGCCAGCGGCCTGATTGTCCTGACCACGCTGCTGAAATGGGGCAGCGCCACGGGCGTATTTGCCACCCGCAAAGAACTGGTTCCGGTGTTTCAGATGCTCGTACCCATGGTGATCTATGTCGTCGCCATGGTGTTCCTGGGCATTTACCTGCCCTCCGCGCTGCTGATCGGGTTTTTCATGCGCCGCCACGGCAATTTCGAATGGCCTTTGTCCCTGGGTGTATCGCTCGGCGTACCGCTGACTTTCTTCCTGGTCTTTGAAAAATGGTTTCTTGTGCCCTTACCCAAGGGCCCGATTGAAAATATGCTGGGGTTCTAATGGAAGAAGTTAACAACCTCATGGGCGGCTTTGCCGTCGCCATGACGCTGCCCAACATCATGTACATGCTGATCGGCATCACACTGGGCGTGTTGATTGGCGTATTACCCGGATTGGGCGGGGCCAACGGCATTGCGATTTTGCTGCCGCTGACCTTCTCCATGGATCCCACGTCGGCGATCATCATGCTGTCGTGTATTTACTGGGGTGCACTCTTCGGCGGGGCGATTACCTCGATTTTGTTCAATATTCCAGGCGAGCCCTGGTCGGTCGCGACCACCTTTGACGGCTACCCGATGGCGCAACAGGGCAAAGCCGCCCAGGCGCTGACGGCTGCTTTCACCTCGTCGTTCATTGGCGCATTTTTCGCTGTCGCGCTGATCACCTTTTTGGCGCCGGTGCTGGCCAAATTTGCGCTCAACTTCGGGCCGGCCGAGTACTTTGCGGTGCAGTTGCTCACCTTTTGCAGCTTTGTGGGCATGAGCAAGGAACCGCCGACCAAGGTCATCGTGGCCATGATGCTGGGCTTTGCGCTGGCCGCCGTGGGCATGGACACCGTGACCGGCCAACTGCGCATGACCTATGAGTTCCCGGTGCTGCTCAAAGGCTTTGACTTCCTGATCGCGGTGATCGGCCTGTTCGGCATTGGCGAGATCTTGCTCACCATGGAAGAAGGCCTGGCCTTCAAAGGCAAGTCGGCCAGGCTCAACCCCAAAGTGGTGTGGGAGACCTGGAAGACACTGCCCAAGTACTGGCTGACCTTTTTCCGCTCCACCGCCATCGGCTGCTGGATGGGCATCACGCCCGGCGGCGCGACGCCCGCTTCGTTCATGAGCTACGGCATCGCCCAGCGCATGTCCAAAGAACCCGAATCATTTGGTAAGGGCCAGATCGAAGGCGTGCTGGCACCGGAAACCGCTGCCCACGCCGCCGGAACCGCGGCCCTGTTGCCCATGTTGACTCTGGGTATCCCCGGCTCCCCGACTGCCGCGGTTTTGCTGGGTGGTCTGATGATCTGGGGCCTGCAACCCGGGCCCATGCTGTTTGTGGAACACAAGGACTTCGTCTGGGGTCTGATTGCCTCCATGTACCTGGGCAATATCGTCGGCCTGCTGGTGGTTTTGACTACCGTGCCCTACTGGGCTGCGTTTTTGCGGATTCCGTTTTCGGTCATCGCGCCGGTGATTGTGGTGATTTGCGCCATCGGGGCCTACACCGTGCACAGCTCTATGTTCGATGTGGTGATGATGATGGTCTTTGGGGTGGTGGGCTATTTGTTCAAAAAGCTCAAATACCCGATGGCGCCGCTGGTGCTGGCCTTGGTTCTAGGCGATATGGCCGAAGCCAGTTTCCGCCAGTCCATGCTGCTGTCCCAGGGTGATGTGTCCATCTTCTGGTCCAACAAGCTGGTCGGCGGCATCGCTGGACTGGCCATTGTGATGCTGATCTGGCCGCTCCTGGGCTCGATCAAATCGCTTTTCAGCAACAAAGCCGCGAGCCGCTAGCCCTTCTCGGGCTTTCCCAGACCGCGGCCGCGCGGGGCGCTGCCGTGGTGCACTGCGGCCCGCAAACCCGTATTTTTGCACCGAAACAGGGTGCGTCTTGCTGCTCAACCGGTCGATTGCGCACCAAAACAAGGCGGGGTTTCTACCAATAGCGGGCGCTTGTTGAATGGCAGATACTTTTTTTTTCATTTAAGGAAATTATCTATTTCTTAAGGAGACGAAGACATGACAACAGACCCCGCACTGCAAGCCCGCATTGATGCCATGTGCAGCAATGACAGGATCTTTGCTTACGTATTACTGGCCGGCGCGTGGATCGCCGTCTGGTTTGTGGTGATGGAAATCGCCGCGATTGCACCGCCGGGCGCGTTCACCATCCTGGTGTACGTCAGCGCTCTGGCCATTTGCCTCTTTAACACCGCCTCCATCGTCGCCATGGTGCAGCACTACCAGGAAGACAAGAACCATATCTATGGGCAGGACATCGCCCATCTCGATGCCAACGCCCGCCACAGTGGCTCCTGAACACACGGAGATTGCCATGTCCCATAAAACACCCTACCAGCCGCCCGAGCAGAGTGCCGCAGGCCAGCTTTTTGACAGCCTGTTCGTGATCGTGCTGGTGGCAGCCACGCTGCTGGGCTGCCTGTACCTGACCGTGCTGAGTGCGGCGCCTGCGCCAGCGGCAGCACCTGCGGCGGTCGAAGCTGCTGCCGCGCCAACCGACCCTGCGGCGCCGGCAGCGGAAGCGCCCGCAGCCAAAGCGGCCGAACCGAGTGCCCAGGACAAGATCAAGGCCGAGCGTTTTGCCGCGCTGGGCTGGGACGCTGCCAGGGTGGCAGAGCGGGAGGCCGCCATTGCTGCCAAGTCCTATTCGATTGACTGGTCCATGCTGTTGCTGACGGCGCTGGTCGTGATCGGTTATTTCTCGTTTTTAGTCCGGGCTTCTGACAAAGAGCTGCGCGAAGTGATAGCTGAGCGCTTTGGCCCGGCATCCACCCCCCACCCAAAGGAGACACCATGACTACCTGGGACATGCTGGCCAATGCGGCCTGGTTGGTTTCTGCACTGATTGCGATCTGGATGGTGGTTGACCTGCTCAAGGTGGGCAAGGAATACCCCGAGGAGTTCCTCACCAGTTCCCGCGAAGGCCAAGAGTGAGCGCCACGTAGCGCCCGATTTTTCCAACTGAGGAATACCAATATGTCAACTGCTGCAACTGCTGCTACGGGTACCGACCACATCGGACTGCGCCGCGTACTGGGTCCCGCACACGTGTGGGCCCTGGGCGTGGGAATTGTGTTGGTGGGTGAGTTCATGGGCTGGAACTTCACCATTGACAACGGAGGCCCCTGGGCCGCCCTGGTCGCCTGCTTTGTCAGCGGCCTGCTCTACACCTGCGTGGCGATGATCGACTCGGAGGTGACCTCCACGGTGGCCGCCGCCGGTGGTCAATACACGCAAGCCAAACACATTGTGGGTCCGCTGATGGCCTTCAATGTCGGTCTGTACCTGGTGCTGGCCTACACCATGCTGGAGGCAGCGGATGCGATTGTGGTCGGCGACCTGGTGAAGTCCATGGCCGCCGACTTTGGCGGGGCATCACCGGAAGAGGCCGACAAGCTGGCCCGGCCCTTTGTGACCCTGTCCGTTATGGTGCTGGCACTGCTGAATTACCGGGGCGTTTTCATGACGCTGTCGGTCAATATCGTGATCACGGCCTTCGCATTTTTTGCCATATTGCTGCTGCTCTTGAACGTAGGCCCTTGGTCGGGCACGCATCTGCTGCAACACGAGGCCTTCTTCTCCAACAACAGCCTGCCCTATGGCTGGCTGGGTGTGCTGGCCAGCTTGCAGTTCGGCATGTGGTACTACCTGGGCATTGAGGGCACCTGCCAATCGGCAGAAGAAGTGCGTTCACCCGGGCGCGCGATTCCGCTGGGCACCATGACCGGCATGCTGACCCTGGTGATCGCCGCCGTGATCACCTGGTATGTCTGTACCGGACTGATCCCCTGGGAATACCTCGGCATCGCCGCCACCCCCATGTACGACGCAGGCAAGCTCACCGGCAGCTGGAACCTGCAGGTGCTGATGTGGGTGGGCTCGGCCTTCGCTGCATTGGCCTCGGCCAACGGCTGTATCAACGACGCCTCCCGCGCCTGGTTTTCCATGGGCCGCGACCGCTACTTGCCCGCCTGGTTCGGTGCAGTACACCCGACTTACCACACGCCGTACCGGGCCATCGTATTTCTGGTGCCCATTGCCTGCGCTTTCGGTTTGACGGGCTACACCCAGATCCAGGGCCAGATCATGCTGAACCAGATCATCACCTTCTCGATTCTGGCGGGCCTGTTGGGCTACACCTTTATGCCAATCAACATGATCCGCTTTCGCCGCATGTGGCCTCTGGGCAGCATCGACCGTGGCTATGTCCACCCCTTCCACCCGATACCGACGCTGACGCTGGGCGCTCTGTGTGCCTTGACCTTTGTCGCGGTATCGCTGGGTTATGGTCGCAATTTGCTGGCCATCATGGCCTTCTTTATTGTGATTTCGGTCTGGTTTGTGGTGCGCCGCTACCAGTTCGTACGCCGGGGTGACCAGTTCACCATGAACTGGCCGCGACCCATCGGCTACTGATCGCCCGTCGGCTAGGGCCCTTCGGGGTTCTAGCGCGGTTTGTCTGCTTTTTTTCCGACCGTGTCGCAACAGTTCCAAGTCGCCGCATTCTTAGGTGTCGCACTGCTGGTGCTCGTCTGGATGTTGCGCCGGCACAGCCGGGACTTGCGCCAGGAGCGGGCGGTCTTGTTTGACGATTGCCTGTCCCAGTTTTCTGATTGCAATCTGAGTCAGTCTGGCACGCGCTACCCGCAGCTGCGGGCGCAATGGTCTTGCGGGACACACACCTATCCGGTGTCTTTGCGGGCGATCCCGGACACCCTGCAGACCCGCCGCTTGCCGCCTTTGTGGCTGATCATTGATGTGCGGTGCGCCCTTGACTTGCAAGGCACGCTCGATGTGCTGGTACGCCCCACGGGCGTCGAGGTGTTTTCGCCTTCGCGCGACCTGCCCCAGCGCCATGAGCTGCCGGCACACTGGCCGCAAAACAGCCTGGTTAAAAGCAGCCTCCCCGACGCGCCCGAGGTACTGGCGCGCATCGATCAAGCGGCCTGCGGTCTGCTGGCAGATCCCTACTCCAAATGCCTGACCATCCGCCCGGATGGTCTGCGCTATGTGCTGCAAATCGCCCAGTCCAGCCAGGCCCACTACATGGTGCTGCGCAACGCCTACTTCGGCAGCCAGCAGCTCAATCCGCAGCATCTGCGCAGCAAGATGGCCTTGCTTGGCGAGATACTGAACACATTGAAAGCCACCGATGCCTGAGACCAGCCCAGCGCCTAAGCCCCTGCATCCACGCCTGGTTATGGTTGTGGGTCTGGTGCTGCCCTGCGTCGGTCAGGTGCTCAACCGCACGCCGCAGCGGGCCCTCATGTTCCTTTTTTTCGCGATTCTGTTCGGTTGGGTGACGATGAATCTGGTAACCGCAGCGGTGTGCGCAGCGCGGGGCTATCCCGCTTGGCGCTGCTTTGTGGCGCAACACGCAGGGCTGCTGTTCATCTGGTTGGTGGCGGCCATGGACGCCTACCAGCATGCGCGCGTGCGCTGGGTGGAATTCCATTTCCGCCAGACACCATAAAGCCCCCGGCTGCGCCTATTTGCAGGCGAACTGGAATTGGGCCTCGTCCAGGGCGGCCGCTGCTACCGGACCGAAGGTTCCCGCCGCGTCGTAGCCATAGAGCGGATCGCCTTTGGTCAGGCGACTGGCAAACAACAGGGTCTTCAAGGACCGCTGCTGGCGGCTGGTGCAGTCGAACTCTTTGAGCTCCCGGATCGACTGGTAGTTGGTCCACAGCAAAGGCGGCGGGAGGCGCACCGACTGGGTGGCCTTGTAGTCCGCCATAAACCAAACGCGCACGACATTACCGGTCTTTTTCCGGGTATTGGCCTCACCGTAGAGGTTGAAACTTTCGGTTTTGGCAATGAAGGACCAGTCTGCCCAAACTGGCATGGCGATAAAGAAGCTCAGCAGTATCCATTTGCGCATGATGCATTCCCCAAGTTGTGCGCCTCCTGAATTTTTGCCACCGACCCAGGCGCACCATGCGCAGGTTTATCGCAGCAAAATGATCCCCAGCAAAACAACTGCCGCACCGGCAAGCCACCAGATCAAGGACCCTGAGTTTGCAACTGGTGCAGAAGGAAGCGTATGGGTTGTATCGACCGCAGACGCATAAGCTTGAGGATATCTGGCTTGCATAGCTGCATCAAATCGTTTGAAGAAGTCTTCTGCAAGGGATTTGGCGGCGCCATCGATCAGCCGTTGACCGAGTTGGGCGACCTTGCCGCCAACCGAAGCTTGGACCGAATAACTCAGGGTATGGCCCTTGCCGGTGGGCGTGAGCTGCACCTTGGCACTGCCCTTGCCATGGCCAGCGGGGCCGCCCTGCCCCTCGAAGCTAATGGTGTAACTCTGGGGGGGATTGATCTCGGACAGGGTAATTTTGCCGGTGAATTTGGCCGATACGGGGCCGATTTTCAGCGCCATGCCAATGGCGTAGGCATCCGGCCCGGTGGACTCCACCTTGTCGCAACCGGGTATGCATTGCTTCAGCACCTCGGGGTCGTTGAGCGCCTCCCAGGCTTGTTGTTGGGTGATCGCCAATTCGCGGCTGCCTTGCATTTCCATTTTCAATCCTTTCGGTGTCGGTTTACGTGCTGTCCCGCCTAGCGCTTCATCAGCTGCGCCAGGCTTTGGGCCAGATCTTCCAGCTTGGTCAGGTTATGGATCGCCACCATGCCGTGGGCCACGCGATTCAAGGCCTGCGCGCCCTGCGCCAGCGGGGCATAGCCCTCAAAGCGCAGCAGCGGATTGAGCCACAGAATCCGCCGCGTGTGCAGCTTCAGCCAGGCCAATTCCTGCGCCAGCTCCTGCGGCTCCCCGGTGTCCAGGCCATCGGTGACGATCAAAACCAGGGTGCGCCGCCCGACCAACTTGCGTGCATGGTGCCTGCGCAAGCTTTCCAAAGACTGACCGAGTTGCGTCCCGCCTGCAAAATCTTCAATCAGCGCATTGGCATGGTCCAGCATGGCGTCGGTGTCGCCCAGCTTGAACGCGCTGCTCAAATCCGTCAGTTGCGTCCCGAAGGCAAACACGTCGCGCTGCTTGTGCTGCCGGGTGGCGGCATGCAAGAAAGCCAGCAGCAAACGCGCGTAGCGCTCCATAGACCCCGATACATCCACCAGCACCAGCAGCGGCAACGCCTGCGCACAGCGCTGGCGCTTGGGCAAGTGCAGCATCTCGCCGCCCAAACGGACCGACTCCCGCACCAGGCTGGGCCAATGCAATTGGTTACCCCGGCCCCCGGCGCGCATGCGGCGGCTGGGAATCTCCGGCAGTGGCAAAGCAATATCCCGCGCCAGGCGCTCTACCAGCCGGTACTCGGTGGCCGACAGCGCGTTGAAATCGGCGTGGCGCAGGCGCTGTACATCGCTGGCGGTCATGGCGGCGTCGAAGTCCACCTTCTGGTCTTCGCCGGTCGGTTTGGCCTGGTGGCCCACTTGGG
>Ga0209356_1000580_pt1 | contig 14473 bp, 20 predicted proteins | sample LauGreFaBDMM15SN_2_FD_188213 | JGI IMG/M metagenome (GOLD analysis project Ga0209356, IMG submission 188213) | Freshwater lake microbial communities from Lake Michigan, USA - Fa13.BD.MM15.SN (SPAdes) (version 2) | ecosystem: Environmental > Aquatic > Freshwater > Lake | place: Lake Michigan, USA...
CTCTTTCACCAACAAACGAGACGATAAGTTATGACTAAGGCCAAGCCGGTAGCAAAACGGGCACTCAAGGTCGTATCAGGCTCAAACAGGACGGATTCGGATTTAGATACCGCCGTGGAGCCAATAAAGTCCCTAATCGGCTCCCCTACACCAAGAATTCACTCACAACTCAACGATTTACCCTCAAAAGGCGATGAGATGATCGCATTTGCTGAGTCAGTCGGAATCCAGCTTATGCCATGGCAAAAATTTGTGATCCATCATGCCCATAAGGTCAAGGCTGATCAGCGTTGGCAGCATTCTGAGATTTGCATTGTGGCAGCTCGGCAACAAGGTAAATCCACGCTGTTGCTGGTCAGGGCATTGACCGGATTGTTTCTATGGAATGAGCCGTTGCAGATTTCATCAGCTCACCGGCTTTCGACAGCTTTGGAATTGTTCCGGCAGATTGTCAAGGTCATTGAGACAAATGAGTCGCTCAAGAAACAAATCCAAGTTATTCGATGGGCGCATGGGTCAGAGGAAATCGTGACGATTACCGGCAACCGGTACATGGTCAAGGCATCGAACAGCGCGGCGCGTGGAATTTCTAGGCCCGAAGTCGTTTATATGGATGAATTGTCTGAGATGAAAGATTTGGATGGGTTTGCCAGCTTGAGATATACCATGATGGCGTCTAGGAATCCTCAAGTCTGGACGTTTTCAACAGCTGGTGATCAAACATCGGTTGTACTCAATCAGCTACGCGAACGCGGCATGGCCGCAGCTGTTGGCAGCACGGATCAGATTTGTTATTTGGAATGGTCAGGCTATACCGATGACATTCACGATGAAAAAAACTGGATTGCAAGTAATCCGGCATTAGGTCATACAGTCCATGAGGATAATATTCGGGCCATCCTCAACGATCCACCGCACGTTGTCCAACAGGAAGTCTTGTGCCGCTGGATTCATCAAAAGGATGCTGTCATTCCGGCAATTTCATGGCAAGAATGTGCAGATGAGTCTTTACAGCTTGATCCAGAAAAAACAACATGGTTTGGCCTTGATTTGTCGCCGGATCGTAGGGCAGGTGCATTGGTGGCGGCTCAGAAGCTAGACAACGACAAATTTGTTGTTAAATTGCTAAGAACGTGGGAGAACTCGGTTTCGCTCAATGATTTGGAAATGGCCAACCAGATTGCAGATCATTTCAAGAAATATCCAGTGGAAACAATTGCCTATTCCAAAAGAACGGCCACAGCTGTTGCAGGTCGATTGGTACCGGCAGGCATTCCAATTATGGATTTCGATGGGCACAATTATGCAACCGCGTGCGATCAGCTTTTGTCAGCCATTACATCAAATCGGTTACGGCACAACGGCAATGAGCAATTAACCAAACAAATGCTTTCGGCTGTTCGATTGCCTCATGGCGATGGCGGATGGGTTATAGGTCGCAGGGCATCACAAACGACAGTGTGCGCTGCCGTGGCCACAGCATTGGCCACATTTTACGCGACACGCCCAGAGACAGAGATTGACATACTCGTTGGATAATGCCTTGAGCCTGAGAAAATTCTCGCATGGGATTCCGAGACTTATTTGTCAAAACATCATCCGTCACAGAGCTGACATACGATGTCTCGGCATCTCTTGCTCCTGTAACAACACTAGATTCACTATCGCCATTCTTTAGAGGTAATCGCACAGCTACAAGGCAAGAGGCCATGTCAGTTCCGGCCATTGCTCGCGGCAGAAATATTATTTGCTCATCCATCGCATCAATTGGCATTGAAGTACGTGATCGCGTAACGGGAATGATTGTTGATTCGCCGCGTGTTATTCACACACCTGATCCACGGATTCCTGGTGTTGCAACATACGTTTGGACGCTTGAGGATTTGTTGTTCCACGGATATGCGTACTGGCAGATCACAGAAGTATTTGCAGACACATTGAGAGTTAGAAGTGTCCAACGTATTTCGCCAGATCGTGTCACAATAAATACAAACAGCGATTCAACAGAGATTGAGTCTTATTCAATTGATGGTCACACACCATTGCCACTTTCAGGCATTGGAAGTTTGGCCGTGTTCTACGGAAATGATGAAGGATTACTTAACCGAGCTGGGATGACAATAAGAACCGGCGCGGAACTCGAACGTGCGGCAGCATTGTATGCGCGTGAGCCTGTTCCTCAAATGGTGTTGAAATCTAACGGCACAGCATTGCCAGCTGATCGCATTGCAAAACTTTTAGAGTCTTGGGGTGCAAGCCGCCGAAATCGAACAACCGCATTTTTGAATGCAGATATTTCTTTGGAAACTTTAGGTTTTGATCCAGAAAAATTACAGCTTGCGGCTGCCCGTTCGTACATCGCCACCGAATTGGCCAGAGCTTTAGGAATACCGGCATATTTCATTGATGCCGAAACTGGATCGACAATGACTTATTCCAACGCCAGTACGACACGTCAAACCCTTTTGGATTTCTCTTTGATTCCGCTGATGAACAGTGTGACCAAAAGGCTATCAATGCCGGATTTCTTGCCATCATCGCAGCGTGCAGATTATGCGTTAGACGATTACTTACGCGGCTCAGCTTTAGAGCGTGCCCAAATATATGAGATTCTCAATCGCGTTGGAGCATTGAGTGCAGAGGAAATCCGAGTAGCAGAGGAAATGATCCGATGAAAGTCTTAACACCATTTACAATTACAGCCGCCGATTCAGAGGAACGCACAATTACCGGCCAGATTGTGCAATTTGATACACCGGCAAATGCATCGACTGGAAAAGTTTTGTTCAAGTCTGGATCACTCATTCCAGCATCGGTGAAACTTAATTTGGAGCATGATTCAAAGCGGCCAATTGGAAAGACGCTATCTATGGAGCTTGCACCCGATGGCAAATCAATCAATGCCACATTTAAGATTTCAAAGACAACAGCCGGAACAGATGCAATCCAAGAGGCCATGGACGGGCTACGCGATGGATTCTCCGTTGAAGCCAATGTCTCAGATCATGGATTTAATGAGGACGGCACAATGGTCGTAAATTCAGCAACCTTGGTCGGCGTTGCACTCACACATAACCCAGCATTCGATGAAGCTCGCGTCTCTCATGTCGCAGCGACAACCGAAGTCACACCACAAGAAACACCAACCGAAGGAGACACAGTGGATACCACTACCGAAAAAACAGAAGCACCAGCCGTTGAATCGGTAGAGGCTTCAGCGCAAATCGTGCATGCTAACAAGCCAGCACCATATTTCACATCACCACGATCACCAATTGTCAATCTTGGCACATGGATGGAACACTCAATCAAAGCCAAGTTAAACCCAATGTCAGAATCTGCAATTTACGTTGCAGCTGCAAATGATGATCTTGGAACTACAAATCCAGCTTTTAATCCAACACGTCAGCTAACAGAAGTAATCAATGCACTCAGCAACGGAACACGTGGCGCAATTGATGCAATTTCACGTGGCACATTGCCGGACGCAGGACTTCAGTTTGAAATTCCAAAGATTTCTCAAATTGCTGTTGTTGATCCAGTCGCAGAAGGCGCAGCCGTAACAAACACAGGAATTGAGTCATCTTATATTTCTGTTCCAGTTACCCGCTTTGCAGGTCGTAATATTCTCACGACTGAGATTATTGACCGATCAAGTCCGGATTTTTTTAACGAGCTTGTCCGAATTATGGGCAGTGCGATGGCATTTGCTCAAAACAAATATGTAGCCAACCAAATCAAGACAGATGCAAACAGAGTTTCTGGAACTCATGCTAATACTGCCGCAGGGTTGATCTCTTATGTCAGTGAAGCAAATGTGGCTGTTTATTCAGGCACTCAACGCTTTGCACGTAACATCTTGGTATCGCCCGGACAATGGAGCAATATCATGGGCTACAACGACAGCGGCACACCTTTGTTCAATGCCTATTTTCCACAAAATCAAGCTGGCCTTGTCAATGGACAGTCACAACGCGGCGTCGTACTTGGCTTAAATTTCTACGTTGACAACTCTGGCGAATTTACTGGAACAAGTGATGACTCAATGGTCGTACTTGAGCCGGATGCATTTACTTGGTATGAAAGCGGAAACTTCCGTCTTGATGTCAATAAGCCATCTGACGGCACTGTTGAAATCTCATTAAATTCCTATGGCGCATGTGCAACAAAAGTTGCCAATGGCGGCCAGATGAACAACGTTTAATTCATCAATAGACATCGATCACGGTCGCTCCCGAACGTGGTCGAGTAGTAGAAGGGAACGGAAATGCCTCAAATAGTAACCGCCGCAGAATTGCGCCAGATACTTGGTGTTTCCGTTTCTCTTTACTCAAACGCATATCTTGAGCAGATGATTGAAAGCGCAGAACTAACCATTTTGCCTTTATTAACCGGATACCAATCAGCTGTCACAGAAGTCTTTGTAGAAAATGGAATAGCCTTTTACACAACTCAGCGCGTCAATTATTTTGTGCCGGGTCAAGATGTTGTAATAACAGGATGCGGAATTTATGACGGAACAGTTACAGTCACAGATGATCGAATCGCACCATTTGTTTTTACGTCTGCAACGGGCGAAGCAGACAGCACATACACGATCCCAGTTATACCGGCTGGGTTGGCGTGTATTGATGGGGCAACCGCTGGTGATCTATATTCCGGCGTTGCTCCCATTAAGTCTGCAATCCTTGTTGTATCAGTAGAAGTATTTCAAAGCGTTACAGCTCCGGGCAATCAAATTATGAGCGATCAATTTCAGCCAAGTCCGTTTATTTTAGGCCGCAGCTTGAGCAGCAGGATCGTGGGCCTCTTAGGGCCGTTTCTTGAAGTCGAAACAATGTGTCTATGACAATTGAAGCCGACATCCGCACACCATTGCAAGCAACGCTTTCAACCATTGCAGCCAATGTCTATAACGGCATTCCGGAAACAATGACAAGCCCATCAATCGTTTTGGTTGCAGATTCACCATATTTGGAAAGTACTTTGGTCAATGGATCAACAACAAAAGTCAAAATCAATCTTTTGGTAACTGGGGTTGTTGGTTATTCCAACAACGCCGCAGCTATGAGCAACCTTGAGGATTTAATGATCTCAATCATTTCAACAATGCCAGCTGGATACGTTGTTGGAAATGTCAGCTCACCCACAATTTTGGAAGTCGGCGCAGGAAATTTCTTGACAGCTGATTTGCAAGTTTCAACGTATTACACCGACTAAGGAGAAAACACATGGCAACAACAATCATCACCGGCAGAGACATCACCTTCACAATTGACGGCGATGACTTTGATGCTCAAGCAACTTCAGCGACTTTGACAGTCGATTCAACAATCAACACTTATCAAACACTTGACGGAAAAGCGTACTTTACAACTGATACTCAAGGCACATTTGCCGTTGAAATGCTGGCCGATTGGGGAGCAGCATCATCATTGTGTGAAGCACTTTGGACAGCTGCAACAAACGCACCAAACACAGGATTGCCTGTTGTATTGGTAGCAGACTCAGGCGCATCATTTGCTTTTGATGTCCAGCCAATTTTGCCATCAGCCGGTGGCAGCGCACCAGATGCACAAACTGTCTCACTTTCATTTACATGTGTGACAACACCCGTTTTAACAATTAGCTAATAAAGGAGATCGGGAGCATGAGAATACCAATCACAATCGAATACAACAGCGGCGAATCTGAAACCTATTTGGCACAACCACCAGAGTTTGTAAAATGGGAGCAGAAAACAGGTTTTACAATTCAACAAATTCAAGAGAAATTGGGATTGTCTGATCTAATGTTTTTGGCGTATCACGCAATGAAACGTGAATTAGCTGGAAAACCGGTTAAGCCGTTTGAAGTATGGATGGAGACAGTCACAGATGTGGCAACTGGGGATGACAGCCCAAAAGTCACAAGCGCGGAAGCCTGAGCCATTTAATTGTTGAGCTGGCAATTGCCACTCACATCCCAATGAGCGAATGGACAAGCGCAGAGGATATTCTTTCGGCTTTAGAGATATTGGAGAAACGGAATGGCGTTTAAGGCAACCAAAGGCCAAGGCTCATTCCGCATTGAATTAGAGCCTTATGCTTTGACAAATTTAATTCGCACCCTCAATCTTATGGACAAAGAAACACAAGGTCGTGTCAGAGATGCGGCCCAGCCGCTATCCAAAAGATTTGCCGGTCAGCTGATGATGTTTGGTAATAGCTCACCAACGCCACAAACAAAATTGGTTTTGCAATCTATAACAATTCCACGGGATCGATTGATCCGCGTTGATATTGGTGGGCCAAAGAAGGTTGGTCGGCCATACGGCGGCACGGCAAGCAAAAGCGGAAAAGGCAACAAGGTTGGCCGTACGGCCGCACCAGCTGGCGCATTACTTTGGGGTTCCGAATATGGATCACATTCCGGCATTGATAGAGCTGGACGCAAATACAGTAACCGATTTAAGGCTCCCCAAAATCGTCAAGGTTATTGGCTTAACAATGCTGTTGATTTTTACGCTCCCATTGTGGCAAAGGAATACATCTCAATTGTTCAGGGAATAATTAAAGATTTGAGGCTTGACTAATGGCCGGTATTCCAAAAGTAAAGATTACCTTTGACGCTGATTTTGATGACCTCAAAAAAGGAATCAAAGGCGGTCAAGCTGAGGTCGAAGGCTTTGGTGCAAAGGTTGGCGAATTTGGTAAAAAAGCCGCTGCCGCTTTTGCCTTAGCCGCTGCCGCTGCCGTTGCTTATGCTGGCAAATTGTTGATCGATGGCGTTAAGTCTGCCATTGCCGATGAAGCTGCTCAATCCAAATTGGCCACGACATTGCAAAATGTCACTGGTGCAACAACGGCGCAAATAAAGGCAACCGAGGATTATATCACCAAGACATCTTTGGCCAACGGAATTACCGATGATGTTTTAAGGCCATCGCTAGACAGACTGGTCAGATCAACAAAGGATGTGACAGAAGCACAAAGATTGCAACAGCTGGCATTAGACATTGCAGCTGGCACAGGTAAAGATTTGGGAGCTGTAACAGAGGCATTGGCAAAAGCCTATGACGGCAATTTTGGAGCGTTGAAAAAACTTGGCGTGCCGCTTGATGAAAACATTTTAAAGACAAAAGACTTTGATGCAGCTGCCGCTGCATTAGCTGCCACATTTGCTGGTCAGGCAGCAACACAGGCCGACACATTTGCCGGCAAAATGGCACGACTTAATCGGGCATTTGATGAAGCCAAAGAAACCGTTGGATCGTATGTGCTTGATGCCATCACACCATTGCTGAGCGCGTTTGTTGATAAAGGCGTGCCAGCAATCACCCAATTTGCCAATTCTTTAGGCGAGAAACTAGGGCCAGCATTTGCACAAATCTTTAAGTTTGTGCGTGATGATCTGTTGCCCGTCTTGATAACATGGTGGAAGTTTCTTTATGAGGAAGTTATTCCAGCCATCATTTCGGTTGTTGGCCCAATCTTGCTTTCCATTAAATCGGCATTTGATAAGGTTTCGGGAGCGATTAAAGATAACTCAACAGAGCTGCAACCATTTTTTGATCTATTGAAAAAGGTTTGGGAATTCTCCAAAAAGTATCTGATCCCAGAATTTAGCGGCCCATTTGTTTTTGCCTTGAACGCCATTGCCACATTGGTTGCAACCTTAATCACAGGGTTTTCGCAGCTTGTTGGATTCATGGCTAAGGCTTTTACTCAAGCCGAAAAGATTGTCAATTTAATCAAAAACAACGAGGACATTTTTGCCGGTCAAGCTGGCATTTTGGGTTTTGCTTTAGGCAAAATAACAGGCAAAGCCAATGGTGGGCCAGTTATGAGTGGAAGTTCATACATCGTGGGCGAGCGCGGCCCTGAGTTATTTACGCCAAATGCAAGCGGCATGATCACACCAAACAATCGTATGGGCGGTGGCAACACCACGATCAATCTCAATGTAACCGGTGCAATTGATCCTGAAGGAACAGCTCGCAGCATCATCAATTTGCTCAATAACAGCTTTTATCGTGGCACGGGCGGCTCCACGGCATTGGTTAGCTGATGACAGTATTTAACCCAGTTTGGCGTGTAACCATTGGCGGCGTGGAATACCAAACGGCTATTCTGGCAAATCTCACAATTACAAGCGGTCGTACAAACATTTATGAACAGGCTCAAGCCGGATACATCAATCTTGAGCTTATCAACTTAGATCAATCAAATGTGCTTATTGAGATAAACAATGCACTTACCATCGAGCTGCAAGATTCTACAGCTACATTTGTGCCCATTTTTGGCGGCTCGGTTGTCGAGGTTGGCATTGCCGTAGCTGAGGTTGGATCGGTTGCTTACGCACAGCGCATCAAAATCATTGCACTAGGTGCATTGGCTAGATTGCCAAAAGCATTGACCGATGGCGTTTTGTCACAAGATTTTGATGGCGATCAGATTTTGACAATTTTAAACAATTTGTTGGTCGATTCATGGAATGAAGTACCGGCAGCTTTACAATGGCAAACTTATGATCCGACAACACAATGGCAAAATGCAGAAAATAACGGAGTCGGTGAGATCGACACACCGGGAAACTATGAGCTGGCACAGCGGTCATCTAGTCGAACCGATGTTTATTCATTGGTTGCAGCTTTGGCCACATCAGGATTGGGCTACATTTATGAATCGCCAACGGGCCAAATTGGCTACGCCGATTCAACTCATCGATCAATCTATCTCGCCACCAATGGCTATGTGGATTTGACAGCCAATCACGCAATTGCACCGGGTTTAAGTATCCAACAGCGAGCCGGTGATGTCCGAAACGACATCACCATCAAATACGGCCAAAATAGCACTTTAGAAACGAGTGCCAGCGATGCAGACTCAATTTTAGAGTTTGGGCAACTCTCGCAAATTTTTACAACCACAATCAAACATTTGGCCGATGCCGATGATCAAGCTGATTTTTATTTGACTTTGAGATCGTATCCACAGTTTAATTTTAACGACTTTACATTTGAGCTAACAAACTCAGAATTAGACGATGTTGATCGAGATGCTTTAATCAACATTTTTATGGGCATGCCAACGCGGATCACCGATTTGCCGTTAAACATGTCTGCCGGCACTTATTTGGGCTTTGTCGAAGGTTGGACATGGCGTGCCGCATACAACAGCGTTTCTGTCTCGGCTATCATTTCTCCATTGTCATTTAGCTTGCAAGCCATGCAATGGCAAGATGTACCAATAGCGGAGGCGTGGAACACAATCAGCGGAAGCCTAATTTGGGCTGATGCGTTAGTCGTAGCATAAGGAGAAAACATGAGCAATCCGACAACACCGTTTTCGTGGCAAATGCCAACGGCAACGGATTTAGTTACAGATTTACCAGCTGACTTTGAAGTGTTTGGTCAAGCTGTAGCAACAGATTTAGCCGATTTATTGGGTGGGCCATCAGGTTACATTTTGTCAAAGAATTCAGCGACCGACATGGATTTTGTGTGGATCGCGAATGATGTCGGTGACATTACAGCCGTTACAGCTGGCACCGGTATTTCAGGCGGTGGCACATCTGGAGCTGTAACAATTACAAACTCGATGGCAACAGCGATTGATGCAAAAGGCGATTTGGTTGTCGGTACAGGTGCCGATGCATTTAGCCGTTTAGCCGTTGGTGCCACAAATGGCATGGTTTTAACTGTCGATAGTGCTGAGGCAACAGGCTTGAAGTATGCAACACCAACAGCACCACCAACAATCAAAACTGTCAGAAAATCATCAGATCAGACAGTTACATCGAGCACCACATTGGTCAATGATTCACAATTATTGTTTGCCGTGGCAGCTAGTGAGACTTACATTTTCCAAGCTTGGCTTTACACATTTGCAGCTGATGGCACACCAGACATCAAAGTGACATTTACCGGGCCAGCCGGATCGACTGTTTTGTGGTCATCTAGCCAAGTAATTTTTAACGCGGCGGCGGCAACAACTCTCACAGTAGTAGCAGCCGGCGGCACAACAGGCGATTTGTTCGTTGATTCAAACTTCAGAGCAATTCAGCTTTACGGCACAATTCTTAACGGCGGCACGGCTGGCAATTTACAATTCCAGTTTGCACAAAATACTAGCAGCGCAAACGGCACATCCGTCAAAGCTGGATCATCTATTTTTGGAATTAAGGTGTGACATGAGCAAAATTACAACAACAAACAAAATCAACATTGACCAATTGAGCCATGAGTCAAAGATTGACATGAACATTGTTTCTGATCCAGATGGGACAACAACAATTGAATCATCTGTTAAACAGGATGTCTTGGAGTCTTTTGTTGCAGCTCATCAAGCCGATGACAAATGGATCAATCCAACGCCACCAAAGGCCGAGCCAACGATTGCCGACAAATTAGCTGGGATCGGACTTTCAATTGACGATTTGAAAGCTGCATTGGGTGTCTAGTTTCCCACAAGGCACATTATCGCGTTTAATTGAGGTTGCATTGGCCGAGGTTGGCACGGCTGAAACTGGCAACAATGAGACAAAGTATGGCAAGCACATGAAAGCCGACAAGCTGCCATGGTGTGGGTCATTCTTAAATTGGTGTGCAGATCAAGCCGGTGTCGATGTGCCCAATGTCGTAAGCACTAGAGCTGGAGCTGAAGCATTTAGGAAAATGAAACGATGGCACACAACACCGAGGATTGGCGATTTTGTTTTCTTTGACTTTGTTATCGATGACCAGACAACGATCAATCACATTGGTCTGGTTGTCCGTTGCTCGGACAAACAAATTGTCACAATTGAAGGCAACACATCAGCCGGCGGTGATCAGCGCAATGGCGGTGAAGTGATGGTCAAATACAGAGCTTTGGGAGCGAGATCATTTGTGGTTGGCTACGGCCGACCAGTTTATGAAGCGTTTGCCGGTGAATTACCGGATCGACCAAAAGGAGGAAAATAATGGAACAAATCAAGGCAGCTGCCGCATCGTATGCAAGAAGCGCGGTCGCAGGTTGTTTGGCCGTTTATCTGACGGGCAACACCAATCCAAAAGATTTGGCAATGGGCTTAGTCGCTGGCATCGTGCCGCTATTAGCTCGATGGGCAAATCCTAATGATGTAAGTTTCGGCAGAAAAAAGTGAGCGTGGGCGAATGGACGGCTGTTGGTGGACTTGTTTTGGCAATACTTGCAGCCATCTATTCGTCAATGAGGATCATCATCAAATCGGTGATGAGCGAGCTGTTGCCCAATGGTGGGTCGAGTATGAAGGATCAGATTTCACGCATCGAAGCACGGTTGGATTATCTATACACACAGCTCATTGAAAAACAGTAGAGACACGCCGCAATCTAGGCGAGATTGTTGATTTTGTCGGTTGTCGGTGTCACTCTTTGTTTGGGAGCAGATTAGCTGTTCCCAGAATCGGGAGCTAGACAAATGAATGAAATTTCAATTGTGATCACTTGTTTGATCGCAGGTACATTGTGGGCTGTCATGGCCTATTCAGTCGGTTACAAAGAAGGCCAGCGACAAGGTTACACACGCGGCCGGGCGGTATCTCGCCACATCGCAGCTAGACAAAAGGCGGCCAAATAATGGCTGCATTTCTGGATGGTTATGAAGGAAACAAAGAACGCACAGATCGCTGGATCAAGACTTATCCAGAAGGCCGACTTGAGGCCACAATCGTCAATTTCGATGCAGACAAAGGCTCAATCCTTGTCCGTGCAGCGGCATGGCGTAACCAAACGGAAACGGAGCCGGCGGGCATCGATTTTGCATTTGGCTATCAGGCTGCCTATAACGCCAATATGAAACGCTGGTTTGTTGAGGATACTGTTACATCGGCTTTGATGCGTGTGATGGCTTTGGTTATGGGTGGTGCTGAAAAAGCCACACATGAGGTCATGGCATCGATTAAAGCACCGGCAGCCGATTATGACTATTGGACAACCAAACACGGCGATGTGCCATCATTTGGAACAGAGCAAGATTTACTGGACGCCGAACAAAAACAAAATGCCGTTGGATCAATTGCAGACGTCACATCTCATTTGGGTAATGAAATGATGTCACAAGTGCCGGAATGCTCACATGGCGCACGGATTTGGCGCGAAGGAATATCGGCCAAAACTGGTAAAGCATGGGGCAATTACAGCTGCATTGAACGCAAGCCAAATCAATGCGAACCAGTTTGGTATGTGTTTACAGGTCGCGGAAAGTGGGAGCCGCAAATATGAGCGATTATATGGAGATCATCAATCCACAAACTCGCATTGCCCGGCTTTACTTTCAAGGCGAAGTCATTCAAGAATACAAGGTTGAGCAATGTGACAAATGCTCAAAGCTCACAAAGTTTGATTCATTTGGTTATCAGATCGGATATGACCGGACAGAAAAGATAATTTGGTTTTGTGGTGATTGCCGATGATTATGGTGCGATTGTCGCGTCAAGATGAGGTACTAGCTCACACAACTGGGTTGGCACGTGAGTCACGTTATGGATCAAATCCTAAGTTTATGGGCAATAAAGGCAATTTTCACAATGGCGTTGTTGTTCATTCTGAAGGCGTAGGAGCTGAGATAGCTGTTGCCCGATACTTTGGTGTTGATGATTTTAAGCCAACAGTCAATACATTTAAGAATGAACCAGATGTGTATTGGAATGGCATTGCCATGGAAGTCAAACAAACATCACACAGAAACGGGCATCTCATCATTACCGATGATGATCGTGACACAGATATTGCCGTGCTTGTCGTAGGCGAATCTCCATCATATTACGTTGTCGGCTGGATACCAGTGGGCGTAGCTAAGCGGCCACGCTTTGCATCGGCAATGGGCGGCTACTGGGTCAGTCAAATCAATTTGCAACCAATCGAAACATTAAGGAAATCAACTCATGCCAATACTTGAATTTGATTGCTCAATATGTGCAAAGCTGTACGGAAAAGCAAAGCAACGTCACGGATTAAAGAAGGGCGTTGAATTGACTGTCCATGAATGGTTTGCTCAATGTCATGGATGCGGTGCATTTGGCATCAAGATCGTTGATGATGCAAAGATTGATGAGTTAAGTCTATGACATTGTATTACAGCGATGATTTTATCCAATTACATCATGGAGATTGTAGAGAAATCACAGCATGGCTTGAATGTGATGTCTTGCTAACTGACCCGCCGTATGGCATCAGCTGGCCTAGCGGATCAATGCACACGGCTGGCAAACAAATGCGCATTGCAAACTCGGTGCAAGGTGATGATTCAACACAAATTAGAGACGAAATGTTGGCCTTATGGAATCAAAGAGGTGCAGCTGTCATATTTGGGTCGTGGAGGCAAAATCGGCCAGATGATGTCTCTCATAGACTTATTTGGTACAAACAGAAAGCCTTTCCCGGATTTCGCACATCGGCCTACTATCCAGCTGAGGAAGAAATCTATTTGATTGGATCAGGTTGGATGGGTAAGCCAACTCAAAATGTCATTACGACCAGCGAGATGCGAACCGGTGCTGCCGGACTTGCGGCAAGAACTGGCCACCCAACGCCTAAGCCAGTAGGATTGATCGAGACATTGCTTAGTAAGTGTCCACTAGGTTCAATCGCTGATCCGTTTGCAGGTTCAGGATCGACATTGATTGCGGCGCGTAATCAGAAACGCAAGGCCGTAGGCGTTGAGATTGATGAGGCATATTGTGAGTCAATTGCTAATAGATTATTGCAGGATGTATTATTATGAAGTTATCCACAGGCTTTATCCACAGGTGTGTGAAACCTGTTGGAATCGCTCAAGATTACGCTCGCTACTTGACAGCGTTGCTACCATCGAGACTCGTTAGCGAGCCGGTTAGCCGGATAGCTCGCAGACGATTCTTGATGGTTCTGGGCGTGCTTTGTCTTGTTGGCACAACACCGGCTATTGCAACAAAAGATGTTATTACAACAACATCAATAGACTCTTTGAAGCTATATGCACATTCAAGGATCGTCAATTACAAAGAATTTCAATGTTTCAACCAGCTGATCACACGCGAATCAAATTGGCGTGTTGAGGCAATCAATCCCAATGGTAAGCACTTTGGGCTTGGTCAAATGAGAAACACTAAGTACCAAAACCTTGACGGGTATCGCATGATCGACTGGTCATTGAGATACATCCAAAGTCGCTACGCCGGATCAAGCTGCAAAGCTTATGCCCATTGGCAAAAGCACGGGTGGCATTAATGGTTAGCGGCAAGCATGCCAAAGTCTATGGATCAGCATGGCGAAAGATGCGCGTGTATATCTTGGCCAGAGACGGGCATACATGCCAGTATTGTGCAGCTCCAGCCACGACAGTCGATCATGTGCAACCGGTAGCCAAGGGCGGTGAGATATTGAACCCAGAAAATCTAGTAGCTGCATGCGTATCGTGTAACTCAAAAAAGCAAGACAAGGACAGCCGCTTTTTTTTGAAGCCTGTTTCCACCGCCATGCTCTCCCGGC
>Ga0209356_1000582_pt1 | contig 14434 bp, 14 predicted proteins | sample LauGreFaBDMM15SN_2_FD_188213 | JGI IMG/M metagenome (GOLD analysis project Ga0209356, IMG submission 188213) | Freshwater lake microbial communities from Lake Michigan, USA - Fa13.BD.MM15.SN (SPAdes) (version 2) | ecosystem: Environmental > Aquatic > Freshwater > Lake | place: Lake Michigan, USA...
GTGCGCCACACATGCGATGGCATCCAGTTGTATCCAAAAATTGGAATTCCAGCGCGCGCTATGTTGCGAACGGTGGAGATCATATTCTCGATCTGCTCATCGCGCCTTGGACCATTCAACATAATGTGGTCATAGAAATTAGTAGGCACATTTTCAAGCGCCGATAACTTCATGCCAAACTGTTCAACACGAAGACGAAGCTTGACTAAATCTTGCAAATTCCATTTCCCGCCATCCCCAGAAATAAGGGGAGTATTAAAGAGAATATCTGTTGCACCAAACTGTTGTGCGAATAGAAGGTATTCCTCCGAAGCTACTTGAAACTGACCGAACCCTGGACGCATCTACTTTTCCTTTCTCTCGTTGATCATCATTAGCCCTTCTGAGCTGCTTCAATCATCGCCTGAATGTATCCATTTGCGAATGCGCGACCGCGATGACCCCACGGAGTATTTCCCTGTGTATCAGGGACGTGGTTACTGGTTTCGACATGCATTTGATTCTAAATGGGTGATAAAAAATAGTAAAGAGAAAACAATAAAAAAATACTTTGTGCTTCAAATTTCCCAAATTGAACGTTCAAGCCCGTAGAATGGGGCGAGTTATGGTGAGACCCAAAAAAATTGAGAACATTGAAGAGATCGAACGACCCCTTTTAATAATCTTCTTCCTCTTTGGTTTTAGTCTCATGTCTTGGGTACCGAGATTCCCCGAAGTGAAAGCGAACTTGGGACTCAACAATGGTGACTTTGGAATCTTGCTCAGCATGGGTGGAGCCGGTGCACTTCTAGCGCTCTTTACTGTTGGACATTTTGTTAATCAATTTGGCACACGAAGATTCTTGCCACTGAGTGCTTTAGGATTTTGTCTCTCTATCGGATTGATAGTGCATCTGCGAAATCCGTGGATGTTTGTGATCTGCAATGTTGCAGCTGGTTGCTTCATTTCAGCATTCCACATATCAATCAACGCGCAGTCACTCGCCGCTCAATTGGCGCTACAGAAACTTCTCATCTCCAAGACCGCAGGCACCTGGACTTTCGGTGCCCTCAGCTCGATTCTTTTCAGTTCATTTGTAGTCACCTATGTGAGTATAAGTTGGCACATTGGCGTGTTACAGGTCATTTGCTTCCTTGGAATTTACATCCAACTCGTCAAGATTTCACCACACATGGTTACCCCCTCTGTTGCTCGCGAATCACTGCGAGTAACTCTGGTCAGAGTTGGCAAAATTCGCGTAGATATAGCTTTTTCTCTCGTCATGTTGCTTGCAATCCAGATGGAATTTTCTATGGGAGATTGGTCGACTATCTATGCCCGTGAGAATTTAGGGAGCGGGGCTCAATACGCAGCGCTTCCTTATCTCGTTTTCCTGGGATTTATGAGTATCGGTCGCCTTAATGTCCATCGATTTACTCAACGCTACTCACACTCACAGCTCCTCAAAATTGGTGCACTCATGGGTGGCGGTGGATATTGCATCGGTGTCACGTTGAGTCATGTACTCAGAGATAACCCGGCTTTAGCGTATTGGTCATTCTTGCTTTCGCTCGCCTTTAGCGGACTTGGTTCCTCTTTTATGGCGCCTCTCTTTATTAATTCGGCACAAGAGAGATCAGCAGAGAGTTACGCAGTGATTATTGGTCAGTTAGGTGCAATTAACAATTCAATGGTCTTCTTTGTGAAGGCTTTCATTTCATGGGTTGCACAAGTTGCTGGTTTGCATGTCGCACTACTGATACCAGGGTTAATGCTCTTGTCGATCGTGTTTTTCAGCAGTGTTCTCAATACAGATAAACCTAAATCGTAATTAGCTAGAAACTGTAACTTTCTGCTTAATAGTTGTGGCTTGATTTCCTTTAAGTTGCAAAATGCTCTTGCGATTCTTGCCGCTGGTCTGAGTACTTGAAGGTTCGATTGCAAAGGTACGCACATTGCGAAACCATGGAGAGCCTTCATTGTCATTGAACTCGAGCCAGAACCAGGCAAAGTCTAAGAACTCTGACTCCCACTCCATCTCAAAGGCAATATTCTTCTCAATATTTTTGATTCGGTACCACTTCTTGTCGCCGAAATCAGAGAGCCAACCAAAAACTCCAAGCCGTGTAGGGGGAGATGGCAAGCGACTTAAATCAAGAACTTTTCCATTCTCACCTTTGATGAGCGGCCAATCGTGTGTAGATCCAGAGATACCGTGTGGGCTGACGCTCTCTTCATCTAAATGGAATTTTTGAGCACTTGTCTCAATGGTTACTTCTCCCTCAAGAAGAGCTCCACCAAATGCTGGATGGCTTGAGTAGTCAAATTCCAACTCTAAGTTACTCAAGTTTGTAATTACATCCGTTATCTCAATTACATTCCCATCGACTGAAACTTCTCTCTCAATACGGATCGGAAGTGAAAAGAGATCTAACTGGATTCGAGCGCTGCCAGTCTCAAGATTGTTCACTTTCCAGGTAGAGATCGCAGCTTCTCCATGGAATCCAACTGGAGCGCCATGAATAACTTGTGGAGGACCGGCGACCGGGCAAATCATCTGCCATCCACCGCGATAACCCTCCATCCAATGCGCTTCTGGCTCAAGGTAAATACTCCTCTGCTCGTGCTTGATCACTGCCTCAGCGCGATCTGCCCAAGGAGTCTGCAAAAGCACTTCTTGGTGCTTGTCAGTTGTTTTAATTGAAAGAATATCTGCGCCATATGTGGCATCAATAACGAGTTCTAGCTCTGAACTCTTTAGGCGAAGATGGCTCATCGTGACTCTTTAAATCCTGAAACAGGTACGCCAGTAGTCGAAGTAGACAAGGTGAAGAGCGATCCCGCAAGAGGCTGATTCAATAATTCGGCCTCTGAAATTCCCGCTCTCGCCGAAGTCACATACAAGGTGCCATCAGAACCAAATGCACAACTAGATGGTTGGGCTACAGGAAAATGATGTTCTTCAAGAATTGTGCCCTGCGGTGAAATTTTAGTAACTCTGCTACCTCCCCAGACTGCTAACCAGATGCAACCATCCACATCTATGGCTAGCCCATCTGGCACACCTGAATCGATAGAAATCAATTCACGGAACTTAGGAACAAAATCATCCGCCAAATCAAAGTCACTCACATAGACTTTTTTTGTCATGCTATCTGCCAAATACATGAAGGTATTCTCGCTGTTCCAGCCAATGCCATTAGGTAGAGACAAGCTTTCCACCATGACTTTATCGTGCTTGCCGCCTTCCCAGCGGTGTAATTTTCCTTTACCAGTCTCAAAATCCATCTGACAACTTCCGCCCCAAAATCTTCCAAGCGCATCACATTTAGCATCATTCATTCTGTAATTCGAATCGCCAAGAAATGGATCACGAATATCTAATTTTCCATCAGCAAAAATGCCAAAGCCTTCCTTACAGGCGATTGCAAGATTTTCACCCGCTTCAAAAGGCGCAACAGCACCGACGCGAGTATCTAAAGTGATGGTTTCTGTCTGAAGAGTTACCAAATTTGTTTCATGAATTTTGCCAAAGGGAATATCTACCCAGAGCACTGAGTCACCAAGAAAAATTGGTCCTTCGCCGACTTCGGCGTCAGATTGAAGAAGCAGCTCCGGTTTTGTACTCATGGTTTGCCCTGTACCTCTCTCAGATACTAATTACCTCGCCCGTGATATTACCTGACTCGGGAGAGACAAGGAATAGTACGAGACGGGCAACTTCGTCCGCACCTATCAATCCTTTTGCCGTTGACGTTTGCCGCTTTGCTAATTCATCGGCTGCTGTATGCCCTAAATACTTTTTGTAATTCGCATCGTTGGAGTGGAAGACTTCTGTATCGATTGTTGTTGGCGAGACAGAGTTGACGGTGATTCCATCCTTCCGGAAAGCTATAGCGCAACTCTTCGAAAAGGAGTGTTGCGCTGCTTTTGCTGCTTGGTAGTGCGATGTGAACTCACTTGCTCCTTGGCCCATCGCAGAGACAACATTGACAATTCGCCCGTATTTATTCTTCTGCATGAGCGGGACAACTTTTTGAGTACATAAGAGGGTTGCAATCACGTGAACATCTAAAAGTTCTCGTAAGTCAGATTCGGTTGTTTCCATGATGGGCTTAACCAACAAGTGGCCCGCATTGTTTACAAGAATTACAACTTGTCCACCAAGTTTAGAAATGTCCTCAAAAATCGTGGTTACTTCTGCCGAAACTGTTACATTCCCAGGGTGGATACTGCCAGCGCCTTTATCTTTTTCTAGAATCTCTAAAGTATCTTCTAGTCGCTTTCTATTGCGGCCGATCAACGCCACGTGATATCCATCAGTAGCTAGCGCGATTGCAATTGCGCGACCAATTCCGCTTCCTGCACCGGTAATTATTGCGATCTGCTTATCCATTGGAACTACTCCCATCCACCAACGATCATGGTAGTTCCAAAAAAGGGAATTAGAGCGGAGACGAGGAGATTTGAACTCCTGAAGGGTTTAACCCCTTACCTCGTTAGCAGTGAGGCGCACTCGACCGGGCTATGCGACGTCTCCAAGTGTGGGGCTAGTCTACCGCCTCATGTATGGATTGTTAATCGGCAGAAGAAAAGCAGCTATTGGACGCTTAATGTGATTCGCGTGGCGAAGCAGATCCACTAGCACCGCGCAAGAAATCAAGGTCTGCGCCAAGGTGTGCCTGTTCGACGTGATCGATATACATGCGCTCCCATCCACGTGTTGGTTGGGCGAGTGCATCAATCATCGCCTGTGATGGTGTGCGTGCTGCAAGTTCAGCATCACTGATCTTCACATTGAGTGTGCGAGCAGGAACATTGAGTTCGATTAAATCGCCGGTACGAATGCGCGCAAGTGGCCCACCAGCTGCGCCTTCAGGAGAAACATGTAAGACAACGGTTCCAAATGCTGTTCCACTCATTCGTCCATCACAAATGCGTACAAGATCTTCTATACCACGTTCGAGTAACTTCTTTGGAATCGCCATATTAGAAACTTCAGGCATTCCTGGATACCCCTTAGGTCCACATCCGCGTAACACCAAGACACTATTTTCATCAACATCTAAATCAGGATCATCGATACGTGCGTGGAAATCTTCAATGCTTTCAAAGACAACTGCTGGGCCTGTATGAACCAATAGATTGGCACTAGCTGCTGCAGGCTTGATGACCGCGCCATCGGGTGCAATGTTTCCGCGCAGAACTGCGATGCCTGCTTCAGGTTGAAGTGGTTTTGCATATGTAGCGATTACCGTTGGGTCGAAGATTTCTGCACCGACAAGGCTCTCCACCAGTGGTTTTGCCGTGACGTTAATTGCTTGGCGGTCTAAATGCTTTTCAACTTCCTTCAACACTGCACGCAAACCACCTGCGCGGAAGAGATCTTCCATAAGGTGCGCACCTGCGGGTTGTAGGTTTACAAGCAGCGGGATGCGAGATCCAATCTCATCGAAATCTTCAAGTGTGAGTTCAACGCCAGCGCGTCCTGCGATCGCGAGTAAGTGAACTACAGCGTTTGTGGAGCCACCAATTGCACCGAGTGCGACAATCGCATTTCTAAATGCGCCGAAGGTAAGAATGTCTTGTGGTTTGAGATCTTCTTTAACCATCTCAACAATGCGACGACCAGATTCATGGCTAGCTTTAAGTAAACGGGTGTCGGCTGCAGGTGTTCCAGCTAAACCAGGGAGTGTCATTCCGAGAGCTTCTGCCATGCAACCCATCGTTGACGCAGTTCCCATTGTGTTGCAATGGCCCTTGCTACGAATCATGGAAGATTCTGATGCGTTGAAATCTTCTTGGCTCATCTTTCCTGCGCGTACATCTGCGCTAAAGCGCCAGACATCTGTTCCGCAACCAAGTGGTCTTCCCTTAAATGTTCCGTTCAGCATTGGGCCGCCAGGAACAATGATTGTTGGAAGATTGACAGAGGCTGCTCCCATTAAGAGTGCAGGGATTGTCTTATCGCATCCACCAAGGAGAACAACACCATCGATTGGGTTTGCGCGAATCATCTCTTCGGTTGCCATCGCAACCATATTGCGCCATAACATCGCAGTAGGGCGAACGTTTGTTTCACCCAATGAAACCATCGGCAGATTATGTGGAACTCCGCCGGCTTCCCAAATACCGTTCTTCACACTCTGCGCTAACTCATCTAAATGCATATTGCACGGTGCTAAATCGGAGGCGGTGTTAAGGATTGCAATCTGAGGACGAGAACCGTCAAAGGCAGAGTCAGGATTTCCGCGACGCATCCATGCGCGATGGATATATGCATCCTTTGAAGTTCCGGCATACCAATCAGCGCTGCGCATTCGGAAAGTATACGAGGGCAGAGTGGCTTCGTGAAGGGACTTCAGTTTTAGATTGATCTCGGTAGACTAAAGATATGAATAATGAGAACGCTGAGGTCGATAGCACCATAACAAAGAGAGTGCATGATCAGACTCCCTCTGAAGCTTATGGTGAATTCATGAAGACCGGTTGGATTCCTTCCGATCTTCCCGAACTCGAGCCTCTCGAAGTTGTTACCTATACATATATGCGCAGGCAAGTTCTCTCTACAGCATTTGAAGGTCTACGACTTGTTATTCCTGCCGGTAACTCGAAGAATCGAACATGCGATACCGACTATACGTATAGACCGGATTCGACTTTTGCTTACTACAGCGGAGTTCAGGGTAGCGACGCAACTGAAGATGCGGTTTTGGTGATGGAGCCAAAAGCAGAAGGTGGCCACGATACATATCTATATATACATCCGCGTTCAACGCGAGATACCGAAGCTTTCTATCGCGATACCCATTATGGCGAGCTCTGGGTTGGTCGTCGCTACACGTTAAGTGAGGCGCAAACTCGATACCAGATTCCTACACGTAAGGTGACTGAGCTTAAAAATTTCCTTGCAGGAACCCCAGCTCTTCTCATGCGCGGAGGCGATCGCATGGTTGATGCAGCAATTGCAGTTCACCCACGCGAAGAAGAATTCGTGATCTTTACATCTGAGCACCGGCTCATCAAAGACGATTACGAAATTCGAGAAATGCAACTTGCTGTCGATGCAACTGGTTTTGGATTTAACGATGTGATCCTGACACTACCTGCTGCAGCTGAACATCCTCGCGGTGAGCGCATTGTCGAAGGCGCATTCTTTGGTCGTGCTCGACTCGAAGGACATGGCGTTGGCTACAACACAATCGCAGCAAGTGGATCGCATGCATGTGTTCTCCATTGGACGCGCAATGATGGAGCTGTTAACCACGGCGATTTGATTCTTATTGATGCAGGAATTGAAGTAGATTCTTTCTACACTGCCGATATCACGCGCACCTTGCCGATTTCTGGAAAGTTCTCCCCCGCTCAACGAGCGCTTTATATGTTGGTATATGAGTCACAGCTTGCGGGTTTTGCAGCAGTTAAGCCTGGTGCAGTTTTTTCAGATATAAATAAAGCCTGCCAAGCTGTTTTAGCTAAAGGTTTAGCCGACATGGGAGTCCTGACAGTCAGCGCCGAAGAATCATTGCGACCTGAAGTTGGTTTACATCGCCGTTGGACTTTGCACGGGGTGAGCCATCACTTAGGTCTTGATGTACATGATTGCGCAAAGGCGCGTAAAGAAAATTACACAGATGCGGTTTTGCGCGAGGGAATGATTCTTACCGTTGAGCCAGGGCTATATATCCAGCCTGATGATGAGCTCTTCACCCCTGAATATCGCGGTATTGGTATCCGTATCGAAGATGACGTTCTTGTCACCGCAGATGGATGTCTTAATCTCTCAGAACGTATCCCGCGTCACCCTGATGCAGTTGAAGCATGGATCGCAACACTGCAGCAGGCGCGATAAGATCGGAGGATGACCGAATCTCTTATCCATGCGCGTGGGCTGACTAAAAAGTTCGGCGATTTCACCGCAGTCAACGGCATCGATCTTGATGTGTTGAAGGGTGAATCCTTTGGCTTACTCGGGCCAAATGGAGCTGGAAAATCCACTGCCATGCGAATGATTGGTGCCACATCTCAGCGCACATCGGGTGAGCTCACCGTATTGGATAAAGATCCTGAAGCATTCGGACCGCAGATCCGTGCCCACTTAGGTGTTGTCCCACAGCAAGATAATTTAGATACACATCTGACTGTTACTGAGAATCTCTATATCTATGGGCGTTACTTTGGTCTTAGCCGCAAATTTCTGAAGGGCAAGATTGAAGAGCTTCTGACTTTCGCACAACTTGAAGAGAAGCGAAATTCAAAAGTAGAGGCTTTAAGTGGTGGAATGAAGCGTCGCCTGACAATTGCGCGTGCACTAGTCAGCGAACCTGAAATTTTGATGCTTGATGAGCCAACGACTGGCCTTGATCCGCAGGCACGCCACATCTTGTGGGATCGCCTCTTTAGACTCAAAGAAGATGGTGTAACACTTCTTATTACTACCCACTTTATGGATGAGGCAGAACAACTCTGTGATCGCCTTGTTGTGATGGATAAGGGTTCGATCATGGCAGAGGGCAGCCCAGCACAATTGATTAAGGATTTTTCAACTAAGGAAGTTCTTGAAGTTCGCTTTGGATCTGAGCGCAACGCTCAGATGGCAGATGAATTACGTCAGTTATGTGATCGGATCGAAGAACTCCCAGACCGTATCCTGATGTACACAGAAGATGGAGAAGAACTCCTTGAACGCGTATATAAAAAGGATTTCCATCCAAAAACTTCTCTTGTACGTCGCAGTTCACTTGAAGATGTCTTCTTGCGTCTGACCGGAAGAACACTGGTCGATTAATGAGCTCTTTCCAAGCGCGGCAAGGTTCACTGAAAATTGTTGATGCCGCCAAAGTAGCTGCACGTGGCGCAATTTTTGTTACCGAAGCGCGCCTACGTAACACGCTTAAATGGGTCTGGCTCATCATCGCAATTGCAATTGCCAACCCAGTTCTTTATCTTGTTTCAATCGGTTTGGGCCTTGGCTCTTTTATTGATCAGAATGCAGGCAGTACCGGCGTTGATGGAGTTTCATATTTAACCTTCCTCGCACCAGCACTTCTCGCAACAGCTGCTATCCAAAGTGCAGTGGATGAAAGTGTCTACCCAACTCTTGAAGGTTTTAAATGGAATAAGTTATTTTTTTCCATGAATGCAACGCCTTTAAGCGGAAATCACATCGCAATGGGTGTCTTCTTTAATAGTTTGATCCGCACCGTCTTTACCGCAGTTTTATATTGGTTCGTTATGCTCGCATTTGGAGTTCTTGAATCACCACGCGCATGGTTAGCGATCTTTACCGCCATTATGGCTGGGGCGGCTTTTGGTGCATTCATGCAGGCTCTGGCAGGCTTTCTCGAAAATGAGAATGTCTTCTTCACAATCGTTGAGCGTTTTATCATCATGCCGCTCTTTTTATTCTCTGGAACTTTCTATCCACTATCAAGCATGCCGATCTTCCTGCAGTGGATTGGCTGGATCTCACCACTATGGCATGCAACAGAGTTAGGTCGCTGGCTCACCTACGGATCTGAGATTTCTACGACAATGCTCTTGGTCCACTTCATATTCTTAAATTCGATCCTTGTTGTCGGATTAATTGCTTCACGCCGAATCTTTACCAGAAGGCTGGGTAAGTGATGATTCTTGCAACTGCGGTCGCAATCGCCGAAGCCCGCATGGGTAAGCCTGGTGAAAAATACTATTCAGGACGCTCTCGCGCCATTATGGAGCGTGCTTACATCGCCTTCAAATCATCGACTTGGATGATTGTCATCTCAGGGTTCGTTGAACCAGTTCTTTTTCTTCTTTCATTTGGTTATGGCCTTAAGGATCTCGTTGGAGATATCACAGTTGCTGGGCAACCCATTGGTTACGTAGTCTTCATCGCACCGGCATTGCTTGCAACGAGTGCGATGAACGGTGCGATCTATGACTCGACAATGAATGTCTATTTCAAACTTAAACACGATCGCATTTATCACGGCATGCTTGCAACTTCGCTCGGGCCGATGGATGTGGCACTGGGTGAAATTAGTTGGGCTCTTCTTCGTGGCCTCTCATACGCGATTGGTTTTATGGCAATTGTTACCCCGCTTGGGTTAATTCCTAGTGCGTGGGGCATTCTTGCAATCCCGGCTGCAGTCCTCATCGCCTTCGGTTTTGCATCTTTTGGTATGGCGGTGACTTCGTATATGAAGTCTTGGCAGCAGCTTGAGATAGTTAATGTTGTCTTGCTACCAATGTTCTTATTCTCTGGATCTTTCTACCCGCTATCTGTATTCCCAGATTGGCTTCAGACGGTTATTAGGTTATTCCCGCTAGCCCATGCCATTGATCTTGTACGTGGATTAACTCTTGGCAATATTTCATGGGCACTTGTTGGCCACGCAATGTACTTTGTTGTGATGATTGTTGTGGGACTCTTCTTTACAACGAAGCGTCTTAACGCACTCTTTATGCGTTAAGACGCGATCTGAAGACCTAACCACGCCGCGGCAAGGCCAAAAATCAAAGAGGCGCTTAAGTTAATTGCCATCTCTTTGTACTTCTTGAGTTCATAGCCAAGATAGAGATCGAGAATAAATGTTGACCAGGTGGTAAATGCCCCCGCAAAGCCGACTGCAATGAAGTCATGCCAATGGGTTTTATTCGCAAAGGTAAGACCAATCAAAAATGAACCGATGATATTTACAGTAAATGTCCCGATCGGCTTACTCGTAAACTTACGAAAGTACTGATCGATAAGAAAGCGGACAGGCGCGCCAATCGCCGCACCGAGTGCGACATAGAGGGCGATCATTGTTTGACCTTAATTGTTGCTCGAGCAAAGGGAACAACTACTGCAATGGTGACAAGGGATGCAATAACTGTGAGCGCTAGATAGCCAAACCCAATCGCATCTTCGCCCACAACTTCGATTGTCACTGCAGAAAATGTTGTCATTCCCCCGCAAAATCCCGGAAGTAAGAACCACCGCAGGGCTGTAATTCCACGTCTCTCCATCAACACAAGAAAATATCCAGCCAGTGCTACGCCGATGAGGTTGGCATTAAGTGTTCCTGATGCGCTATCTGGAGTAATTACCGAGAGTCCATAGCGAAAAAGTGAACCGAGTGCGCCACCCGCACTCACATAGAGAACGGCTTTCAGCGCTTACTCATTGCTTAATCCCACAAAGAGATTATGAACCCTCGCGACGGCGAATCTTGGATCCCAACCAGCGCGCTGGATCGTATTTCACATCGACAACGCGCTCCTTCATAGGGATGATCGCATTGTCTGTAATACGGATGTGCTCAGGGCAAACCTCAGTGCAGCATTTGGTGATGTTACACATTCCAAGGCCATGTTCTTCTTGAGCTGTACGCTGACGGTTTTTCAACATATCTAGCGGGTGCATATCAAGTTCTGCGATACGAATAAAGAATCGTGGGCCAGCAAATGACTTCTTATTCTCTTCATGATCGCGAATAACGTGACATGCGTCTTGACAGAGGAAGCACTCAATACATTTGCGGAACTCTTGGCTTCGCTCAACATCGATCTGCTCCATGCGAGCCTCCCCTGGACCAAGCTCTGGTGGGTGCTCGTATGCAGGGATTTCAAGTGCTTTCTTATAGTTAAATGAAACATCTGCCACGAGATCTTTAATGACAGGAAATGCGCGAAGTGGCGTGACAGTAATTTCTTCGCCTTCTTCAAAGGAACTCATACGAGTCATACATGCAAGACGTGGCTTACCGTTGATCTCCATAGAACACGATCCGCACTTACCGGCCTTACAGTTCCAACGAACTGCCAAGTCACCCATCTGGGTTGCTTGTACGCGGTGGATTACATCGAGAACAACTTCGCCCTCATTAGCATCTACCTCAACATTTTGAAGAGACCCACTCGTTGAATCACCACGCCAGATACGAAGATTTACTTTGCGTGCCATTAGTTGGAACCGCCTTTCGTAATTTCTTCCGGTGTCATGTATTTCTCCAACTCGTGAATGTCGAAGAGGTCAAAGAGCTCTTTAGGTATAGCAGGAAGTGCCTGTTGGCGTACTACTACTTCGCTGCCGTTATATGAGGAGATGTGGTTAACCTGGCGCCACTTATCGTTCATACCTGGGAAGTCATCGCGTGTATGTCCGCCGCGAGATTCCTCGCGAGCAATCGCTGACTTTGCAGTGCTTTCGGCAACTAACAACATGTTATCAAGGTCAAAGGCTAAGTGAAATCCTGGGTTGAATTTACGATCTCCGGCAACGCTGACGTTCTTGCTGCGCGCTCGGATATCGACAATCTTTGCAATTGCATCCTTGAGCTCTGGTCCCGTGCGGATAATTCCAACTAGGTTATGAGTAATTTCCTGCAACTCTTGGTGAAGTGAATATGCATTCTCGCCACCACTATTTGTAAATGGAGTTTGAATACGTTCTGCGGCTGCCTTAACGGAGGCGTCACTGACGGCAACTGCTGTTACTGACTTAACGTAGGCAGCAGCTCCCATTCCGGCGCGACGACCAAAGACCAGAAGATCTGAGAGTGAGTTTCCGCCAAGACGATTTGATCCGTGCATTCCGCCTGCAACTTCACCTGCTGCGTAAAGTCCTGGAACGCCAACTGCTGCTGCAGTATCTGGCTCTACTTCGACGCCACCCATGACGTAGTGACAGGTTGGACCAACTTCCATCGCTTCCTTGGTGATGTCAACGCCAGCAAGTTCGTAGAACTGGTGCCACATTGATGGAAGACGCTTCTTAATAATTTCAGCAGGGATGCGCTGTGAAACATCGAGGAATACTCCGCCATGTTCTGTGCCGCGTCCTGCTTTAACTTCTGTATTAATAGCACGCGCAACTTCATCGCGTGGCAATAGCTCTGGCGGACGGCGGTTGTTATCTTGATCGAGATACCAACGATCGGCTTCTTCTTCATTATCTGCGTACTTATCCTTAAATACTTCTGGGATGTACTTAAACATAAAGCGTTCACCGGCAGTGTTGGTAAGCACTCCACCTTCACCACGCACTGATTCAGTAACAAGAATTCCGCGTACAGATGGTGGCCAGACCATTCCTGTTGGGTGGAATTGCAAAAACTCCATATCAACAAGGTTTGCGCCAGCCTTAAGTGCTAACGCGTGACCATCTCCTGTGCCTTCCCAGGAATTTGATGTGATTTTAAAAGTTTTTCCAACTCCACCTGTTGCGATAATTACTGCAGGTGCTTCAAAGAGAACTTCATTGCCACCTTCGCGCCAGTAACCATATGCGCCTGCAATTTTTCCACTCTCTTTAATAATTTCAGTAATAGTGAGCTCTGCAAAGACACGGATATTTGCTTGCGCGTCCCCGTATTCGCGCGCATCTTTTTGCTGTAGTTGAACAATCTTCTGCTGCATTGTGCGGATAAGTTCAAGACCTGTGCGATCTCCCACGTGTGCAAGGCGTGGATATTCATGTCCACCGAAGTTACGCTGGCTGATCTTTCCTTCTTTAGTGCGATCAAAGAGCGCGCCCCACATCTCAAGTTCATAGATGCGATCTGGTGATTCCTTTGCGTGAAGTTCTGCCATTCGATAGTGATTGAGGAATTTTCCACCGCGCATTGTGTCGCGGAAGTGCACCTGCCAGTTATCGCCGCCGTTGACGTTACCCATGGAGGCAGCTGCGCCACCTTCTGCCATAACAGTGTGTGCCTTACCAAAGAGTGATTTACAGATGATTGCCACACGTAAGCCTGCTTCACGAGCTTCTACTGCAGCGCGAAGCCCAGCACCGCCCGCACCAATAACAAGGACGTCGTATGTGTAGCGTTCTAGCTCTGTCATTTTAATTGGCATCCTTTAGAAGAAGTAGAAGTTTGTCCATGCGCCAGAGGCGACTTGGCGGACGTAAATATCGGCGAAAGCAACTCCAAAGAGTGAGATCCATGCAAAGAGTGCATGGGAGTGATTGAGGGCGGAAATTGTTGTCCATGCCTTATATCGAATGGGGTGTTTGGAGAAATGTTTCAACCGTCCACCAATTGTGTGGCGGCATGTGTGACAAGAGAGTGAATACATCCAGAGCATCACGGTGCTAAAGACAAGCACAAGCGAACCAACGCTCATATGCCCCCATTCACCTTCCTTATTCTTAAAGGAGATGATCGCGTCATAGGTAAGAATGACGTTAAAGATGAGTCCCGCGTAGAAGAACCAACGGTGTGCATTTTGCAAGATCAGTGGTTGACGAGTTTCGCCGGTGTACTTCTTATGTGGCTCAGCAACTGCACAAGCAGGTGGTGACATCCAGAATGCACGGTAGTACGCCTTGCGATAGTAGTAACACGTCATGCGGAAACCAAGTGGAAAAATCAAAATAATTAGCGCTGGTGAAAGTGGGAAATTAAAAATTTGCGCACTTACTGGTGTGAAGCCACCGATGACAGCTTCGGGAACACATGCATCAGATAAACATGGTGAATAGAAA
>Ga0209356_1000593_pt1 | contig 14333 bp, 12 predicted proteins | sample LauGreFaBDMM15SN_2_FD_188213 | JGI IMG/M metagenome (GOLD analysis project Ga0209356, IMG submission 188213) | Freshwater lake microbial communities from Lake Michigan, USA - Fa13.BD.MM15.SN (SPAdes) (version 2) | ecosystem: Environmental > Aquatic > Freshwater > Lake | place: Lake Michigan, USA...
GCGAAGATGTAATGATCAACGATTTCGGTAAGTTCAAGAAGGTTGATCGCAAGGCACGTATGGGACGTAACCCATTTACTGGCGAAACAATCAAGATTAAGGCTTCAAAGAAGGCTCGCTTCTTGCCCGCAAAGGGTTTGAAGGATGTCATCTCAGGTGAGCGCAAGCTAGGACCTGCTCCAAAGCCAGAACCAAAGCCAGTTGCAAAGGCAAAGCCTGTTGCTAAGAAGGCAGCAAAGAAGGCTCCTGCTAAGAAGAAGCCAGCAGCTAAGAAGAAGGTTGCTAAGAAGGCTCCTGCAAAGCGCAAGCCAGTAAAGAAGGCTAAGAAGAAGTAATTCACTTAGTTTTAGTGAACGGGGTCGGCTCACGCCGGCCCCGTTTTCTTATGCCATTGGTTAGTATTGACCACATGGCGGATTACAAGGTTTCATATGCACCGCCAAAAGGAAATCCACACGGAACCAACTTTGCCTTTAAGTTCGGCACCAAGGTAGTTATTCCACTTCTCAATCTTGTGGGCAAGAAAGTATGGCGTGGGGGAGAAAACATCCCCAAGAGCGGCAAGACGATTGTTGCAAGTAACCACCTCTCATATTTAGATGTCTTGTTTCTTACACATTTTTTATATCGAAATGGCCGCGCTCCTCGCTACATTGGCAAAGAAGGAGTCTTTAAAGTTCCAGTCATTGGAAAAATAGTCCTTGCCGCCGGCATGGTTCCAGTTGCCCGTGAAAGCAAGGATGCCTCTAAAGCCTTAGATCACGCGCTGAAGTTGTTAGATATTGGGCACTGTGTGGGTGTTTATCCAGAGGGAACACTCACCCGCGATCCCAATGGTTGGCCGATGGTTGCTAAAACAGGGCTGGCACGTCTTGCAATAACTACTCGCACGCCAATCGTTCCTATCGCCCAGTGGGGTTCTCAGATCGTGATGCCCACGTATGAAAAGAAGTTAAAGCTCTTTCCACGCACCCCCATCAAGATTTTAGTTGGAGCACCATTGGATTTATCACCGTGGTATGGAAAAGAAAATGACCCAGTTGCATTAATAGAGGCAACAGCGTTTGTGATGAGAGGTATTACGGATTTACTAGAAGAGCTACGTGGTGAAAAGCGCCCCGTTGAAATCTTTGATCCACATCATTCAGCTCTGCCTCGAACCGGAAACTTTAAAAAGAAGCGATGAGCAAAGTAACTGTTCTAGGTGCTGGTGCATGGGGCAGCACGATGGCCCAAGTGTTATCGGATGCTGGCAATCACGTCCTTATGTGGGGTCGTAATCAAGAGATTGTCAATGAGATAAACACCAATCACACAAACCGTAAGTATTTAGATGAGAATGTTTTGCCCTTAGGAATCAGTGCAACAACTGATCTAAAGCAGGCTTTTGAGTATTCAAATATCTATGTGTTGGCTGTGCCGGCGCAGGTTTTGCGCGAAAACCTTAAGAGTTGGAAAGCCCTGGTTGATCCAGCAGCAACCTATATCAGCACGCTTAAAGGCATTGAAGTAAGCACTCTTTCTCGCATGACTGAGATTATTCATGAGGAGATGAATACCGAGAACTTTGCACTTATCACTGGGCCTAACCTTGCAACTGAGCTCATTATGCGCCAGCCGGCAGGTGCGGTTGCTGCAGCTCCGACAAAGCTACTTGCTGAAAAAACGCTGAAGCTATTTGCAACTCCGTATTACCGCGTTTACACATCCACTGATGTTTTGGGTTGCGAGCTTGCTGGATCTATTAAATCTGTCATTGCGCTAGCCGTTGGAATTTCAATTGGTATGGGTTTTGGCGAAAACACTCAAGCAATGCTTATTACTAGAGGGTTAAATGAAGTTGCGCGTTTGTGCGCTGCCCACGGGGCTGATCCACTTAGTGCTGCCGGCTTAGCTGGCATGGGCGATCTTGTGGCAAGTTGCGGCTCACCGCTATCTCGCAATCGCACCTTTGGCGAAGTACTTGGACGCTCAGGATCTATGGCTGTTGCGCATGAACAGGTGGCAAAGACTGTGGAGGGCGTAGCCTCCTCCAATGCAGTTCTTGAGATTGCTCACCGAGTAGGAGTTGAAGTGCCAGTTATTGAAGCTGTTGCCGATGTTGTTGCCGGCACGATTTCACCTTCTGATGCCCTTGATCGATTAATGGAAATTACAACCCGTGCAGAAAACTTCATTCGATGAGCAAATTAAACGTTGCCGTTATCTGTGGCGGAATTAGTAGCGAGCATGAGATCTCCTGTGTTTCTGCAGGGGGAGTACTTAAAGGATTAGATTCAACTAAATACAACGCCATCCTTATTGGAATTACTAAGGCTGGAAAATGGGTCTTGTTGCCTAATGATTACCCACTTGAAATAGTTGGTGGCAAATTACCAACAGTTTCAGAGGGTGCATCTGCGGTTGTTGCCGATATTCATGGTTTTTCAGTTGCGGGTAAAGCACTTGAAATCGATGTTGTCTTTCCTGTTTTGCACGGCCCATACGGTGAAGATGGCACCATTCAAGGTCTACTTGAAATTGCGAACCTTCCCTACGTTGGCAGCGGAGTTTTAGCATCAGCTGTCGCAATGGATAAATCATTTGCCAAGCCAATTTTTGCTGCAGCGGGTATGAAAGTAGCCGATGGAATTGTTGTAACAAGTAAAGACAAGCAAGTAGCAATTGATGATTTGGCATTTCCGGTCTTTGTTAAGCCAGCTCGCGGTGGCTCCAGTCGTGGCACACATAAGGTGAAATCAGTAGAGGCTCTCAATGCTGCGCTCAAAGATGCTTTTTTGTATGACCACAAAGTGATGATTGAACAAGCTGTGGTGGGCCGAGAAATCGAGTGTGCGGTACTTGAGTCTCATGGCGTAGCTAAAGCATCAGTTGTGGGCGAGATTGTTATTGATAGTAAGTTCGAGTTTTATAATTTTGAAGCAAAGTATCTAGATGGAGCTACAACTGTAAAGATCCCTGCAGATATTCCAGCTGATGCAGCTGAAGAGATTCGCGAAAAGGCAGTACAGGCATTTAAGGCGATTGGTTGCAGTGGATTAGCCCGATGTGATTTCTTCTATACCGATAAGGGCGAAATCATTATTAATGAAATCAACACAATGCCAGGCTTTACCGGAACTTCCATGTATCCAAAGCTCTGGGCTGCAACGGGGGTTGATTACACAAGTGTTATTACCGCTTTGATTGATACGGCACTGCTTCGCACTAACGGAGTTTTAGGAAACTAGTTTTACTAGCTTTGCAGCAGGATTAAGTGTGGGATCTGAATCTAAAACTAAGAACGCAGCACGTCTACCAACTTCGAGTGTGCCAAATTCATTTTCACGAAAGAGTTGATAGGCCGCGTTTTTGGTATAGAAAGTTAGTGATTCATCCATAGTTAACGCTTCTTCAATGACCCACGCTTCGGTTACGCCATCAGCTGCATTTGTGCGGGTGACCGGAACCGAAATTGCCTGCATAGGAATATGACTTGTTACCGGCCAATCACTTCCAAAGGCAATCATGGCACCAGCCTTTAGCATTGAGCGCAAACGGTACTGCTGGTTGTTTCTCTCATGCCCGATACGCGGTGCAATAAGTTCCTTATTCATTGGATCTAAGTAACACCAGAGTGGCTGGATATTTGCAATCACGCCCAATTGAGCAAAGCGGGATAGGTCTTCATCGCGCACGAGCTGGGCATGCACAATAACTGGGCGACGATCCCATGGGGGATTAATCCTTTGCATCGCCTCAATCGCATCTAAAGCCTGCTTAACGGCGGCATCTCCAATTGCATGTAAGTGAACTTGGTATTGCAAAGCATCATAGGCAACGAGTGCATTGAGCAGTTCATCATCGCTCCAGATGGCAATTCCGCACGAGGAAGGATCATCGAGATAAGGCTGCGTTAAATGGGCAGTACCTGCTGAAAGCGCACCATCGAGTAAAAACTTGATGCTATTGGCTTGTAGTTGTGAGGGATTATCTAGTTCAAGGCACTCTTCACGAATCTCATTGAAATCATCAATGTCGCCTGACCATGTTGTCGGTGTTGCAAGAAGCGAGAGATTAAATGCGATAGTTAACTGATTAGTTTTAGCTGCAGCGATATAGGCACGTGCCATATCTTTCTCACACCAAGAATCAATGGCAGCGATTACGCCAACTTTTCGATATTCGGCGCAGGCATATGTGATTGCGGCAATATCGCTTTCGATGGTGTTTGCTGGAGCATGATTTAAAACTAGGGCCATGGCAGATGGCTCGCGCAAGGTTCCTTTGGCTGAGCCATCGCTATTTCGAGCGATAGTGCCACCTTGAGGATCTTTCGTTGCACTCGTTATTCCTGCTACCTCAAGGGCCTTGCTATTAACCCAAATCGTGTGGTGATCTACAGCGTGTAATACAACGGGACGATCGCTAACAACTTCATCTAGCCACTTGGCATCAAAGTCTCCGCCTTCAATGATGGCAGCTTCATATGCACCACCGATTATCCAGGGAGTCGTTGGGTTTGCTTGAGCAAAAGCTTTTACTTGGGCTTTGATTTCTTCAATGCTGTTGATTCCATTAATTTTTGGTCCAGCGGCTTCGCGTCCTGCAAATATCGGATGGGCATGGCCGTCTAGGAAAGCAGGGATGACAAAGGCGCCGTTGAGATCAATTGTTGTCTCTGCCGTGAACTCTTTTGTTTGTTCACCAGTTGCAAGGATTATCGAATCTTTAACGAGTAAGTCATGAAAGATTTCTTGACCAGCAGACCAAAAGCGCGCGTTTGTATAAAGCGTGCTCATTTATGAATTAATTTATTAGTAAGTAACTGGACAGGTCAGTGTGCGAGTAATACCTGCAACACCTTGAACCTTAGACAAAATCACGCGACCGAAATCTTCCATGCTGGGTGCCTCTGCACGCATGATGACATCGTAAGGACCAGTGACACCCTCGGCCAGACTTACACCAGCGATAGCTGAAACAGCCTTTGCTACGGATGACGCTTTGCCGACCTCAGTTTGAATCAAAATGTAGGCCTGTACTGTCATAAGAGTTTCCTTTCGTTGGTGGGTAAAGGCTACTTCAGAGATATAGCAACTGGCTAGTCGATTACTCTTATCACTATGACCTTGAATGAAGCCCAGATAATCGGCGCACTTTCCGAGATCTTTGGCACCAACCACCGAGGCGTTCAGGTTGGAATCGGCGATGACGCTGCAGTAGTTGCTACAGGCAAACACACGGTGATTACAACCGATATGGCAGTTGAAGGAACTCACTTTAACTGCCAATGGTCAGGTGCATTTGAAATTGGTCGCAAGATCGCTGCGGCAAACCTGGCAGATATCTATGCCATGGGTGCCACTCCTACATATCTAGTCGCAGCCGTTACTTTGACTGGCGAAGAGTCCATGGAGTGGATCTCTGAACTTGCACAGGGAATCAAACATGAAGCTAGTAGTTGTGGGGCAGTAGTGGTGGGAGGAGATTTAGCGCGCGGTCCTGTGAAAGTAATTTCAATGAGCGCTTTGGGTGAAGTAGACAACGCTGTTACACGATCTGGGGCACAAGTAGGAGATTCGATTTATTTGTCATCACTTCCCGGCTGGTCTGCAGCCGGTCTTGCATCAGTTGAAAAAACAGAGCTCAGTGATTTAGAAAGCTATGCCGTAGAAGAGTTTTGCGCACCGACACTTGATTATTCAATGGCAGTTGCTTTTGCCAACAAAGGTGCTCATGCCATGTGTGACATTAGTGATGCACTAGTTATTCAAGCCCAGCAGTTAGCTCAGGCTTCTAGCGTGCAGTTAGTTTTTGATTCACAATCCTTCAAGGCAAGTGAAGAGTTTGCGCAGCTATCTGAGTTGGCAGATGTATCAGGTGCCGATGTGTGGCAGTGGATTTTTGCAGGGGGAGAAGACCATGTTTTCCTGGCCACTGGAAAAGATCTACCGGGTCTATGCGTGGGTCTTGTTAAAGAGGGCAGTGGAGTAATTGGTTTAGAAATGAAAAAAGCGCCAGATACCTGGCGCCATTTCAGTTAAGCAAATCTCGTTAGCGGGTAACTTTTCCAGCCTTAAGGCATGAAGTACAGACGTTTTGACGCTTTGTGTTTCCGTTAACCAAGGTACGGATGCGCTGAATATTTGGATTCCAGCGGCGGCGTGTCTTTACCTGAGAGTGTGAAACGTTATTGCCAAAGCTGGGCCCTTTGCCACAGATATCGCATGTTGATGCCACAGCGGTACTCCTCTTATTTGTGAACCTAAGTAGTCCTTAACGGACAAGGCGAAAGGATATCGCGAACGTAGGGGCTGACGCCAATCAAGGGCAAATCGAGCTTTATTGCCTGCCTCTGAGCCTGAATTGCTCCACGGCTTGCACGGTGCAGTAGGAGAGAATGCCACCATGGCAGATCTTGAAAGCAAACTCTCCTCAGTTATAGGAGATCGCACTGCCAAAGTTCTCACCGATACTTTTGATATAAAAACTGTTGGCGATTTGATGCGCCACTACCCACGTAGGTATTTAGTGCGAGGCGAGCTCTCAGATATTTCAAAGTTAGTCGAAGGCGATGAAGTAACTATCTTGGCTGAAGTGCTCAGTTCAACAAATAGACCGCTGCGTGGGCGCAAGGGGAGCATTTTCGAAGTAGTCGTAACCGATGGCACAGACAAACTCTCACTCACCTTCTTTAATCAAGCGTGGCGAGAAAAAGAGTTAAAGGCCGGTCGCCAAGGCTTATTCGCCGGCAAAGTAGGCGTATTTAATGGCAAGAAACAGTTAGCCCATCCAGATTACGAAATGATTCCTGATGGCAACGATGTTGATGCAGCGGCAAGTTCTTTCGCAGGAAAGTATCTGCCGGTTTATCCCGCCAGCGCCAAGATGCCTTCCTGGAAGATCTCTAAATGCGTAGAGATGGCAATTGATTCACTCGATGAAGTTGAAGATTTCCTGCCTGAACACATACGAAGCAGCTTTGGATATCCCACGTTGCACCAAGGTTTAGTTCAGCTGCATCGCCCAGCTGATCTAGATTCGGCTGAAAGCGCCCGTGAGCGTCTAACTTTTGATGAAGCTTTTCTTTTGCAATCACTCCTTGTCCTGCGACGCAATGAGTTACGAAAACTCAATACCACTTCCCGTAAAGTTAAAAAGGGGGGAATCCTTGATTCCTTTGATGCTTCTTTACCGTTCCAATTAACTGGGGGACAAAAGGCGGTATGTGCTGAGATTGAAGCAGATTTAGCCCAAGACCATCCCATGCACCGTTTACTGCAAGGTGAAGTTGGTTCAGGTAAAACAATTGTTGCATTGCGTGCGATGTTGGCAGTTGTTGATAGCGGTGGACAAGCAGCCCTACTTGCACCTACTGAAGTCTTGGCAGCGCAACATCTGCGCACAATTGAAAAATTCCTGGGGCCCTTAGCCCAAGGTGGAACGTTGGGATCACAAGAAGGTGCAACGCAAGTAACTTTGATTACTGGTTCTCAAAACGCTGCAGCACGCAAAGCAGCCCTTGCCTTAGCCGCATCCGGTGATGCGGGAATTGTCATCGGTACACATGCATTGCTCGGCGAAAAGGTTGAATTCAAGGATTTAGGTTTAATCGTTGTCGATGAGCAGCACCGCTTTGGTGTTGAACAACGCGATGCCTTAAAAGAAAAAGCCCAGAAGCCTCCACATTTACTAGTCATGACTGCCACTCCCATTCCTCGCACTGTTGCAATGACAGTCTTTGGTGATTTAGATGTTTCGACTTTGCGTGAGCTTCCACTTGGTCGCCAACCCATTACAACGCATGTGATTCCTGTGATGGAGAAGCCGACGTATTTAGAACGTGCGTGGGCACGTATTCGTGAAGAAGTAGGACAGGGACATCAGGCATACGTTGTGGCACCACGTATTGCGGCCGGCAGTGATGAAAATGCAGATATTGATTTTCTCTTTGGTACTGAATCAAGTGATATTGCCTCCGTTGAAGAGCTCGCACCGCGCCTGCATGGGTCAGATTTGGCAGGCTTGCGCGTTGCAATGCTGCATGGGCGCCTTGGCACTGAAGAGAAAGAAAGCACTATGAAAGCTTTTGCTGCGGGGGAGATAGATGTTTTGGTCTCAACAACAGTTATTGAGGTCGGTGTGGATGTTGCAAACGCAACGATTATGGTGATTATGGATGCTGATCGCTTTGGTGTTTCACAACTGCATCAGCTGCGTGGTCGTGTGGGTCGAGGAACTTCACCAGGGCTGTGTTTATTGGTAACTAGTGCCATTGCGCAAACACCAGCGCGTGAGCGCTTAGAAGCAGTGGCAGGAACTGTTGATGGATTTGAACTCTCTCGAATCGATCTTGAACAACGCCGAGAAGGCGATGTCTTAGGTGCATCTCAATCTGGAACTCAGTCACATTTGCGACTACTTCGGGTTTTGCGCGATGAAGAGTTAATCGAGAAGGCAAGAACGGCTGCGCAGGATTTGATTGCGACATCACTTGATTTAACAAGTTATCCTGCGCTTAAGAAAGAGCTCAATGCTATGGCTCACAATATGGCCGTGGATTATTTGGATAAGGGTTAATCAGTTGAGAATCATTGCAGGCGTTGCAAAAGGTCGCACATTGGGCACAGTTGCCGGTGCTACACGTCCAACCTCAGATCGTGCCCGTGAAGGTTTGTTTTCCTCCCTTCTTTCAGAGTTCGGTGATTTTCTAGGGCTGCATGTTCTTGATCTATTTGGCGGATCTGGCGCGATTGCACTTGAAGCTCTCTCACGCGGTGCAACTCTGGTTCATGTCGTTGAAAAAGATGCTGAAGCACAAAAGACCATTGAGAATAACTTTGAGTTGGTCAATAAGAATAAGCCGGCTGGAAAGTTTCATCTCTACGCTATGTCGGCTCAAAGATTTGTTACTGATCCACCTAAAGAGAAATATCACATTGTCTATGTTGATCCTCCCTATGATTTTTCAGATGCAGAGGTTGAAGAGATTTTAAGTAAGTTACATGCAGGCTCCTTCCTTAAAGATGATGCGGTGATTGCAGTTGAGCGCACGACAAAGCGTTCACATTTTTCATGGCCAGCAGGCTTTAGTGCAGTGCGTGAACGCAACTACGGGCAGGCCACGATTTTCTATGGCAATTACACGCCTGAGAATGGATAACTGACCCATCTCTTGCTAGCGTTTAGGCCATGAGACGCGCGGTTTGTCCTGGATCCTTTGATCCAATCACATTAGGTCATCTCGACATCATTTCTCGCGCCAGTGCCCACTTTGATCATGTGGTGATTGCAGTTCTTGAAAATCGAACAAAATCATCGCTTTTTACAGTTGATGAGCGCATTGAGATGATCCGCGAAACTACAGCCCACTTATCTAACGTGAGCGTTGATTCATGGTCTGGATTGCTCGTCGAATACTGCAAGAGCAACTCCATTCAGGCAATTGTTAAAGGTCTGCGCGCAGTTACAGATTTTGATTACGAGCTTCAGATGGCACAAGTAAATCTGCAGGGCTCGGGGGTTGAAACCATGTTTATGGCAACCTCACCAGTGCATTCATTCTTATCTTCATCATTAGTTAAAGAGCTCGCCCACTACGGGGGAGATGTTTCTACGATGGTGCCAGCATCGATTAATGCAGCGCTCAAACTTCGAGTAGGCGGGAAGTAAAATGGATTCAGTTGAAAAGTTAACATCTGCAATCACCATGGTTGAAGAAGCACGTGGTGTTCCACTTTCTGCAAGTTGTGTTGTGCACCGTGGTGAGATGCTAGAACTGCTAGATGAGGCACGTGAAGCACTTCCTAACGATCTTGAATCTGCTCAAAAACTTATCGCTGCGCGCGATGCCATCATTGAAGAAGGTCGCGTAAGTGCTGAGCAGATGATTGCTATGGCACGAGAAGATGTGGCCAGAATGGTTGAGCAGACTTCTATCGTTCAAATGGCACGTGATGAAGCACGCAAGATTTTGGATGAGGCCCGCACATTGGGGGATCAAGAAAAGCAAGAAGTTGAGGAATACATTGATGGCCGCCTGGCTACCTTGGAAGTAATTTTGAATAAGACGCAAGATGCAGTTGCCCGTGGGCGTGAGCGCTTAGCCGGTGCAAATGATAAAGATGTTCTGTCCCAACTCTCAGATGCGGACTAACTCCTATGGCACGCTTACCGGAGCCTTTTAAGTTAAATACATTTGAACTTGCACGCCGTGCCGGGGAGATGAAGGAGTACGAGCTCGATATAGAGCTCCTTGAAAAAGTGGGAGTAGAACTCATCTCAGTGCCCGCTGGGGAAGTAATTGAAGTAGATGCCCGCCTAGAATCAGTAACTGAAGGCATACTGCTCACCGCAGAAATCTTTGCCGTTGCTAAAGGTGAATGCACCCGATGCCTTGACCCAGTAGAAGTAGAGATCGAGCGCAAAATTCAAGAGCTGTATTACTACGCCCAAAAGTTAGAGCGGCCTAAGAAGAAGAAAAAAGTAGATGATGAGGATGATTTAGGTGAAGATGATGAGTTGATGATGGAAGGTGACATCATGGATTTAGAGCCACCTATCCGCGATGCCATCGTTCTTGATCTTCCGATTAATCCACTGTGTAGTGATCAGTGCCTTGGGCTGTGCCCCGATTGCGGTGGCAAGTGGGCCGAGCTGCCTGCTGATCACGCTCATGAGGTTATAGATGCCCGTTGGGCGGGCTTGAACGGGCTAGATCTGCAGTAATGGCCGATTTCAAGAATTAGGCTTTTTGGGGGATACTTACCCCTTGCAGCCACCGCTGCTTTTGAAGAAAAAGATAAGAAGAGGTTCGAACCGTGCCAGTACCAAAGCGAAAAATGTCGCGTTCAAAGACGCGCTCACGCCGTAGCCAGTGGAAAACAACTGCTGCCGCTTTAGCAACATGCGGACAATGCCAATCCCCAAAGCTTCAACACACAGCATGTCCAACATGCGGTACTTATAACCGCCGCCAAGTTCTAGAGGTTTGATCGTTAGTTCTATGCTCAATGAAGCGCTGGGGGTTGAAATTGAACCCGCACTTTTAGAGTTGGCTTTTACACACCGCTCCTTTGCTTATGAATCTGCAAGTAAAGAAACTAACGAGCGTCTAGAATTTCTTGGAGATTCCGTTCTCGGTTTAATTGTCACCGAAGAACTTTATAAGCGCTATCCAGATTTAGATGAGTCACGTTTATCACCGTTGCGCTCGGGTGTTGTAAATATGCGTGCGCTCGCAGATATAGCGCGCACATTAGAACTCGGTCAATACATTCGCCTGGGTAAAGGTGAAGAAGTTACAAACGGGCGCGATAAAAACTCATTACTTGCCGATGCCCTAGAAGCCTTAATTGGAGCTATTTATCTTCAATGTGGCTTTGAGAAATGTACTGAAATAGTGAGCAGATTGATTGCAACAACTATGGATTCAGCCGTTGCACGCGGTGCTGGTTTAGATGGCAAGACAGCCCTGCAAGAGTTAGCAGCCAGCCTTGGAAAAGGTGCACCTGAGTATGTTGTGACAGAACAAGGTCCAGATCACGATAAAGATTTCACGGCTACGGCAATGGTTGCTGGAAACGCCGTGGCGGTGGGAACCGGAAAAAGCAAGCGAGAGGCTGAGCAAGTAGCTGCCCGCATTGCATATGAAACTCTAAAAACTGAGCTGCCCGAGCAGTAATATCGCCGAAAACAAGCACGTGGCGCGATAGGTTTACTGCGTGTATCTCAAGAGCATGACCCTCAAGGGCTTTAAGTCCTTTGCCTCTAGCACCACCTTGCGTCTTGAGCCAGGCATTACCTGCGTTGTTGGTCCTAACGGTTCTGGTAAAAGTAACGTTGTAGATGCCCTCACTTGGGTGATGGGTGAGCAGGGTGCAAAATCCCTTCGCGGCGGCAAGATGGAAGATGTTATTTTCGCTGGGACAAGTGGTCGTGCACCACTTGGTCGCGCAGAAGTTTCACTCACAATCGATAACACTGATGGCGCACTGCCTATCGACTACACCGAAGTAACTATTTCCCGCATTCTTTTCCGTAATGGCCAATCTGAATACCAAATCAATGGTGAAGCATCTCGTTTGCTTGATATTCAAGAACTACTCAGTGACTCGGGTATTGGCCGCGAAATGCACGTCATCGTGGGCCAGGGCCAATTAGATGCAATTTTGATGGCAACTCCAGAGGAACGTCGCGGATTTATTGAAGAAGCCGCTGGAGTGCTCAAGCACCGCAAGCGTAAAGAAAAAGCTTTGCGCAAACTTGATTCAATGCAAACCAATATGGCACGTGTTCAGGATTTAACTGTTGAACTTCGTCGCCAACTTCGCCCGCTGGGTAAGCAAGCAGAGGTTGCAAAGAAGGCGGCAACGATTCAGGCCGATCTGCGCGATGCAAAGCTACGTTTATTTGCCGATGATTTTATTTCAATGTCTCGCACCTTAGATGCTGAAGTTGCCGATGAAACGGCTTTACGTCAAAAGCGCGCCGAAGTTGATAGAGAGTTAGAAAACATTCGCTCTCGCGAAGTAGCACTCGATGCACAATCTGCAGTTGAATCTCCTTTACTTGTTCAAGCACAAGAGGTCTATTACCAACTAAATTCTTTGCGTGAAAAATTTCGTGGAACTCAAAGCCTTGCCCAAGAGCGCTCACGCTTTCTCAATGAAGAGGCTGAAGAAGCCCGCTCAGCTGGAAGAGATCCGGAGAGCTTAGAAAAGGAAGCACAAGTACTACGCCAAGAAGAAAATGCTTTACGCAATAACATCAATGATGCGCGCACGGCGTTAGCTGGAGCAAGTTCTGCTTTGGCAAATGCCGAACAAGCGCTAAAGATGGATGAAGATAAAATCGCGGCAGCAATGCGCGCTATTGCAGATGCCCGCGAAGGTACTGCGCGCCAAGAGGGCCATATCAAATCACTTCAGGCACGCCTTGAAGCAATAGCTGAAGAAATCGCACGTTTAACCAAAGCCCGTGATGATGCTCAACGCCGTGTGGATAGCGCATCACGTGAATACGCATCCTTTGAACTTGAAATTGCTGGCGCTGACTCTGGTGAACTAGGTCTTGATTCTGCCTTTGAAACCGCTAAGAACGCGCTCGATTCTTCTAAGACAAAGCTAGGCGTGTTAGTTGATTCTGAGCGTGCATCTGATCGTGAGCGAAATGCTATTGATTCTAAGTTAGAGGCAATGAAGTTAACCTCACAAAATCGTGATGGGGCATCAGCTCTTATGCGCGATTCACGTGGTGTACACATCTTGGGCTCTATTGCATCACTCATTGAAATCGATAGTGGATGGGAATCGGCAGCAGCAGCTGCCCTTGGAAGTTTGGCCGATGCAATTGTTGTTCAGGATTTGTCCTCAGCTGTAACAGCGTTGACCACATTGCGTGATCAAAACTTAGGCCAGGCAGATGTTTTGGTATATGAGGCTGGCAATAGTGGAAATTCAAATATTCCTGCTGGATTAAATCCTCTTTCTTCTCACATTCGCTCACACTCCATTGGTGAGCTGATTTCATCGCTACTTGCCTCAACGGTTGTTGCAGAAAATGCCAGAGATGCTGAAGCAATTCTTCGCTCACATCCAGCAGTAACCGTAGTTACACGTGATGGTGATGTCATTACTAAGGTCCGTGCACGCGGTGGTTCTAAATCTTCATCATCCCTCATTGAGATCAAGGCTTTGATTGAAACCCTTGAAATCAAGCTCACTGAAATTACTCACACATGCGATCGTCTGAAGTTCGAGATTGCAACTGCAACTACTGAAGTCGCTGATCGCCAAAGCTCATTTGATGTTGCACTCTCAAAGCTCAATGAATCAGATGCACGGATTGCTTCAATTACCGAGCAGTTAGCTGTTTCTGGACAGAATATGAAGTCGGCTCTAGCTGAAGTAGAGCGCCTGAACACTTCAATTCAAGAAGCAAGTTCTGCGAAGAGTCGTGACGAGGGTGAGTTAGTAATTGCACAGAATCAACTACATCAACAAGGCGTTGTTGCCGAGCCTGATCACACCTTTACTGAAAACTTACGTAACGCTGTTTCACTTGCTCGCACAACTGAAGTTGAAGCACGCTTAGCCGTTAGAACTATCGAAGAGCGCGTTGATTCAGTTGCAGCACGCGCTAAAGCTCTTGAAGATTCAGCGCGTAATGAACGCGAAGCCTCAGAGCGTGCCATTGTGCGTCGAGGTGCTCGAGCACGCGCAGCGGTAATTTCTCAGGCTATTGCGGAATCTGCCTATGAAGCTCTTATTCATATCGAGCGCTCTATAGCTAAAGCGGCAACTGCGCGCGCACGCCTTGAAGAGTCACGAACTGCTAGAGATGGTGAAACT
>Ga0209356_1000602_pt1 | contig 14255 bp, 17 predicted proteins | sample LauGreFaBDMM15SN_2_FD_188213 | JGI IMG/M metagenome (GOLD analysis project Ga0209356, IMG submission 188213) | Freshwater lake microbial communities from Lake Michigan, USA - Fa13.BD.MM15.SN (SPAdes) (version 2) | ecosystem: Environmental > Aquatic > Freshwater > Lake | place: Lake Michigan, USA...
GAATTACATTATGATGACGCAAATAATCAATAAAAGCAATATCTTCTTTTTTTATAAAAGATATATTTTTAATATAGTCATGAAGTGGGGTGTTTCCAGGATCTTCTTGAAGACCATTCTTACATAAGGAAACCATAATCTCGGGATAATGGTCGACCAAATAAAAAATCATTTTTTGGCTTTCAAGCGCTAATTCCGCGTTACGGTGGGCGAATCGTTCTCTTCCAAACGTCCAGAATAGCTTGTGTATAAAGGTGTAACCTTCTGGATGATAGGTTCCCAAACATTCGACGGGGTTATCATCCAAAAATTTAATCAAATCAGATAAATGGAGAATAGAAAAAATATGGTGTATATTTTCACAAGGAGGGTTTTGTTGACAATAGCGGCATAAAAGGATTTCATTCCCCATCGGCAAGTGTTCGCGATCGGGAATGATACGTTGAGTGTAGTCTCTCATAGAAAGAATAAAAACAATAAAAATATAAAAAGTTGAACTTGAAAAATAAACATCTATTTTCATCATTTTTTTTTTCCTAGAATAAAAATGGCAAAATACACAAAATTCATTCAATTTGGCAAGGATCTAAATCAAAACATTAGAAATCCCATGAACGCCGCGAATCCTCTTACCTATTGTATGACTCCCACCCTCAACAGTCAGTTTCATCACGGCTCCCTATCAGGAGGCATCCTCTATGGAAACCAAAACAGCAAGTGTATGACCTTTATGGCCGAACGATGTTCCGAAAACTGGGACGGATTCTGTCAGGCCTACTCCGATATGAACACCGACTCTTATTGGCCCAATGAGGCTGTTGTCGACGCGGCCGCGTACCAGAGCGCCAAAAACTTTTTAACCATCAAGCCCACCGTGGGACAGGATCTTTTACGAAATTCTTGTTATCGTCGTTTTATACGAAATCCCAATGATACTCCGGCGATGGAGCCTTTCGACGAATCGGTGGCCAATTCTCCCGTCATCAAGAGATTTAATAACTATGTGTTTGGGTACTCTCGGGTAAAGAATCTAAGCGATCCCCGACAACTAGATACCGACCCTCTGATTCAGCGAATGTTGGCCAATCCCAGTATTTGTTTGGATGTATTGGGAAGAATCTACCTGGCGTGGATCCGTAATGAAGATGGAATTAATATTGGAGGAACTTTCCTGGAAGCGTTTTTCAAAGGAAACAAGAATCTCATGGACCAGTTTATACGACAGGCGATTGTGTATGTGCCGTCCTTTCAAATTCAGAATAATGAATACTGCTGTACCTAAATTCGCTCGTGTCCACACGTTCAAGCCGATAGCCATCTATTCCACACTGTATCACTGTCACCACCTTGCCCATCATGATATGGAATGATGGGACAATTTTATGTCTACCCCAACAAGAATTAATTTTTTGACGACTCCACATGTACATGAATTTTTTGGACTCGTTTGGGATGTTCCACACAATGAAGAATCCTATGATTATTAAAGAGGAGAAGATCACCAGGGGCGTTGAAGAGTGGAACGCCTAATTGACTCGTCAGTTTTCGAACTCGAAGATAGCGATTCATGGATTCCAGATTTCTAGTCTCGAGAGGAAATTGTATCGGGTCAAACATGTGTAATTCATTATTTTTATTAATAATGGACGTCCATCCTTGTTCTCCGAATCGATAAAAAGGTTTTTTAAGGATAGTTCTCGACGAAGTATCCACGTGGTGGAGAACATGATAACAGGGAACCAATTGAGTCGTGGAAGGCGCGTCATGACGCCCCAAAGAATTGAAAAAATACCCTACATAGTGTGGAATCGATTCTCTATCCCTTGAACAATATAAACCAAAATTTTTATCGTTTAATGGAGAAACCATAGGAAAAGAAAGGGTAATATCGTTTCCTTTTCCTAATCGAGAGCCCAAATGAATCAAAAAACTTTCACCCCACGCCGTATTTTTTGGAAACGGGTCCACAGGAAGACCTCGTAGCCATAAAATATCCAAACTATTTTTTTTTAATTTTTCACATGCTTCTCCCAAATTATTCATAATGTAAGTGGGATCCCAAAAATGAGGAGAAAAGGAATCTTTTTTATTGTAAAAAGATAGAATCATAGACCGGAGTTTCATTCGTGGACGGGAGGTAACTTTTTTTTTCCAGAAATATAAAATTATTTTATATTTCATTATCACGGGAATCCTAATTCTTTAACCTGGTTTTTGATATTCGACAGTGCTTGTATTATAGTAGCTTTGCCAGTCGCCCACCGCGTAGGGAAGATTCCAATACGCCATGGGATTGATAATGGGGGAGGGTGTGTAGGGATAGGTATCCGGGAGTGTATAGTTGTAAAAAGGACAAATCCGTTTGTTAGATTGAGGTCCTAATTGATAAAAAGGGGGTTGGAACAAACCCTTGGTATCCGACTGTTGAGAGGTACACGTTTCACCATAGTTGGTGGGTCGGTAAAGTGATCCAGCGATAATATCACGCTGTTTGGCGTATCCTTTTCCAAAATTCATGGCCCATCCATAAGACGGTCTTTGTTCTTGATTCATTTTTTAATAAGTTTATTTTTATATTTTTTATAAAAATACTCCGCGTGCGCCCACGTCTGATAAAAAATGATGACTTTTATTCTTATAGTAGGAAAAATCAGGGATTTAAAATCATCGTACTTATACCGCCATCATGTCGCTTAAATATTGGGGCCAGTAGCTATTCATAAGTTTAATCGTCGAATTATCTTCTTCTGTGGATTTTAATGTCTTGTTGCTATAGATATTCTTGGTAATAAAAACTTTTTTGGGTTGGAACACAAAACCATTAATATCCTGAATAAATCCATTCGAATAAAAAATATCCTTGGAATTAAGCGTCTTGAACATGAGCCCGATAATGAGGAGAGAAAGAATTTTTTTGGCGACATTGACACTTAAATCAAAATTATTTGATTTTTGAAGCACAAAATTTTCCAAAAGTGTGTCGCGGATCATTTTTTTCTTGACGCTTACCCACTCGTCTTTTTTATTCGTGAGTCGATTTCTAAACGCCTTTTCCCTCTGTGCTAGTTTTTCTTTTTCTGAAAGCAACCCAACCCTTTGTTTTAATAGCGAATAGGTCTCATTATATATTTCTTCAGGATTTTTTTCAGGCTCAATCTTATATGAAAATTCTTTATTTTTTATTGAACAACACAAATAATTTTTTTGCAGGTATAAACCATAGGGACATCGCCCGTACGCCATATCTTCATAGACGAACCTCCAGAAAGGATCATTTATAAAAGCCAGACATTTTATAAAGATTGGATAAAAGATTGTTTTCTTCATAAAAATTGATTATTTTATTTCATTCTTTTTTTTTTATATCACAATATTATAAAAAGTTTTGCTCATGACCGAAATGTTTAACGTTCAAGTGGAGCTGCTCGACAAGCAAAAAGAGTTTTCTTTTGGTGATCGAGGAGAAAAATTTACAAAATTTATCCAAAATTTGTTGGCTCGTTCCAATTTAAAGAGAAAATATATTGAAAAATTAACAGAGCCGGAGTCTCTTGAATTGTATTCCGACGCGTTCACCCACATTTCTATTGATCCCGATAGAAATTATGAATATTTAGAAATCCTGGGAGACGTGACATGTAATAAATCCATCGTCTGGTACATTAAGGAAAGATTCCCTCAGTTACAGAATTCGGACGGCGTCAAGGTCATTGCTCGACTTCGGATCAACCTCGTCTCCAAGAAAAACTTTGCGTGTTTGGCTGAAAAATTGGGATTTATCGACTATATCTCTTGTGAAAAAGAAATCAAGGAACAAAAGGGCAAGAGTCTTTTAGAGGATGTATTCGAGGCCTTTTTTGGGGCTACCGAAATGTTGATTGATAAGAATATTGGTGGTGGCGCGGGTTACGGGATCTGTTTTCGTATCCTCAAATCTATTTTGGATGATCTACCCATCTCACTCAAATACGAAGATCTATATGATCCCATTACCCGTCTCAAGGAGACATTTGACTTTTATCGACAACAGACACCTGGACGTCAGTGTAGCATGATTTGGGGAAATATGGCCTGGGAAAACACCAAGACCGATCGAGGACAAGTCGTTCATTTATATCAACACGACAAGATTAGTAATCGTAGGAAACTGCTCATTTCAACCGAAGCCCCGCTTCTTGATGACGCCAAACAGTTGGCGGCCGCCAAGTATCTACAAATTCTTAATGATCACGGATTCAAGAGACCCGTTCCAGAGTACTATGCCAAGATTGCTCAGATGAAACCAGAAAAGCTGGGGGTAGTCTCGAAAAAGTAGCCTAGACGTATCACACATATCGCCCCTAAATTCTAAATGTATTATTAAAAATATCACGAGAGGCATTGTGGATCGGGAAGGCGTCGGGAGTAGGGATATTATTCGGTTGCGCGGGTTGGGATACGGGCTGCGAAACCAAAGTCGAACTCCCGAGTTGCTGGAGCCGGCCCAAAATACCATCGGGATTAAAACCGACAATCTGGTCGATGACAATGCCACTCGAATTTAAAAAGACAATTGTGGGGAGACCACGAATACCGTATCGGGTGGCCAAATCTTCGGCGTCGTCGACATCACACTTGACAAAGTGAAAGTTGGCGTACTGCTCTTGTTTGGCAAGGTCGCTAAAAAAGGGTTTTAGTTTTTTACAGGGTCCACACCAATCGGCAAAAAAATCAATCACGACAAATTTTTTGGTAGCGAGGAGATTTTTCAATTCTTGAAAATTAGAAATAGAATGGACAGTCATTATTTTTTTTTATTCTTGGCAAAATTAATTTTTAAGCGGAATAAAAAATATCTCAACACGACGGAAATCTCACGATTGAAAATAGAGTTACCGGTACTAAATCGGTAGAACAATTTTTACCCGGTTCGGTAGTTCCAATCAACACCGCTCCTCCATCTTTTGAACAATTTGTGGTTACCAGTACACGTAGTTTATATTCCCTACGAAGGTAACCTAAATATTGAAAAGGCAATACGCTCCAACTAGCATCGGGGACATCTTGATACGCGGTCACCAGGGGTTCCCAGTCTTTGGAATCGGGTTTTTGAACCTCTAGCGTGACGCGGCACTGGGTCGTAGGAGTCAAAGTGTAACTGGTGGGACGAATAAATTGAATCTGCCCGGTACACTGGTAGACTCCTCCACATAGGATTTCAAATGTGTGACTGGGTTGTGAAAAACCAATATCTCTATTATTAGAAATAGAAACACGGTTAAACGGAACTACAAAGGGACATCGAGGGGGAACGGGAATTGCCCTCTTTTGGGGATCACAAGGTTTTATAAAAAAGGAAGACATTCTCTATCATTAGAATAGGAAAAAAAAAATTTTTTTTTTGCCGTTGAGGGAATTAAAAAAAGACTATTATTTCTAGACACCGCACCACATATTCTACGAGTTTAAAGAAAAACGACTCCAAATAAAATGGACGCAATTGAAAAAGGAAAGTTCTACTTTGTACAAGAGTTTAGGAATCAGTTGGTGGATTTTCTGGATGAGCTTATCGAACAGTTTCCACGAGAATCTCAATTTGTCATTATGAGGATTTTTATCAAGGATCAGGTACCTGCGATTGATGTGTTGGGTAGATTTATACGCGATGTTCTTCCCCATAAGGAACATATACAAAAACGTGATTATGATTTCTTGATTAAGAATTCGATTTTCTACGCCCAAAACAGCACTACCTCGAATCAATTCAAAAATTCGAGCGTCCAAAAAATCGATCACTTTGGGGAGTTGTGGAAAAGTAATCAGCTCGACGATGAAGATCGGAAAATCATTTGGGATTGGCTGGATGTATTCGTAGAACTCGCGTCCAAATATTTTTCTAGGTATGGCGCGGTGGAAGGTTGGTAATAACTTAGCCAAAGGTTAGTCCTTCTTGAATGACTTTGGAGAATTTTTGCGGATTCAGACTCCCCGCGTACAAATAAAAGACGATAAACAAGACTATAAATAAAGAAGTCAGGTAGATGGCGTTGGCGAGGATTGTCCCGGTATCCGACGAAATATATTTATCACGGATGCTGGTAAAAAGATCGGTCAATCCCAAGACGATGGCTACAATAATACCCAACACGATAAGATGCGTCGTATTTAAAAACACATTCTGGACGATTTTCATTTATTTGTTGAAATAAAAAATCTTTTTATTGTAAATGAACCGGGAAATTTTTAACCAAATTTTTTTTTTGACTATTACCGCTACCAAGTTATAGTCCATTGTAACACGATCGTGAGCTTTACTCTTTCTAATCTGCTTCAATGATTTAATAAAAAAACTGATCTCGGTGTATAAATTTTCTTTTCCCAGGCAACCAATTCCACAATGACGATTCCCGTACTACGAAAAAACCAGCACGACGCCATTCAGACTTCTATCGACAACGATTTCGCGTCGGGAGTCCACTTTCACGCGACCGGGACCGGGAAATCGTGGATCGCCCTTGAGATTTTACGCGTCCATCACCAAACATATCCACGGCACCATGTCCTATGGCTTTGCGAGCACCAAGACATTCTTGCCCAACAGTTTGACCCCGAGAGGCTCCGCGCCTCTGGCTTTCAAGACGTGCTGAAGCGGTTTCACGTCTTTCGGCTCTACAAGGACAAGCTCGACGATTGGGTTCCAAGCGTCAACGCCGCCCGTTTTTGGGGAAAACCGGCGCTCGTGCTCATCAACCGACCCTTTTTGACGAGCCAGGATCGCTACCAAAAACTTTCGTTGTCCTTTTCCCTTATTATTCACGACGAGTGTCATACCACGATTAACAAGAGTACTACCGACTTTTATGATTTTGTGCTTGCAAAGAATCCCGGGACGCGCTGTATCGGATTTTCAGCGACCCCTTTGAAATTTCAAAAACCGTTTGAAACGGTACTGACCGCCTACTCAATCTACGACGCCTTTTTAGACGGGGTGATTGTGCCTCCCAAGATCACCTGGATCCACACGGACGTAGTCTTGAACGCCCATAAGATTGCGCGCGTGGTCCGTCGACTGGTCAAACCGCTTGTTTACAAGAAAATCCTTGTCTGGTGTGGGATGATCCGTTTCTGTGTCTCCCTTGTCGAAATCTGGCAACGCTATTTTCCAGGATTTTCCATCGGATACGACACGTCGGAAGGCGCCTCAGGGCTTGATCGTTTTATGGATGCCGAATTCAACGCGATCTTGTTCTGCGCCTCCAAGCACCGCGAGGGTTCGGATATTTTTAATTTGGACGCCTGTGTGTTCCTGGACGGAGTGTCCAAGAGAAGCGCCAAGACCTTTGTCCAGTGTGTGGGAAGAGTCTTACGTTGTGACCTCGAGGGCAAAAAAACCCAAGGTCTTATTATTGATCTCAAGGCGAAAAGCCCCGCGCGTGTCTTTGAAAGGGTCCATACGTACCTCCAGATCGACCGTTCCCTATTTCCTTGGCGATATGAAACGTCGCCACTGGCATTGGGAACGCTGGAGCTCCAGGTCCACTCGCTCGAGATGATCAAGGGCGCCGTTCCCCGACCCCCGCAACTCGGCGAGGAGCCCCAATATACCAAAGACCACCTGGTGGCGAGATTTGTTCGTGCGCTGCCCCAAAAAAAACGATACACGGAAAGACTCGACGCCGAGATGAACATGATGGTCGAAAAATCTCTGGTGGGTTACTTGTTACGGGCGGTAGAGATTCTAGACATGACGCGTGGGATTCCTCATGTCACACGAGGATCTTGTGGATCATCACTTGTATGTTATGTGTTGGGAATCAGCCATGTCGACCCCGTTCGTCATCAGATCAAATTCGCACGATTTCTCAACGAATTCCGCGATCAGCTCCCGGACATTGATTTTGATTTTCCCTATAATAAACGCGACGAGGTTTTTCTTAAACTCGAGCTCCGATGGCCGGGCCGTGTTGCCAGGATCAGTAATCATGTCTATTATCATGAGAAATCGGCGCTCCGTCAGGCGGTACGAAACGCTGGGATCCACAAGTTTATACCCAAACATACCCTCCAACGCGAGATTGCTCTGTTGAGTTCTGAGAAACGCGCGTTTATTCGACAAGAAACCGCTCGTCTCGAAGAAACCTTTCGGGGATTTTCTCTCCACTGTGGTGGGATTGTGTTTTATCCAGAGGGTGTCCCTGAAGACCTCGTCCTCGAGACCAAGACACGAGGAATCAACCAACAAATTCGTCACGATAAACGCAACATTGCCAAAGAACAACGATTCAAGATTGACATCCTGTCGAGTCGTGCGCTTGCGCAGCTTCACGAAGGTGTTGGGTATTGTGAGATTCCTTTTGAGGAGTGGGTCGAGGTCCCCGAAGCACTGGCCCTACTTGCTCGAGGTGACAATATCGGGATCACGTTTGCGGAATCGCCTCTGATCCGCAAGACACTCATGAGGATCCAGCCGAAAAACCTACTCGAAATGGCGATATGTTTGGCGATCATCCGTCCGGCTGCCAAGGATGCTCGTGTGGCGGATACGATTGGACCTGACACGCTCATTTTTGACGACGACGCCATTACGATCATCGCCCAGTGCCTGGGATGTGGAGATGGAGAAGCGGATCGGTTTCGTCGAGGACTCGCTAAAAACTGTAAAAAGACCCGTGAGGAATTTTTGGCGCGACTCGATCCCCATCGTCATAAAGAAATCATGGCGGTCCTGAAGAACCTGACTCATTACAGTTTTTGTCGATCGCATGCGTTTTCATACGCACAGCTGGTCTATCAGATTGCGATCCTCAAGGTTCGGGATCCGCAAAAATTCTGGACGGCGACCCTCAAACACTGTGAGAGCTCGTACCGGAAATGGGTTCATATCTACGAGGCGAGGCGTGTGGGTGTCCATGTCCAGACCGAGGAACTCTCTATTTTTGCACAGAATCGTCGCAAGGGCGTCGTCAACCTGTCCCTCGAGGATCAGCTCCGCCGGTTTGGCTTCTGGGATTCGGACGCGTTTTTCCCGGGGTGTTATTTACGAGAGTCTTCAGATGGCGACCTCGAATTCAACGGTATCTTCGCATCCGCGAGGACGTTTCGTTCCAAATCCAGCCATACCTACATTTTTTTTATCGGAGTGGCTCCGGGAGAATATATCGAGGTGGAGTGGTTGGAAAAAAAAAATACAAATCAAGACAAGCCCATTATATCCCCATCACGATATATCGGTGTCGAAGGAAAAGGTGTGTGGATCGACCCCCATCTACGACGGGTCCGCGTTACCGAGTATTATGTATACTAGAAATATTGAATTTTAATTTTCCAAACAACGTTGCGAGTTTGGAAACATACATTTTTTATTCAAATCTGGTCAACTCACATTGATAATATAGAACATATTGGTTGGTTTGTGAATCTAAGAAATAAATGTTGGATTCATATCCTATATCTGTTAATTCATAAGTAATTTTACGCTGGGCGAATTTACCCAAGGTTTGAGAATACCCTTCTGTAAACGATGTGATTATTTTACCACAAACGGTAAAACAACCCGATCGTGCCGTTCCTAAATTATTGGTGTGGATAATTTTTCCATCACGTGTATAAGTAAAACTATCATTATAGGTTTCTCCTGTGGATCTTGTGATTTCCGAAGAACACTTGTAACCATTAAAAATATTACCACAATCTGTTATTTTTTCAATCGTCTGAATTCCTTGTTCAGTAAATCCTTCTGGATAGACACATGTAGGAAACAATTTTCCTACCAAGCGATGTTTTGCTTCTTTGAAAAAATTTTCAATCATTTATAATTTTACTATATTTTTTTTTTTGGGGTAAAAAATGATTATATTCTATTTTTACCAAAAAAAAAACAAGCATAAACACAATCATGTCCAAATTTTATTATAACAAACGTTCGCCACCCGCGCACCCCAGTACCATGCTTACCTATCGAAGACTACTAGGTATACTTTTCCTGATTGCTTACGAGGCCTTGTTCATCTACTGCTTGATATGGAGTATCCATGGGATTCAACAAAATCAAGACGCTTATGACGAGTTTCGAGAGGCGCGCAAAAGCTATCAACAGAATCATGACGACACGAGTTTTTACCTGGAGGAATACAATATGGATGGCTATAATGAATATCTCGACTATTCTCTATTTGTTTTGATTTCTTCTATTTTTGTCGCGTGGCCCTGGATCATCTTTACACTACATGTTTGTTGTCAAAGCAAACAAGAAATTCTCCCTTCTACAATTAACGAGCCCCTGTTGCCCGAAGCACATGACCCACCCGATCCTGTCCAAAAGCAGTACGTGGTGGTTTAAATGTGTAACCTCTCAAGCTCGCGAAACAATATATATTTTTGATTTGGTAAAATATTAAAAAATCAAAAATTCATTTGGATAATATCATCAAGGCGATGAAATCTAGAATCCTTATCATAAAAGTAGGCCTCGATATAAAATCTGTAGTTGTACTTATATCTTCGAATATAGAGATGAGTGATTTCGGTAAAGCAGTGTTTTCGAGTACAAAACCCAAAAAACCATGGTTTTTGTACGAATTCTACATGTCGGCTCCTAGACGCAAACATACTGGTTGATTTATCCACATCATGAGGTAATACGGAAAAGTTGTTCATTTTGGATGTTGCTCACCATTTTTAACAAGTATTTTCAATTTTTTATTAAATTTATAGGCGAACAGGAATCACAATCTCCTCCTTTTCCGAAAACTTTATCGTATTTCCATTCGACAAATGAAAAAACAACTCTGTTGATTTGAAATTCTCAGGGCAATAGACCATCGAGTGAAAGTCGTGTTTGGGTCCCAGATAGGGAATAATGTCCTGTGTCACGTCTTCTGAATTTTCATTCGAAATCATCAAGACCTTGTTTCGTTTCAACGCGGAGGGGCTAAAAATCTTAACCTTGTAGAGCTGTCCGTGATAGACATAATGAATATCATACTCATTCTTTTTGACCACCACCATATTCTTGTAAATCTTTTGATACAAAAGAAGATACACGACCCACGCGATTGTCTGAATCGTTTTTTGAAACGCCTTGACATGAGATTTTTCTTTGTTATAATTCATCTGATACAAAAAAAGAAACCCTTCCATACTCTCATACATTAAATAAATGAATAAAAGACACACGGCGGCGTACACGTATAACATTTTATTCATTAGTTTTCAAGTTTTTAAATGTCAGCAGGAAAATGTGTTTCAAAATTTATCGTCGATTACAACGCATCTCATGATTCAGATAAAGTTCGTGGTCGGCGTCATTGGTATCTCGTAGTGCGAATTGATTGGCACAGGTTGGATCCTCACACCCCAGATCGCACTTGTGGAGGTTGTGATTCTCGTCTTCGTAGATTTCCCCACAAGAATGAACATATCCAAGTAATGGCATGGGGACATGGGGAACCCAATCTTGGTAGTGAGTAACACGATGTAGTTTATTCTTTAGTTTTTGGTTCACCAACGCGGCGAAATTGGCGTCACCTACTCGCGGTTGTCCGTAGTTGTACACCTCGCACGAAATGTTTTGGGCAAGGAGTTCCATCCCCAGCAATTGAGCTACCGCGGCGCCCAGCGAGTGTCCGGTGACAATCACTTGGAAGTCCGGGTAATCCTTGCCAAGTTTTTGGACGGAATCGATCACTTGATCACGGAGTTGGAGAGCAGTCTCATAAAACCCACGATGAACTCCGCAGTCGCACTCGGGAAACGTTGGGTAGGGGATTTTTTGTATTTCTATATTTTCTTTTGAATTCCGAAAAGAATAAGCGCCTCGTATCACAACGTAGATGGAGCGTCGCGAAGGAATCCGGCCAATGTAGCCGTGAATGTCGGTATCCGCGTGATATAATGTATCATTATAGAGGAATCCAGTCGCGGGACCGCCCACCTCCATGTGGGGATAGTCTTTTTTTGGGCAATACGCGGCGGCACAAAGCCAAACACCGACATAGAGTTGTTCGAGTTGGTGTTTGGCTTTTCCCAATGTCGCGATGACCAACGGCAATAAAAGAATAATAAAGAAAAAAGAAAGTAAAAAATATCTCATTATTTTTTTTACTCGACATCAATATTATTTTCAACAGTTTTTACCCGACGGTGGCGTATTTCTCTCCTAGTTGATATATACCACTACTACGCGGTATCAAGCCCATCGATTTTAAACTTGAAATATAAGTAAATCCTATAGTTTCTCCAGCCTTGTAGCGCTTCAAGATACTTTTTAGTTTTGTTGTATTTTTGAATGGACTTTTTTCCACACGTTCTTGTATAATGGGAAAGGGTCGATTCATGGACGAATGTGGATTTATAATTAAATATTTAAAAAAAATTATATTGTCCGGTAAGAATTTTAATAATAACCTGCGATGATTTTACAATAAAATATATTATTGTAAAAATAAATTTTTTTTTTTTGAGAAAATCTATATATACATGTGTGGATGTTTCAAACCCTTGGGCGCAGAGTCTTTCAACAAGATGTCTACCATTGTCTGTTCCAATTTCACTGGGTACACAAAAGGAAAACATCGTTCGGGAAGCATAAAAGAGCACTTGATGGTCTGTTGATTGGTTACGAGGAAACAAATCTTGCTCAACAAATCTTTGAGCGACTTTTCCATGGAACGGATCCCCTTTTCTTCCGGGCAAACCTTTCGAATCAGATATTGGGCGACCTCATCCGAAATCACTACGTTATCCGTCGTCAGATTAAGATTCTTGAGATGTTTGGGTAGCAAATAGTCGCATAAAATCCGAACTTTTTCCGACTCCTTGTATCCATCGACCGTAATGACAAAGATACGATCCTTGAGGGCCTCGTCTTCCGGTAGCGCGTTCATAGAATAAATGAACCAAACACTCGAGAGATCAATCTTGAGGTCGTTTAGATAATTGTCTCGGAAACTATTATTCTGTGTGAAATCGGTAATGTGTAAAAGACAAGCCGTAATATCGCGATTCTGGGAAATCTTTTCATACTCGTCAAAAAAGATGATCCCATTCTTGTATTTCATCCTCGATAAACATCTCACAATCTCTCCAGGACGCGATCCCACATAGGTGTAATCAAAACCTCTTATAAACTCGGCAGAATTAACACCTCCAAAGGTGATTTGTTCGAAAGGAAAGTCCATCACCTTGGCCAAGCATCTCGCGATAGAGGTTTTTCCTACTCCGGGTTCTCCTACCAGACCTAAACAACAACCCTTAATGTCCGGATTTAATAGTTTCCCGTGAATAAAAAGGAGAAGCTGTTCCTTGACCTTTTCCATGCCATACAATTCATCATCAAAAATGGCTCGGACACGCTGCAAGTATTGAGAAATGTTGACGTATGCTGGGGATTCTTTGATCCGATCAAAAGGTAGCTGGAGCGCGGTATTGATCCAATTCTTGAGTTTGAAGAATTCATCGTCCATGTCCTCCGATTTTTCAGTCAGCTCCATATACTTGCGATAGATGGCCTCCTTGTTCTGATCATTGGTCTCCAACTTCATGATACTATATTGGATATTATACAGTTCATTGAAATCCTTGTTTTTGCTCTCAAACTGCTTGACCTGTTTCTTATGAACCTTGTATTCGAAATATTCTTTCTTGTAGGTTCTCATCATGTTATAAATCTGTCTTCGAAGAGCTTTTCTTTCTTCAGAAAGCGGCATGGTATTTTCATAAATCATAATCCACTCAAAGATCTCCGCCTTGTGTCTTTTTCTCATCTTGATCTGGAGTAGCTTCTCTACCGTGGGTGTCTTTTTTTCAATCTCGTGTATCAGACCTCGAATTTTTTCCAACGAGATGGGATCTTCTACCAATTTTTTAGGACAAAAATCGAGATACTCCTCTTCGGGATCGGTTTCTTCTTCCTCTTCATCATCGTCCTCCTCGTCGTCGTCGTCGTCGTCCGATTCCACGGATTCGGATTCGTTTTCTTCCGACGTTTCCTTGGAATCGGTTTCTTTTTCATCCAATGTCGACGATTTTGTAGATTTTTTTTTTGGCTTTTTCTTATTATTATTGGAAACAATCTGAATCTTGATAGATTTGACATTTTTTTTTCCATTACCAGAGCCATGACCTGATTTTTTTTTTGGTTTTGATATAATTTTTTTTTTTTCCGGTTCAGAAGAAGAAGATTCTTCCAACGCGAGTGGAGATTCAAGAGAATCCTCCGAATCATCTTCCATTGTCACCAAATCATCCGAGTTGTCATTTTCGACATCCTCCACATC
>Ga0209356_1000607_pt1 | contig 14169 bp, 12 predicted proteins | sample LauGreFaBDMM15SN_2_FD_188213 | JGI IMG/M metagenome (GOLD analysis project Ga0209356, IMG submission 188213) | Freshwater lake microbial communities from Lake Michigan, USA - Fa13.BD.MM15.SN (SPAdes) (version 2) | ecosystem: Environmental > Aquatic > Freshwater > Lake | place: Lake Michigan, USA...
AAGGTGATGCGTGACATGGGCTTGGTCAAAGTGGATGAGCCCTTTACCAAGCTGCTGACCCAGGGCATGGTGCTCAATCACATTTATTCGCGCCGCAATGAGAAGGGCGGTAAAGACTATTTCTGGCCGCACGATGTCGAGCACGTGCTGGACGCTGCGGGCAAAGTGACCGGCGCACAGCTGAACAAAGCCGTGGGCAATCTGCCTGTGGGCACGCCGATTGATTACGAGGGCGTGGGCACCATGTCCAAGTCCAAAAACAACGGGGTCGACCCGCAGGCATTGATCGAAAAGTACGGGGCCGACACGGCTCGCCTGTACACCATGTTCACCGCACCGCCCGAGGCCACGCTGGAGTGGAACGACGGCTCGGTCGAAGGCAGCTACCGGTTTTTGCGCCGGGTCTGGAATTTCGCGGCCAAGCATGAAGCGCTGCTGCGAAGCGCTGCTGGTAAACCGGTTCCTGCCGATTTGGGCAAAACCGCCAAAGCCTTGCGCCTGGACATCCACACGGTGCTCAAGCAGGCGAATTACGACTACGAGCGCATGCAATACAACACTGTCGTCTCGGCAGTGATGAAGATGCTCAACACCCTGGAAGACGCAAGCCTCTCCGACTCGGCAGGTGACGCAGCAGCCCTGGCCGAATGCGTCTCCATACTCTTGCGGGTTTTGTATCCGGTGTGCCCGCACATCAGCCACCAACTGTGGACTGATTTAGACTTTGCCAAGGTGCATGGCGATTTGCTGGACGCCTCCTGGCCTGCAGTCGATGACGCAGCTTTGCAGCGCGATGAGGTTGAGCTGATGCTGCAAGTCAACGGCAAGCTGCGTGGCGCGGTGCTGGTGGCTTCCAGCGCCAGCAAAGAGTCGATCGAGGCTGCGGCCATTGCCAGCCCGGTATTCCAGAGCTTCGCCCAAGGTGCGGCGCCCAAAAAGGTGATTGTGGTGCCGGGGCGCTTGGTGAATTTGGTACTCTGAGCCGATGAACACACGCCGCCGCCATCTTCAGACCCTGCTGCTTGCGGGCGCAACGGCTGGGCTTGCCGCCTGCGGCTTTCGCCTGCGCGGGGCTATGGACTTTGCTTTTGACACCGTAGCCGTGACGCCAGAGACCGGCGGCGCGGTAGCCCCCGAACTGATCCGCATACTCGGTGACCGCATCCGTCCGCTGGTACCCAAGCAGGACCAGGAGCCACCCCAGGTCATTGTTGACATCTTGAGTGAGGGCCGGGAAAAGTCGGTTGTCGGTACCAATTCTTCCGGTCAGGTCCGCGAGTTCCAGTTGCGCCTGCGCGTGAAGTTCCGCATGCGCACCCCGCAGGGCCGTACCTTGATCGAGGAGACCGAGGTCGCGCAGCAGCGTGACATCAGCTTCAGCGAGGCCGCCGTGCTGTCCAAAGAAGCCGAGGAAACCCTGCTGTATCGCGACATGCAAAGCGACATCGTGCAGCAGTTGTTGCGGCGCATGGCGGCGGTCAAGACCCTCAGCCCCTAAGCCGCCATGCAGCTCAGCGCCCAGCAACTAGGGGCCCACCTGGCGCGCAGCCTCAAAAGCCTGTACGTCCTGCACGGCGACGATCCGCTCTTGCAGCAGGAAAGCCTGGACCAGATCCGCGTTGCAGCCCGCGCCCAGGGTTTTGGCGAACGCACATCGCACACCGTGATGGGCGCGCACTTCGATTGGAGCGCGGTGCTCTCGGCCAGCCAGTCCATGAGTTTGTTCTCGGACAAACAAATCACCGAGATCCGCATCCCCAGCGGGAAGCCCGGCAAAGAGGGCAGCACCGCCTTGCAACAGCTGGCCGAATCCTCGGCGGGCGATGAGGGCAATCTGACCATCGTGATGCTGCCGCATCTGGACAAGGCCTCCAAGTCCAGCGCCTGGTTCATGGCCTTGGAGGGGCAGGGCGTATCGATTGCCGTGGAGCCCATGGAGCGCAGCGCCCTGCCGCAGTGGCTGGCTACGCGCTTGGCCGCAGTCGGTCTGCGGGTTGAGCCCGGCGAAGCGGGGCAGCACACCTTGCAGTTTTTTGCCGACCGGGTCGAGGGCAACTCGCTGGCCGCGGCCCAGGAAATCCAAAAACTCGCCTTGCGCTACCCGCCCACGCCCGAGAACGGGGGCGTACTGAGTGTCGAGCAGGTCGAGACGGCTGTGCTCAACGTGGCGCGCTATGACGTATTCAAGTTGTCTGACGCCGTGTTGTCCGGCCACCGCCAGCGGGTGCAACGCATGCTCGACGGTCTGCGCGCCGAAGGCGAGGCCGAGGTGCTGGTGCACTACACCCTGGCCGAAGACATCCGCGCCTTGAAGCGCGTCAAAGACGCCACCGCCCAGGGCCGGCCGCTTCCGCTGGCGCTCAAAGAACAGCGCATCTGGGGTAATCGCGAGCGCCACTTCGCGCGCGTGTTGCCGCGTTTGGGTGAAGCAGCGTTGGCCGATTTGCTGCAATCGGCGCACCAGGTGGACGGCATTGTCAAAGGCCTCAAACGCCCGGATTGGCCGCTGGACGGCTGGCAGGCCTTGCAGCGGCTGGCGCTGCAACTTTGCGCGCTCTGTGACGCCAACACGCCGCAGACAGCCCCGCGTGGGAAAATACCCGCATGAACGCAGTTTCCACCACCGAATACGCACTGGGTCTGGGCGCGCAGGCCAAGGCCGCATCCGCTTTGATGGCCAAGGCCTCCACCGCATCCAAAAACCGCGCCCTGCTGCGACTGGCGGCGCTGTTACGGGAGAACACCGCAGCCTTGCAAATCGACAACGCCAAAGACCTGGAGCGCGCGGTGGCCGCCGGGCTTGCTGCGCCCATGGTGGACCGCTTGCGCCTGACCCCTAAAGTGCTGGAAACCTGCGCGCAGGGCTGTGAGCAGCTCGCCGCCATGCCCGATGTGATTGGCGACATCACCGGTATGAAGCAGCAGCCCAGCGGCATCCGCGTCGGGCAAATGCGCGTGCCCATTGGCGTGTTCGGCATGATTTTCGAAAGCCGCCCCAACGTGACCATTGAGGCCGCGAGCCTCTCCATCAAAAGCGGCAACGCCTGCATCCTGCGCGGCGGCTCCGAAGCCATTGATTCCAACAAAGCGCTGGCCCTGCTGGTGCAGCAGGCGCTGCTGGACAGTGCGCTACCTGCAGACGCGGTGCAGTTGGTGCAAACCACTGACCGCGCGGTGGTGGGCGAACTCATCGCCATGCCGCAATTTGTGGACGTGATCATTCCGCGCGGCGGCAAAGGCCTGATCGAACGCATCAGCCGCGACGCCAAAGTGCCCGTCATCAAGCATTTGGACGGCAACTGCCACACCTATGTGGACGACCCCTGCGACATCGCCATGGCAGTCACCGTGGCCGACAACGCCAAAACCCAAAAGTACAGCCCCTGCAACGCCAGCGAAAGCCTGCTGGTCGCGCGCGGTGTGGCGGCAGAGTTCTTACCGCAAATCGGCGCCATCTATGCCACCAAAGGCGTGGAAATGCGCTGCTGCCCTGCGTCCAAAGCGATTCTGGGCAGCGTGCCCGGTGCGAACCTGCAAGACGCCAGCGAGCAGGATTGGTTTGAGGAATACCTCGCCCCCATCATCAGCATCAAGGTGGTCGACGGCCTGGACGCCGCTATTGCCCACATCAACCACTATTCCAGCCACCACACCGACGCCATCCTCACCCGCGACCACATGCACGCCCAGCGCTTTTTGCGCGAGGTCGATTCCTCCAGCGTCATGGTCAACACCAGCACCCGCTTCGCCGATGGTTTTGAGTATGGCCTGGGGGCAGAGATCGGCATATCCACCGATAAGTTCCACGCCCGCGGCCCCGTGGGCATTGAGGGGCTGACCTCGCTCAAGTACGTGGTCTTGGGGCAGGGGGAAGTGCGGGGCTGAGCGTCCGGGGCCAGGGTCGACAATCCCCTCATGACCCACGCCTTCGAATCCCTCACGCCTGACACGGTTCTCGATGCGCTGGAGTCGGTGGGGCTGCGCGGTGACGGACGCTTGACGGCGCTGTCTTCGTATGAAAACCGGGTGTACCAGGCAGTGCTGGAGGATGGCAGCCAGGTAGTGGCCAAGTTTTATAGGCCGCAGCGTTGGAGCGAGGCGCAGATTCTGGAAGAGCACGCGTTTTCGGTTGAGCTGATGGCCGCCGAGGCGCCTGCCATAGGGCCGCTGGTCTTGGGCGGGCAGACGCTGCACCACTTCGGCGGTTTTGCCTTTAGCGTCAGCCCGCGCCGGGGCGGACGCCAGCCCGAGTTGGACGACCTCGAAGTGCTGGAATGGATAGGCCGCTTTCTGGCCCGTATCCACACGGTGGGCGCGAAGCAGCCTTTTGTGGCGCGCCCCGCGCTGAATCTGGCGACCTTTGGCACCGACTCGGTGACCTGGCTGCTGGAGAACCACCAAGTGCCGCTCGATGTGCAATCGGCCTGGACCGATGCGGCGCAGCAGGCCTTGGCGCTGGTTGCGGCCCATCCCGCGCTGGCCGATCCGCCCGCTGGGGCTGTCCGGCGCATACGCCTGCATGGCGACTGCCATCCCGGAAATATTTTGTGGACGCCGCTGGAAGCGTCTGCCGGGCCGGGGCCGCATTTTGTGGACCTGGACGATGCCCGCAGCGGCCCGGCGGTGCAGGACTTCTGGATGCTGCTCAGCGGCGATCGGCACCAGCAAACCCGCCAGCTCGGCGCGCTGGTGGACGGCTACGAGCAGTTCCGCGACTTTGACCGCGACGAGCTGGCGCTGATCGAGCCGCTGCGCACCCTGCGCTTGATTCACTACAGCGCGTGGCTGGCGCGGCGCTGGAGCGATCCGACCTTTCCCGCCAATTTCCCCTGGTTTGGCAGCAGCGATTACTGGCACGGCCAGGTGCAGGTGCTGCAAGACCAGATCGAAGCCATGGCGGAGCCGCCGTTGGTGGCTTGAACATGGCGCAGCCGCTGCCCACGCTCAACCTCATCGGCGCAGGCCGGGTCGGCCAGACGCTGGCGCACCTCTGGGCGCGCCAAGGGATGCTGCGGGTGCAGGATGTGCTGACCCGCTCGACGGATAGCGCGCAGGCTGCGCTGGCTTTCATCGAACCCGATATTTTTGCGGCGCGCGCGGTGGCGCAGATTGCGGATATGCGCCCCGCAGACCTCTGGCTACTGGCGGTGCCCGACGCGCACATCGCCGCGTGCGCGCAGGTCCTCGCCGCGAACGTTCGCCAGCGGGCCGATACGCCCGCGCTGGCCTTTCATTGCAGTGGCGCGCAGAGCGCAGAGCTGCTGGCTCCGCTGCGCGACCTGGGCTGGGCTGTGGCCAGCGCGCACCCGGTATTGAGCTTTGCCAGCGGGCAGTCGGCGTTAGCCCAATTTGCCGGAACCCCCTGCGCGCTCGAAGGTGATGCCGCCGCATGCGACGCCTTGCGCCCTCTGTTCACGGCCATTGGCGCGGCCTGTTTTGATGTACGCAGCCAGGACAAAGTGCTCTACCACGCGGCGGCGGTGTTGGCGACCAACTTCGCGCCCGTCTTGCAGACGCTGGCTGAAGACGCCTGGCGTGCCACTGGCATGCCGGATGCATTGGTGCTGCGTTTACGCGAACGGCTGCTGCGCAACGCCGTAGACAACATCGTGGCGCTGGGGCCGCGAAAGGCTTTGACCGGCCCGGCCGCACGCGGGGACTTTGCGGCCATCGCCCGCCAGGCAGCTGTGGTCGCTGATTGGGACCCGCAGGCCGCAGCCGCTTACCGCGCTCTGAGCGACTTGGCCTTGCGCATGGCCGGCCATTCCAGCGAGCCGCCGCAGGCCTGAGCCAGCGTCAGAAATTCAAGGCGACCCTGGCGCTGCTGCCTGCGGTTTGGGTGACCCGCTCCAGCCCCGGCAGTCGTAAAAATGGAAGCGCGCCACCGGCGCACCCCAGCGGTACACGGGCAGGGTTTCCAGCAGCGTGCAACGGGCAAAACCGTGCTCGCCCAGCGGCGGCGTGAACGACAGGCGAGACACGTCGACCAGCAGCGTGTCACCACCGGCGGGCAGCGCACCCGCCCACAACATGAACTGCGACATGCCGATGTCCAGCACATGCACCGGCAGCGGCTGCGCGTACCAGCCGATGCGGCTGGCCAGCGTCCAGTTTTGCACCGACACGCTGGAGAGGCCTTGTGCGCTGGCCAAGGCGCGGGCACGCTCGCCCGCAGCGTCCCAGCCGAATAAATCCGAGAACGGGTTATCGCCCTCCGGGGTTACCAACAGCGTGCGCGACATCAGCGGCGCGCCCGCACCCAGTGTGATCGCCAGCATGGCCGCGCAGATCAGCGCCTGCAGCAGCGTCAGCGCGGCAATCCAGCGCCGTTGCCCCGCCGCCCAGGCGCGGGCCAACACCACACCGGCAAACGGTGCCATGCACACCCAGGCCGGCGCACTCCAGTGCGGCAGGCTCACACCGCCCCCCGCCATATAAGCCAATACGCCAAACGGAATCAGAAAAAACCAGCGCCAACGCCAGGGCTGCAAGACGCCAGTGGCCATACACCCGGCCAACAACAGCGGCCCATAAGCCAAGGCTTGAATCCCCAAAAACCGCAGCACATTCAGTGCTTCCCAGTTTCCGCCGGAACCATGTTGCGCCTGGTACTTGAGAGAAACCCAGTCATGCTGCGCGTTCCACCAGAACACCGGGGCGACCACCAGCAGCGCCAGCAGCAGCGCCGCCCAGACCCGCGCCTGCCGCAGCAAGCCCGCGCCGTAACGCATCAGCAGGCACAGCATGACGGGCACGGCCAGCAGCACGGCGGTGTACTTGGACAAGCCCGCCAGCCCCAAGGCCAGCCCCAGCAACAGCCACCAGCGCCAGCCAGCCAGAGCGGGTTGCCGCACCATATGCAGGGTCAGCGCCATGGTCCAGATGCTCAGGGCCATGAGCAGGGTATCGGGCACCAGGCCGATGCCCAGAACGTGGATAACCGGTGCCAGCGCAAAGGCCGCCAGGGCCCATAGGCCCGCGTCGCGCTGGGCGGGCTGCAGCCGCACCGTGACGTGGAAGATGCCCCAGGCGCTGAGCAGCCACAGCGCGCCGGGCAGGGTGCGGGTCAGCCAGACCGGCGCATCCAGCGCCACCAGCGGCCACTGGATCCAGCCCACCAGGGGCGGGTGGTCAAAGTAGCTCCAGTCCGGGTGCGCCGCGTACAACAGGTAGTGCGCTTCGTCCACCGACAGGCCGATGGACGCACCGATGGCCAGGTGCAGCAGCGCCAAGGCCATCACGACCAGGGGCATACGGTGGATCAGGGGCACGGTGTGGGGTGTCAGTGGAGGAGGCATATTGGCCTCCATGGGCAGCGACTAGCAGTCTAAACGCCTTTGTTCGCCTTGTTCAACAGGGCGAATTTGACACGATTTAGTCATATTTCCGTCGTCAAATGAAACGCATGAATAAGCTTGTTTTTTGTGACGGGGTGTCGGCCTGATGGATTTGCAATCTCTGGTCGAATTGGCCCAGCGGACCGGGACATTGCCCCGTTTGCCCACGCAGCACTTCATCGATGGCCATTGGTGCGCCAGCGCGGACGGTGCCGAGATGGACAGCTGGGATCCGGGTACCGGCACGGTTTTTCTCCGTTTTTCCGCTGGCGGGGCCGCTGAAGTCGATGCTGCGGTGGACGCAGCGCGGCGCGCCTTGAATGGGCCTTGGTCTCGCCTCAAACCGGGGGAAAGAGCCCATCTGCTGCGCGCGGTCGCCCATGGCTTGCGAGCCCAAGCCGATCTATTGGCGGTGGCCGAGACGCTGGACAGCGGCAAGCGCCTGGTCGAGGCCCAAGGCGATGTTCGCGGTGCAGCGGCCTGCTTTGACTACTACGCCGGGGCCTGCGACAAGTTCCATGGCGACACGATTCCACTGGGCCCTGATTACCTGGCCTATACCGTGAACGAGCCTATTGGGGTGACGGCGCATGTCATCCCCTGGAATTACCCCTTGTCCACTGCGGCACGCGGCATCGCACCGGCTTTGGCAGCGGGCTGCACGGTGGTGGCCAAACCAGCGGAGCAGACGCCGCTGACGGCACTTTTGCTGGCGCAAATCATCCAGGCGGCGGGCCTTCCGACGGGCGTGGTCAATGTGGTCACCGGTACGGGCAGCCAGGCCGGCGCGGCGCTTGTCGGCCATGCGGGCGTGGACCATGTGACCTTTACCGGGTCCGTGGCCACTGGCGTCAATGTCATGCACAACGCTGCAGAGCAGACCACGCGTTTGCTGCTGGAGCTGGGCGGCAAGTCCCCCTTGGTGGTGCTGGCAGACGCCGACCTGGAGCGCGCAGTCGAAGGCGTGATCGAAGGCATTTTTGAGAACGCAGGGCAAATTTGCTCCGCCGCATCCCGTCTGGTGATCGACCGCCGCGTCCACGCTGCTTTCATGGAGCGCTTGCTCCAGAAGACGCAGGCGCTCACGCTGGGGCATGGCTTGCGCAACGCCGCCATGGGCCCGCTTAATTCAGCTGCGCATCTGCACAAAGTTGCCGGTTTTCTGGAGCGCGCGCGCAGCCGAGACGCGCGAATTGTGTGCGGCGGCCACAGCACCAGCGACCCGCAAACCGGCCTAGGCTGGTTTTTTGAGCCCACCATCGTCGACGACCTGCGCGCGGATGACGAGCTGGTTCAAGAAGAAATTTTCGGCCCGGTCCTGGCGGTTCAGATTTTTGATGATCTGGAGCAGGCGCTGGACCTGGCCAACGGCACCCGCTTCGGGCTGGTGGCCGGTATCTACACACGGGACTTTTCCAACGCGCACCGCTTGGCGCAGCGCATTGACGCGGGACAGGTCTACATCAACGAGTACTTTGCAGGTGGCATCGCGCTGCCTTTTGGCGGCAATAAGCGCTCCGGCTTTGGTCGGGAAAAAGGCATGGAGGCGCTGCGCAGCTACTCCAAGCTCAAAAGCGTAGCGGCCCGTTTGTAACGGGCGGCAGCTTGCGCAAGGTACGTCTGGTTTTATTTTTTTAACCCAAGGAGTCTGTATGAAATTGCATCGCACCCTCATCGCCGCAACGTTGGCGCTGGGCCTGACCGGTCTGGCCATGGCACAGGAAAAAACCCTGCGCCTTTTGACCTGGGCTGACTACGCCCCCGCCGACGTGGTGACCCAGTTTGAAAAAGAGTCGGGCTACAAAGTCGAAGTGACCTTGTCCAACAATGAAGAGATGATCTCCAAGCTGCGCGCCACCGGTGGCGCTGGCTTTGACCTGGCCCAGCCCTCGCAAGACCGTATCACCGGCCCCCAGCAGGAATTCGGCATTTACAAAGCCATGGACGTGTCCAAGCTCAAAGGAGACCAGTTCATCGGCTCCATGCTGGATGCCACCAAAAAGAACACCACGCTGGACGCAAAAGTCTATGGCGTGCCGCACATCTGGGGTACCGAAGGCCTGGTGGTCAACACCAAGCTGACCAAGATGAATGACTACACCGACCTGTGCCGCGCCGACGTCAAGGGCAAGGTCTCCATGCGCCTGAAGCGCCCGACCCTGATCTCCTTCGCATTTGCCTCTGGCAAAGACCCCTTTGTCCTCTACAACAATCCCACCGCCTATACCGCCCTGATGGAAGAGGTCGCCAAGACCTTGACCGCTTGCAAAGGCAATGTGAAGTTCTACTGGGATAACAAAGACCAATTGCTCAACGGCATGCGCGCCGGTGAAGTGGTTGGCTCTTTGATGTGGGATACGGGCGGTTGGAAGCTCAACAGCGAAAACGCCGACATCAAGTTCATCGCACCCAAGTCGGGCGCGACCGGCTGGATCGACACCTTTGCCATCCCTGCCAAAGGCCGCAATGACGAGGCTGCTTACGCCTGGATCAACTTCAATATGCGCCCCGAGATCGCTGCACGGGTGGCCAAGTCCGCTGGCAACTTCACCGCCTCCAAAGGCGCTGACCAGTTGATGGAAGGCAAATTGAAAGCCCAGTTCGCTGAGAGCTTCAACGACGCAGCCCTGAAAAACATCAAGTGGTACCCGGCTGTGCCTGCCGGTCTGGAAGCCATCGAAGGCCGTATCTTGGACCGCATCAAAGCGGCCAACTAAAAGCCGGCTGGAAACCGGGGCTGGCGCTTGCGCCGGCCCTAACGGGTCGCCCTGTGGCGACCCGTTATGCTTTCTAAGGAGACCCCGCCATGCCATCTTCCCGTTCCAACGAAACGCCCACCCAGCACGCGGATTTGCAGGTGTCCGGCGTGTCCAAACGCTTTGGCAATTTTGAAGCGGTGCGCGATCTGTCCTTCACCGTGCAGCGCGGCAGCTTCTTCTCGATACTGGGCCCCAGCGGCTGTGGCAAAACCACCTTGCTGCGCATGATTGCCGGATTCAGCGCGCCCGACAGCGGCGATATCGTGATCGGTGGCCGCTCCATGCACGGCGTCGGGCCCAACCGCAGACCGGTCAATATGGTCTTTCAACACCTGGCCCTGTTCCCCATGATGAACGTGGGCGAGAACGTGGCCTATGGCTTACAGCAGCGCGGCGTAGCCGTCAGCGAAGTCAAGCGCCGCGTGGGCGACATGCTGGAGCGTGTGGGCCTTGCCGGTGCTGAGCACAAGGGCGTAGACCAGTTGTCAGGCGGGCAGAAACAGCGCGTGGCCATCGCCCGCAGCCTGGTTTTAGAGCCCACGCTATTGCTACTGGATGAGCCGCTGGGCGCACTGGACCTCAAGCTGCGCGAGCACATGAAAATCGAACTCAAGCAATTGCAGGCTGCCTTCGGCACCACCTTTGTGTACATCACCCATGACCAATCCGAGGCGCTGGTGCTGTCTGACCGGGTGGCGGTGATGAACCATGGCGTGTTTGAGCAAGTGGGCAGCCCGCAAGATTTGTACTACCAGCCGCTCACGCCTTTTGTGGCGTCCTTTGTCGGCAATAACAATGGATTTACCGGCAGTGTGGAGTCCACCGATGGTGCCTGCGCCATGGTGCGCAGCGCCGAGGGGCTTGTCTTACAGGCCCGTATGCACACGCCCCTGAGCCCCGGTGCGCAGGCGCAATTGTTTGTGCGACCGGAGGCCATGCTCTTGCTCGAAGCGGGGCAGGCCCTACCCGATCCGCGCTGGACGGTGTACGAGGCACAGGTCGAGAGTTTGTTGTTTGACGGCGCGAATTCCGCCGTTCTGGTGCGCGAGTCGCACAGCCGCTCAGCCTTGCGCATCGCCTTGCCGCAAACCGGGCAGTACGCGGGACTGCAAGTCGGACAAAGCCTGCGCTTTGGCTTCGATCCCCAGAACGCCGTTTGTTTTGGGGCATAGCATGCACGCTGACGCCAATCGCAATGGCCCACTGCTGATGCGGCTGGGCGTCTTGCTGCTGTTTACGCCGGTGGTGCTGTGGCTGGTCGGACTGATCATCCTGCCGCATATCGAGCTGGCGTATTTGTCCCTGCGGGTGCGCCTGGCACCGCGGGTGTACGAGCCTAGTTTTGCGCAATACCGCATGTTCATCGAAGAGCCCCTCTACCTGCAGACTTTTTTGCGGACCGCCGTGATTTCGATTGTGTCAACCGCGCTCACGCTGGTCGTGTGTTTTCCGGTGGCGTGGACGATTGCCAAAATTGCCCGCAATCGGGTGCGCTCGCTGATGTTTTTGCTGTGCCTGATTCCGTTTTGGGTGAGCGAGACGGTGCGGGCGCTGGGTTGGACTATTTTGCTGCGCGAGTCCGGCGTTCTGCCCGCGCTCCTGGTGTCGCTTGGCATCAGCGACAAACCCCCTGAGTTGCTGTACCACGACGCCACGATTGTGCTGGGCCTGGTCTACACCTCGATGCTGTTCATGGTGGTGCCGCTGATCAGCGCGTTGGATAGTCTGGACGACTCCCTGATTGAGGCCGCCTACGACCTGGGTGGCAACAGTGCCAACATCCTGCGCTGCATCGTCATCCCCCACGCCGCGCCGGGCATCGTGGCGGGTTGCATTGTGGTGTTCATGCTGACCCTGGGCAACTACCTCACGCCGACCCTGCTCGGAGGTAAAAGCTCGCAATGGTTTACCGAGCAGATTTACTCGCAATTCATCACCCGCTTCAATTGGGAGCAGGGCTCGGCCTTTGGCTTTCTGCTGCTGGGGCTGTCTACCCTCATCGTGTACCTGGGCCTGCGTTTGAGCGGCCAGAAGTTCACGGACGTGATGGCACGCACATAAAGAGGACGCAGCATGATTCCTTCTTTACCCCGTCCGCTGTGGGCCCGCCTGGGAACCTGGGGCTACGCAAGCCTGTTCTTTTTTCTGCTGTTCCTGCCCTTGGCCGTCGTGGCCGTATTCGCCTTCAATGACGCGCCGTATCCCGCGCCGCCGTGGAAAGGTTTTACCCTGGATTGGTTTTGGAGCACCAACCCGCAGCGGGTCGGTTTGTTCGGTGACCGCCCGCTGCTGGGCAGCATTTGGACCAGCACCAAGGTGGCCTTGTGGGTCACCGGCGCCTCGCTGGCGGTGGGCACAACCAATGCCTTTTTGATCGAACGGGTCCGCTTTCCCGGCAAACAGGCGCTGTACTTGATGATGCTCGCGCCGCTGGTGATACCGGGCGTGATTCTGGGCATTTCCATCCTGGCCTTCGCCAGCCATATTGCCAACCTGGCCGATGACCTGTGGGGCATTGAGTTGGAGTTTTTACGGCCCGGCTTGGTGCTGGTGGCGCTGGGACAGTTTTCCTTTGTGGCGTCCATCACCACCTTGAGCGTGCTGGCCCGCTTGAAACGCTTTGACATCAGCCTGGAAGAGGCGGCTTACAACCTGGGCGCGTCCGGGTTTACCGTGTTTCGCACCATCACGCTGCCCTACCTTCGCCCAGCCCTGATCGGCTCGGCAGCGATCGCCTTTCTGATGAGTTTTGAGAACTTCAACACCACCCTGATGCTGGTGGGCTCGGACGCGCCACTGACCATCATGATGTATGGGCGGATGCGCGAAGGGGCCAGTCCGGTGCTCAACGCCGTCAGCCTGGTTTTGATGCTGCTCACCGCCGCCATGGCGATTTTCATGCTCGGGCGCGGGGCGAAGCGGCAGGGTGCCTAAGTGGGATATCTTTCGCTTCTTTAACCACCCCCGAATGGATGCTTATGCCCACCTACCATGTTGAAATGATCGAAGGCCGCACGCTTGAACAAAAGCGCAAGCTGGTGCAGGAAATCACCCGCGTCAGCGTTGAAGTGCTGGGTGGTTCGCCCGATTCGGTGGACGTGCTGATCGTCGACGTCAAGCCCGAAAACTGGGCCACCGGCGGCAAACTCTGGACCAACCCGCGCAGCTAGCCGCCTGCCGTCATCGGGCGCGCGAGCGCCGCTTCCAGCGCATCCATGAACAGCGCCGGCACGTCGCAGCCGGTTTGGTCGGTGATCTCTTGGAAGCAGGTGGGGCTGGTGACGTTGATCTCGGTGAGGTGGGTTCCGATGATGTCCAGGCCCACCAATAGCAGACCCCGCGCGGCCAGCGTGGGCCCCAGCGCCTCGGCCAGTTTCCGGTCGGCGTCGGACAGCGGCAGGGCCACGCCTTTGCCGCCTGCTGCCAGGTTGCCGCGCACTTCGCCGCCTTGCGGAATCCGCGCCAGGCAGTAGGGCACCGGCACGCCGCCGATCACCAGCACGCGTTTGTCACCCGCTGCGATCTCGGGCAGGAACTTTTGCACCATCAGGGTTTGCGCGCCCTCGCGGTTCAGGGTTTCGATGATCGCGCCCAGGTTGCGCGCGTCGGCTCCGACGCGAAAGATGCCGCTGCCGCCCATGCCGTCCAGGGGCTTGAGGATCACATCCTGGTGTTCGGCGTGAAAGGCGCGCACCGCAGCGGCTTCGCGGGTGACCAGCGTCGGAGGAATCCACTGCGGAAATTCCAGAATCGCCAGCTTCTCCGGGTGGTCACGCAGCGCACGCGGCTTGTTGAAAACACGCGCGCCTTCGCGCTCGGCCTGCTCCAGTAGGTGGGTGGCGTAGAAATATTCGCTGTCAAAGGGCGGGTCCTTGCGCATCACGATGGCATCGAACGCGTGCAGGGCTTGCACTTCGGTGGCTTCGGTGGTGAACCAGTTCTGCGCTTCGCCGGTCAGGCGGATGCGCCGGGTTTGCGCTTGCATGACCCCGCCGCGCTGCCACACCAGTTGGCGCGGCTCGCAGGCGCTCAGGCTGTGGCCCCGGCGCTTGGCTTCGCGCATCATGGAAAAG
>Ga0209356_1000609_pt1 | contig 14138 bp, 40 predicted proteins | sample LauGreFaBDMM15SN_2_FD_188213 | JGI IMG/M metagenome (GOLD analysis project Ga0209356, IMG submission 188213) | Freshwater lake microbial communities from Lake Michigan, USA - Fa13.BD.MM15.SN (SPAdes) (version 2) | ecosystem: Environmental > Aquatic > Freshwater > Lake | place: Lake Michigan, USA...
TCACTGCCCGTCCCGATACTCCCCGATGATCTGCCCATTCTGGCGAACCTGGGCGTACCCATACTCCTCAGAGAGGGAGAGGCACAGATCCCAAGCGCGGTCCTGATCGGTTGTCTCATTCTCCCAGGGGGCAGAGGGGCAGATCACGGAAAGTTGGGTCATTTGGTCTCGGTTCGTTTGGTATGTAAGAATTCTACAGGGTCGGCAGGGGCATCCCGCCCCCGCTTGTGCCAGTCTAGAGATCGTCCATCATTTCACAGATCGCCTCGGCATCAATCTTAAGATCGTTCCAGCGGCACCCGTCTGGGGTCTCAGTGGATCCACACTCCCAGAGCAGCGCCTGGAGGTTGGCATATGAACCCCTACACTGGCGAGCGGCAGCATAGAGACCCTCATCATTTTGAATCCAGAGGGCAACGTTCCAGGTTTCCCAGTTTGCCCACCCGTTGTAGGTTTCGGTCTGGGCGGTGGTGGCGGTAGGCATTTGGTTTCCCTTTGTTTGGTATGCTTTAGTCTAGACGGTCAGGGGGTCGCCTCAGGTGAAGCAGTGACGGTTGATCCACTGTCCTACGCTGGCAGGGGGGAGGATGACAGCGCCTATGATTTCCCAGCGCGAGACCCCAGGGAAGCGATACTCTGTAGGACCGCTGACAAAGGTCACCCGAACGGTGCCAGTGAATGGGTTGCCTGTGACCTTGCGGGCGGCGGTGCTGAACTTAGAATTGATTGGAAGGCGGATCATTTGGTTGGGTCGTTTGGTTCTTTTAAATTCTAGACGGTCAGCGGGGCATCTGACAGGTGCCAGGTGCCACTTGGTTAACTGTCACACACTGGGCGGTCTGGCGGACCTTGATCTGCTCTGATACCTGCTGGGCGCTGTCCATCACCTGAACACCAGCGGCGACGGTCAGACCCGAGAGCAGGAAGTAGAGAGCGAAGCGGATCATTTGGTTGGGTCGTTTGGTATGCTGTAATTCTACAGGCAGGCAGCGCCTCAGCGCCCATCCCATGTGCCAGTCTGCCATCCGTCCCTCTCAGCAGAGCGGCGATCATAATCCTCAGCTGTCATCCGATCATCATGCTCGCAATCATCCTCTAGCAGCCAGCGGCGGTGCATAGAGTAGGGTGAGGGGGTCTCGGAGCGGTAGCGTTGGGATTGGGTCATTTGGTTTGTTTGTTTGTGGTTCAATTCTACAGGGTCAGGGGCAACCTCTGCCCCCTGCTGTGCCACTAGGCAAGGTGGGCGAACTGTGCCAGGGATGAGGGGGCGATGTGAGAGGGTGAACCACAGGAGAGGTAGAAGGCGACCATCCGCTCTGCCTCGGGCAGCGTGGCGAACCACTGGGAGCGCCACTCACATTGGTTGTAGGGGGTCTGGTAGCGAACTTCGATTTTCATTGGTTGGGTCGTTTGGTTCTTTTAAATTCTACAGGGTCAGGGGGCAGCAGCGCCCCCCTAGTGTGCCACTAGGGCAACTGGCACACCTCAAGGTCAAACTGGGCGTTGGATGCCTCAATCTGGGCGATGACCTCGGGATCGGAGCAGATCTCATCGATCCACCCATCAAAATCGAAGATCTCGCCTGGCATATCTTGGATCTCATCCCACATTTGGTTTCCCTTTGTTTGGTATGCTTTAGTCTACAGGGTCAGGTGACGGTCTCAGGGTCACACTGTGCCACTTGTGCGACTGGCACAGTTGTTGTATTCGGTCATCACATCCGAGACCTTTTCTAAGACGGTTTTGTAGATACCCACATCCATCCATTCGGGGCACTCATCGTGAAACATTACCAAATCATAAAGTATAGAGAACTCTTCGGATGTGAAGGCGTCCATCATACTGTAGCGGTTGGTTTGCATTTGAGGTTCAGGATTTGTTCAGGGGTACGATGTTGAGAAATAGCATACGAATGGGTTCTCCTTGTACCCAAAATGACACAGCATAATCATCCACTTCAATGTCACTATCTACAGTGGAGAGATCGACATAATCCTGCCCATCATTGTCAGCGATGTAAGGATTATCATCCACATCATACCCTACAAAATATAGAATATCATTCACACAGACAGCATAAGCATCAGCAAGCAGATTGTGGAATTGGTTGAGAGTGATGGTAGTGTTAGGCATAATCAATTAGCAATTAGGGCGAGGTTAGCAACACGATTCTCAGGAACAAAATCCTGAAGTTTATCATTTAGCATTAGAAACTGTTGTGACATATTGGCGTAATATGTCGCCAGAGTATAATTCTCTGCCTCATCCAAACTATCTGCCACCTGCTCAAGTTGATTGATAATATCTAACAACTCCCCAGATGTGAATGAGATTTGAGTCATTTGGTTTCCTTTGGTTGACTTGTTAAGTATGGCACAGCATCTCCTACTTTGGGAGAATACTGTGCCAGTTTAACTAGTGGCACACTGTAATCAGAATTCCACCACTTCTAGAGTAGGTTCAGTAACACTCAGATCAGCATCTTCTGCGGTCAGAGTATCTAGAACAGCCAACAGTTCGTTACCACTAGTGGCACGATTCAACAGGGAAAGCATTAGTTCTTGGGTCATGATTAGATAAGCAAAGGGTTAGTTAGAGGGTTAGATTGAATATGATTTAGATATCATATTCAATCTTCATTACATCTTCTAAAGTATAATCATCAATGATATATCCTTCTTGATCTAGAAAGATATCTGCCATCTCTTGATCTACAATTTCATTGTACATTTCAGTAATAGTCATTGAATTTAACATTGAAGAGTGGAGGGTTATTTAATAACTTATAATTTATAAGTTATAAATTTTGAAAACTTAAAGTTTTCTAAGTTGTTGAGAATTCTAAGAATTTAAAGTTTCTTAGAATTCTCAATTTCTTCAGTTATGCAAGACGCATAGAACTGAAGAAAGGCACAGTATCTAAACCACCAGAAGTTCTGAGAGTTACAAACCACTCAAATTTCTTCTGAAAGATACCCTCACCAGGCAAACCATGCTCAGAAAGAATAGCATTCAGGCGAGATTTCGTGGTGACAGACTGCCATCCACCATCAAACAAGCGAATGAAACTATCACCAACTTCAGCGATTTTGTTGCCATGCAAGAACACGAAAGAAACGCCGTCGATGTTCTCAACTCGGGTATTAGCAGACTTAAAGTCTACCGAATTGGTGATGGCGCGGTTCATCTGGGATTCAATCTTACGCATGGTCTCGGGTGTTTGGTTGACTTGTTAAGTATGTCACGCCCAGGGGGCGTTTGGGGCGATCAGTGGACAGTTAGGCAACTGGCACACCCAGCAGCAGTTTGTGTACCCTCTCTGCTTCTATGAGAGCATTCTCATCTAAACGATCCCACTCTACCCAATCATAGGCAGATCCAGCGGTTTCGTATGATCCATCAGCTAGCAGCGGAGCATACATCAGAACTCGCTGATTGTTTGCATCTAGTTTATAGGTGCAATCATTGAGTTTGGAGATGATGAAAACCATTTGAGTTGTTTGGTTGATGAATTTAGTATAGGGCATCAGGGGGGCATTTCAACCAGCACTAGACCAGTTCTGAAACTGGCACAGTATACTTCAAATGGGTTCCTTGAGGGGGTAATATTGTTGAAACCTGTGGAAAAATAGTTTTCCACAGGGTATTAATACTTACTCACCATTCAATAGTATCACCATCAAACTTAATCTTCTTAGTCTTCTTAGGTGTTCGTGAAATATTCTTAATCTTAACTCCATATGAATTCTCTACAGTTCGCTCATCAAATTCATCAAAATCTTGATAGTAATCGTTCTGACTGGAGTTATTCTTAGACCGTGCCATTTGTGTTATAGTAAGGGATTTAAAGGAATGGTAAGCATCAATTAGTGAATTTCAATTGTTGATGCTTGACAAACGTATTTATTTGTGGTAGGGTTATTCTTGGATTAGTTGAAGAGTGCCTTTACTCACACTCTGATTGATGAATCGTCCAACTGAGATATCCTCAGAATCAAATTCATTCAACAATTGAGTATCAAACTCAGCTGCATTCTCAGTTGAGTAGGTATAACTCTTCTCTGAAGACTTATACTTAACTACTACTTGATTGATATCACTGTCAATAGTGATAGAATCAATAGCTGAACTAGGGATTTCTTGATAGTTTTTCATGTTTTTGATTGATTACTTCCTTATAATACCATGGTTTCTGAGGTTTGTCAAGGGTTTTGAGATAAGAATTCCTTATATCTATTATAATTATAACTTATAAGTCTTCAAAACTTTCAAAAGTCTCAAAAATCTCAAAAAACTACTTTTTTAAGTTTCTGAAGTTTCTGAAAAACGCGAAAACCCTTGGAACTACAGACTTCTCGGTTTTTGAGAATTTGAGATTTTTGAGAATTTTGAGATTTTTGGGTTTCCATACAAAGCTTGACAACTCGTTGACTGCCGTGCTAAGACCACAACAACTCAGAGCATTTCGTAGTATATACGCAATCTCTGAACCCTTCACCTACATTTAATCAAACATTAAAAAATATAAAGTTTTCCACAGGTTTTTCCACAATTCTCAATAACCTGTGGAAAACTCTGCTTATTGAGAATGGTGTACTTTCTAGTCATACTCTACGTTCATTCCATTGCGGAAGTCTTTTGTGTTTGGTATAAACAAGACGTTCATCATAGTATATGAATGCCTTGCATGAAACCAATCAAAGAATTCTTCTTCTAGTGCTTGTGCGTTTACTATATGTTTATGTTTCAGTTGTTTATTAGTAGATGTTTTTGACAGAGTATACAGATAATCAATTTGATTACCTGCCCAATCTATTAAATGATTGTAATGTTCTTCATTTGACATTTAGGACCATGTTATAGTGATCATATGTATCAAAGGTTTTATCTTCTGGTAATAGATCAATGAGAGTGTTTACGAATTGTCCAGGGAACAGATCACGTTGTCTAATAAGTTTAGCATGTTCTTCGTATGTAAGTTCATGAGTATCAAGAACAACTTGGTACTGTGTATCATTGATTGATTGAAGAATAATCATTTGTTTTTCCTGTAGTGTGAGTAGAGAGTGAGAGCAAAATCAGATAGACAATAACCAAAGGCAAAGAATGCAACAGCAGTAGTAATCATTGTTGTGTACCATCAAGATTGAAATGTGTGCCACAGTCAGGGCAAAGGTAATAGTGTGTTTTATCTGTTTCCCATGTTTGACATGCGATCACAGTTGAATAGAAGTATGGTGGTGAATAGTCTTTGTGAAGATCTTCGGGGATTGGAATTGTATGCCACAGTTCATTACAAGCTGGGCAGTGTGATACTTTTTCCATTAGGTAAATTCTGCGATGTAGTAATCTACAGTCACTTCATAATGTGCTGCGAGACGTTCAAGGTCTTCAACATAATCATCAATGAGTTCATGAGTTTTGTAATCATTAACTGCATTGAAGTGTTCGTCAGAGTAATTCATGAGAGTGCTTTAGGTAAACCTACGATGATAAAGAAAGAGAGTAACGCTACAATATCCCAACATTTATGTTTGATCATGTATGGTAAGGCAAGAGTATTACCCACCAAGTATAATCTAGAACCGACTGTGGTATCAATATACAACGTAATGAAGTATGCCACACATAAGATTAACGATGAACAAATGCGGGTTTTATTTTCCATGAGTTGGGGCAATCAGGATGATGAGTAAATTGTTGGCAAGCATCGTATGCTTTTAACAATTGCTGGTCACGTTTTCCTAGAAATGTAGTGTAACCAATCATGGCAATGACTGCCAGGAAAATGTACGTTGTTTTCATTATCATTTGTAAAGATAAGAACCTGCCCAATCAGCAGATGAGAGTAGGTATTCACGATCAGTGATAAGACGCAGATCAAATCGTACACCTTTAGCTGGTGCAAACCAAGATGCAGACTTATACACTTCACCAGTCTTCTTATCAATGAAAGCATGAGAAGATCGTTGAGTGGGGTCTACCATAACGATTTTGTGATACTTACGCCCAGATACAATTTGATAATGGTATCCTTCTGGTGCTGCATGAGTGAGAGCATCACACAACATCAAAGTCCATTTAGTGACATTCAGTTGATTAGTGTTTTTGGCATCTTGCTCAGATTGGAATTGAGTGAAGGTGGCAGTCATCGGGTTGCTTGTGTATGTAGTTATTATAGCAGGTTGGTCGGGGTCTGTCAAGCGTTTTCGCACCATAGTCTCATGAGACTTATGGAGTGTTTGATTGGTCTGGTGGGCATTTTGCTTTCGTTATTTTCTGTTGATTTCGTATGTAGGCAACTGCCTTGGCTGCCGTGGGAACTTCCGCAATCTGCTGCCCATTGTAAAGTATAATGTATTTCTTGCCATACCAAGGCACTGCTGTATATCCATCTGCTGTATTCATATCGTTTATCTTATACATTGTGTTTTTTCGTGGTTTTGGCTGCGATGGGTTGACAGTCATGCGATAATGGATGTAGCAGGCACACCTTTCACGAAAATACAATCCACCACTGCTTGTAGGCGTCGTTGAGTTTGAGCACCGTAGTTACCATACACAGGTACAGTTACATAACCAAATGGTTTGCGATAGTTACCTACATCACCCGCTGTCAATTTACCATCAGCAATATCCTGAGCATCATTTACATTCATACGAATTACCCGACCGATAGTCTGTGCCATCTCAATGATATTCAGATTACGAAGTAATACACAATGAGTGAGACCAGGCACGTTCATACCTTCAGATAGAATAGAATAATGAAACACTACAAATTTACGATTAGCATCTTTGCCCCATGCAGTTAGCGTATCAAAGAATACCTCACGATTTACTTTGGTTTTGTTTACATAAGCACCATGTTTAGCAGTGATGTGAAGCACCTCATAACCACGTTGAGATAGTTCTTCAAGCATTGTGGTTGATGCTACCATACCCCAGATAATCTTAGATGATGGTGCAGCAACTAGAATTTTTTGCCCAGCATCAACATCAAGATTGTCAATGATGTCAAGCACAGTGTTACTATCACAATCAGCAGCATTAGATTTAGTGCGAGCTACCATTGGTTGCTCATGAACAACAATCTGCGGAGGAATGATACTACCAGTCTCAATCAATTCCTGAGCAGTTATATTCTCCAACACCTTACCATATACCATAACATTGTTCATACCACGACCATGAGGATTTTTATTGATACGTGGAGTTGCAGTAAAGAAATAGCAATTATCAGACATCTCTGATATAATTGCTGTAGTAGGAAAGAATTTCTTACTGGTAGAATTATGTGCCTCATCAAAGTATGATACCTCAACATCAATACCAGCATCAATGATACGCTCTAGCGAATGATAAGTGGTAAAGATAATTACATGCTCACCTGCTGTACGAGCAGTATTATTGAACAATGCAATCGTATCTGGTTTGGTGCTACTGAAGTGATGAGTATCACCAGAGTGAACGTGCATGATGTGAACGTTCTTTGTATCAATCTCTTGAAGATACTCATCACACAATTGATTACACAAGAGTAATCTAGGAGATACCACAATGGCAGTTATAGGGGTCTGTGAGGCGTTTAAACGACGATTAAGGTCACTGATTGCCATCATCGTTTTACCGCCGCCTGTAGGGCATTGTAGAATGCCTTTAGACGCAGTTTCCATAGCAGCAATACTGCGGTTCTGGTGATTACGAAGAAGCATGGGGCGTTTGCTTGTATGAATGTATTATGGCACAAAAAAAGGGGCCTGTCAAGACCCCTGAACCAGTTTTCAAACTGTCACACTATAATCAATAGAGTGTATTACGATCTTCTACTTCAATCTGTTGTCCCACACATCCCTCAAATGGGAAGAATACAAACTCAGGATCTTCCTGATACTTAACAATCAATTTAGCAAAAGCACGGTTAACTTTAGCTGCTTTCTTACGAAGTGCTTTACGAGCAGAATCTGCATCTTCAGCAGCAACCTTATCAAGGAAACCAACAACGGGTGCGACACCACCAGTCTCATCAAAATGCATCAACTGGTCATACACAACACGCTCAAAGTAAGTAGTGTTAGAGTTGTTAAAAGCAAGAACTTTCTCACCCTCAAGTTTAAGGATTTCAGCAGCTAAACCAGCAGCAGTCTTCGCATTGAAAGACTCCATCGTAACAGAAGTGAGATGCTTATTCATAACATCTTCACAAGCTTTCTTCACCTGCTTATCATCAAACGAGTGAGAAATGTTGTTAAACCAAGCGATACAATCATGCAGCGTAGGCGTAACATCCTGACGATTCATCCAAGAACATAAACGCTTCTTGAAATCCTGAATAGTAGCAGGCTTAGATGTCATGTGATTGTTAGCACCAAGACCTACTTCATCGTAGGCATCTTCAATAGTGAAACCATCTTTCAATTCAACAACAAGATACACCCAGGTATCTTGCTTCATATCAACGATTACCGACTGACGGGTGTAACCATCAATCAACCGACCATCTTTAAGAACGATAGGAGGAACTTCAGTTACACACAGACCGTTAGTTTGTAGACTAGATTGAATACCAGCACGATTTACATTGTCTGTTCCAGTGAAACGAGCAAGATTAACAATCTGCCCCTTATCGTTGACATAGATAATTGAATGTGTCTGAAGAGATTCAAGTCCAAGTACTTTTACTGTACGATATACAGGAAATACTAGTCCAGAGTACCACGAAACTTGTGGGTTGAATTTAGAGTTGATCGGGTAAAATTCAGTCATGTTTAAAATAGCGGATTTGCTTTGTTTGTTGAACTTGCTTAAGCATCGTCAACAGTTATATCATACCAGTTTTGAGGGGATCTGGCAACCCCATTGTAACAATCCGTAATACTACCGATTGATTTGCATAGCAGTGTAGGCAGTGGTTTTGTTTAACTCAATCACTTTACCCATAGTTTTGCTATTTTTTGGAGCATAAAACTGGTTTGTTTTGGTGTTATAGAAACCCCAGATAGATTTGACACCAGAGCGACCACAGTAGTCAAAATGTGTATCGTTTACAATCCAGATAGCAGATACATTTGCTTTAAAGTCTGTGCGCTCATAGTGATGCTTATCTGGAGCTTTGTGAAAGAGTAATTTCATTAGAATTTAACGTTAACACCTACGATTTTTGCTTTAGGATTACGAGCAAGCGCAGTCTCGCGGGCATCTTGCGGATTAGTTGCGCGAACTTCCTCATCCCAAGTTTTACCACCAACGTATAGCCTAACAAGATAGATCATTTTAGTTTGGGAGTAGGGAGATTTCAGTAATGTTGGGGTTTGATTTTAGAAGACGATTGAGTAATTTTTTTCTGTTAGAGTTTTTTGTTAGATCCAACTCAACATTGATAGGAATTTCCTCTGAAATTTTATCCCCGTAGGAGAACCTAACGAATACAGTGTGTGTCATTTCAGTTACCCTCAGCAATTTGATTACAAATGTTACGAGCAAAAGTCATAAAGGTATAAGGAGTTACACCATTGTGCTCATAGAAATCTAGCATATCAGATTGATTGTAAGTGTTTACAATCATCAGACAAGCATCATACAGTGCCGCTTGGTGTTCCTCTTTAGAGTGAAACGAAATGGCGTTGTGAGTGGGAAGCATTGGGTTGGTTGCTTATGAATGTATTATAGGGCATTCGGGGGGATTGGCGGTGTCCACTGTGCCAGTTTAGAAAGTGGCGTAGATAGTGACTAACTCATAAAGGATAAAATAGAATTGTTAATGCGATGATTAGCTACATTATAGTATTTCTCATCACTCTCAATACCAATGAAGTTTCTATTTGTGCGTCTACATGCAACACCAGTTGTGCCAGATCCCATCGTATTATCTAACACAGTATCACCTTCATTCGTGTAGGTTTTAATAAAATATTCCATCAAATTTACTGGTTTTTGTGTAGGATGCAAACCTTTCTCTTGTTTAAATTTTAATATTGTTTTTGGATATCTTGATCCTTCTGGGTTGTCACGATGCTTGCTTTCTGCACTACCATAAACTTCACCAATTTTGCTGGTATTTGATGAAAATCCACTATAAGGAGTTGAATACCACATTTGAGGATTATATACTGGTTTCTTTCTATAAAATACCAGAATGTTTTCGTGTGACTTGAGCGGCATCACTTTAGCATTCATAGGATTAGTTCCTTGTGGTTTTTCCCAAATCCACTCATAACGAAAGCTCTCAAGATTAGATGCTGCAAGTATGGTCGTAAATGGTTGCGCGGCAGTGAACACCATTGCACCATTTTCTTTGCAGATGCGATTGTATTGTTCCCACAGTTTGTCTAACGGAATGATACTATCCCATTTGCAAGCAGTAGTTCCATAAGGTAAATCTACCAACACCATATCCACTGAGTTGGATTCAAGTGTTGGTAGAAGATCTAAACAATCACCCAATAGTAATCTCATGTATTTCTTCGCAATGATCAAGTTTTACAGTTGTCCAAAGTTGATCAGACATACTTTTTACAATTTTAGCAGAAAATATTTCACAAAGACATTTCCATCCATTTACTTTACCTTTATATCTTCCTTTTTCTCCATATGTTTCTTCCCATCGTTGTTCATGATACTTTAATTTATTACTATCAATTACAATGAAATAATATCGCTTAATTCCTTTGTTCCATTCATCTTTTTCTGTTGCAAGACAAAATATGTAGTCGTGCGTTTTTTCTGAAAGAAAATTGAGTTTATCATCAATTGTCTTATGTTTGGTCAAACGTGACCCACTAATAACTACATAATCTTTTTCAATTTGTCCACCTTTATTACTAATACGCCTGCCACAATTAGTGGTTTGATCTACACCAATTCCATGATTGTAGTCTGGTTTCCAATCACTACCATATTCTGTTTGTTGCAATGCCCAACACAAATTTTCTTCCCAATTTTCTGCTTTACATTGACCAGTATAAAGTTCATGATGTTTTGTTAATCTGTTTTCAATGTGAGGAATCAAAGATTTGAACATTGGTTGGGTTGGTTGCTTATGAATGTATTATAGGGCATTCAGGGTCTGCTGTCAACCATGCATTCCATCAGCGTTGCTTATGTGAAGTTCAATATCCAATAAGCGGGTCTTCATAAGATTAATTTCTTCAAATAGCACATCATAATCGTCACCTAAATGTTCATTAGCAATTGCTTCATCTACATACTTCTCCCGATAATAATCTAGCTCTTCATCTGTATGCACAAATAACTCTTGAAGGTCTTCATACTTAAGTCTCAGCTCTTCAAAGTTACAACGCCAATCATCTCTATCCTGTCTCATGGAATCATATTCCATTCTCATCAATTCCTCATCAGTGTATTCACTCATTGTTTGCCTCCAGTGCAGTAATCATTGCTTTGGTAAGCATAGCAGATAATTCCTCTTGTGTCAAGTGATTGAACATAGAGTATCGTTCGTCATTTTCATCCCACGAAACATTTAATGTTCCGTCTTCCATCTCTTTTACAACTAGAGTATCTCTGGTTTGGTCTTCCATTCTAATTCATATTCAGTGAAATTTTTTGATTTTTCGTAGTTAATTATAGCATCAATCTGTGACTGAAGACGATTTTCTATTTCATAGAGGCAGTTAGTTGTTTCTACATTTTCGCCTTCAAGAATTTTAACTTTGTCCTGTAGCAATTTTACTTGCTCTTCAAGTGTTGGTGGTTTCATTTTATAGTTCATGTTTAATTATTGAATCCCCTTTACCTTCAAGTGATTTAGCTAATAGTCTTGCATAGTGATCCATATACTTTGGATCAAATGACATCATACATGATTGCTTTACACAATTATGCATTTCTCGCAACTCTTTATGCTCCTGCTCTGTCATCATTTATTATGTTGGTTCGCTGACAATATTTATGAACTCTGGTTTTTTATTCAAACTCTCTGATACAACTTTTGATGCTGTTTGAGCAAGATATGCTCTCAACTCTGGTGTTTCTTCCCATTCCCATATTGTGCCATTTTTCTGAGTATATGTTTTCTGAACGGTTTGGATTTTCATAGATTTCAATAGTAATTGGTTTTTCATTCCAGTGTCTCGCCACACCCGCTACAATAAAAGCATTTGTGACAAGATATGTAACTAGAATAGTAGTGCGTACAATAGCAACATTATCTGCTTCTTTATCACACTCGCTTGCTTTTTGTCCCAGTGCTTTTGCCCAGCACCGCCAAATCATTTGTAGTTGCTTCATACTTAGTGATTTTGTATCGTGTAACGTGTTTGATGAATTGATCTTTGGATTCAAACCAACAAGTTCGTTTGTCAGTGCCATCCATATACTCTAGTCTGACATTAAATCTACCATGAGGAAATTTACTTTCGTCAGTGCTATGAGTAATAATATGCTCAGAGCACTCCTGGGTAGAGCGAGGTTTTTTTGTCGTAGAGTTCGTCAGTTTGCTCCAATTCTGATCCGTTTCTGCTTTCGGTAGAGGAGTTTTCTTGGATTGCTTTTGCATTGGTGATGTTTTCATAGTCTTGTAGTATACCATATTTGAAGTGTAAACGCAAGCGAGGCCATTCTTCCCATGGTCCTTTCCATGTGGCAAGATAGATTTCAATATACTTTGACAGTAGGTGTGGTTGATACTTACCATGCACACCAGTCGGTATCCATTCAAAGTTGAGAAATCCACGCTTATCATACCGCTCATCATCCTCTAGGATTTCTCCAAATGTATGTGTGTCTCTGTAATGTGGGCACCATAATTTACCAGCTGGATCTAGCCAGTAGTCTGTCATTGTGCCACCGATACCAAACTCTTCAATGTCTTTAGTTTGACACACTACATTTGTAAACTGCTCGCCCAAATCATATGATGAGCGGAAATAATCAAACATTCCCATAGTTATTCTTCAGATAGTACTAGTTAGGAACTTCATCATCTATCACTTGTTTCCATGCTGCTTTAAATTTCTTATCCCAGTTGTTTGAATATACTGGATAGAAAGCATTTAGTGCTGCTGTGATATCTACCGTGGCAACATCATCACTGTTATCCACAGCTTCTTGTAGTTGCTCCAGCATAAAACCAAAAGCGGTAATCTCGGAGAATGCCTCTTCAAGGGCATTCATTGCTATCCATTCTTTGCTAATCATTTTTTACCCTCTAAAATGTCAAGTTGGTCAGAAACAAAATCAGTAAAATCAATCGTATTGCAATCAACGCCTTCATCTTGGCAGTCAAGGATAAACTCCATAAATGCTCCAAGAATAAGACAGGCACGACGTTTATCATGCTCTACAATAGCAGTATGTGGATGAGCAACATACCTAGTGATGTGATCGTAAAGTTGGTCGTAAGTCATTGGTAATCCTCCTCATCAAAGGTGAAGTATTCGTAGATTTGAGACATCACAGCATCTTCAATCTTCTCTATGATACAATCATCATTGGGGTTTTCAATGTGTTTGTGTGCCAGTGAATAACCACGACGCACACCTTCTTCAATCGCCATCTCTAAGATGACACGGGTTTTAGCTTTCATTAGTCTTCAGGGTTGTTGTGGTGAATAGCATAATTAAACACTAATGCGATAAAAGCGAGGGCAAACCAAGCTCCAAAAAAAGTAATCATTCAATCACCTCCCAGTGTGCGTCAGATTTATCACCGAAACGATTAGTCCCAGTGCGAGTGCTTACCCAAAAAAAGTATTTACGATTTTCGGAAGCAAGAAACAACTCACCACCAGTATCCTGTTCTACAACACACACAGGATTACCATCCATACTGTTAGCAAGACGGTTCTTTGCCTTGCTGGATTTAGGTTTGACTGTGACTTTTTTCATTTCAGTTCCTCTTCATCCTTCTCAATCTGAAAGATAGCATTTAGAAACTCCAGAGCATACTTACCTACCACCCAAGCATCCTTATCCTCAAAGAACCTATCACCAATAGTTCTCATATCATAGCCTTCTTTGCCCTTATCAAAGAAAGCAACGACACAACAAAATTCCTTTTGCTCATAAGTTCCTGTTTCCTTTATCTGCCAATCAAGATTTGGATACCAACTAACGAGTTCATACTTGTTGTTGGTTTCACTCCAACGAAACTCAATGTTACGAAATCTCATTTTAAAA
>Ga0209356_1000610_pt1 | contig 14134 bp, 20 predicted proteins | sample LauGreFaBDMM15SN_2_FD_188213 | JGI IMG/M metagenome (GOLD analysis project Ga0209356, IMG submission 188213) | Freshwater lake microbial communities from Lake Michigan, USA - Fa13.BD.MM15.SN (SPAdes) (version 2) | ecosystem: Environmental > Aquatic > Freshwater > Lake | place: Lake Michigan, USA...
ATCCATCGCGTTTCAAAACCATCTCTCTCAGCTTGCGCCAACGGCTGGTCGATCCACCTTGCCATGCTCTTGACATCAATGCCACCCATGCTTTTGCCAATGTGCAAATGCTTTACAGCTCGAGCCTTGATACCTGTGATCAATATAACGAAGGCTCCAGTCAATCATCCGATAACCGTCGAGGTTTCGATACTTTGTATTACGCATTTGACCTAATCCGAAATGATTACCATTTGGATTGATAGCTTGAACTCTCCAATTAGATTCTTTTGTAATTAGCTTATTGAAACAGTTGTATTGGATTTCTGAAACAATCCTTGAATGTGCATAAAGCTTCAATGAATCAATCGATGTTGTTGCATCTTTTGTGGCATAAGCCGGTGTTGTGCTAACAACACATAGCGCGGCCAACAGCACCAAGCCTCGCTTGCGAGCTATCCGCCACAGCGGCTCGCCCACGAGCATGGAGCGTATCGAACCACGCAAATACATTGCAACATTGAGCGTACTGTTGGGCGTTGCGCACAGCCTGTGGATGATAACTGTGGATAACTTATTCATTGGCTCAACTCCGCAATGCGAGCATCATTAACAATCTTGATGCCAAATGTGCCACAGCTCATGCATTGGGCAAACCACTCATGCTCTGTTAATTCAGCACCTTTTTTAAGTCCATGGCGTTGCTTTGGCTTACCGTAAAGCTTCAAACAAATTGAGCAATCAAAGAGAAGGATGTGCATAATTGCTCCTTTGAAGCGTCTCAATAGGTTGGAGATTGATTTGAGGAACCGACCAATTGTTTTGTGACGTGTTGCGGTAGCGCGGTTTTTTAGCTATTGCTACAGGAATCCAGCCAATGATCCTCATGCGCTCTTGCTGACCTGTGACAAGCACGGCAATGTCGCGATCATGACGATCTGAATCCTGAATCCACAAATTGCCATCTACATTTGGAGACCATTTGACCTCAATGTTATTGCCCACGTCGGCCTTGCTCTTATCCCATGTGATGCCGGGTGAGTAGTCATAGCCCAATGTACGAGCCACCATCCATTCAGCTGCCATTGATTCGCCCATCTGTGCCACATATTCAAACCATGACAGGTTGCGTTGAAAACGCATGGGGTGATCAGCTGATCGATTGGTGCAATGTTGAATAGCTGTGACCATGCACAGCACTTCATCCAAATGTGTGATTATCGGCATTGCCCACAAAACCAAATTAGGTTCATTGCCGGATCAGATTTTTGATAGCCAAATTTGTCCAGCTTTTCAATCCTCATACATTTGTCGCATTTCTCAACTTTATACTCCTGGACTATTTCGCCATTAAGTAAAAGGATGCCAGTCATTGTTTTGATATTGATAACCTCTGCAAATGCACTCATAACCACACCGGCTTGCATTGTTGATTTCTATCAGTCTCCGGGCAAACAAAGCCTTCATAAGCCTTGCCAGTCTTGCCAACACCTGATTTGTGGTTCATGAAGCCATGCTTACATTGTGGAGAATTGGCTTCTTGCACAGCTGCCACAATGACCGATTCTGTTGATTCTAAAGCTGATCCAAAGCTCCACGGATCACGGCTTTCCTTGACAGTTAATTCTGCCTCGGCTATAGGCGGCACAACAGAGAGCTTGTTTTGATAGCTTCTCATCTCCTCCAATGATGGGCGTTCAATACCATCTGAGAATTTGGAAATACCGGCTGCGTGCAACATGCGCCCAATGGCCGAGGTTTCCGCATTTTCGATTGGATGGCGGTTGGCATTGCTTCGAATTTCCTCAGCGTAACCTGTGGCAAATGGCACCAAATCTGTTGTTTCCCGGTAGCCATAAGCTTTGACGATGTAGCGCGTGCCGTCTTGATAGACAAGCTCTGTGTCGATACGGCCGATGCCAAGATAATGATTCCAAAACTTCTCAATGCGTTCAGCTACAGATTCATAGTTTTCAAGGATCATGAATTCACCCGATTTGATGCGTGGCGGCTAATTGCTCGGCCTTTCAAAAATCCTTCTTTTTTGCCTTGTTTAAATCCGACTGAGTAAGCCATCAAAGCCCACAAAGCCCCGGCGATGATCATAAAGATCACAATTGATAATTCGTTCATTTTAAAGCTCCCGATTCTGGGAACAGCTAATCCGCTCCCAAATAAAGAGTGACAGGCACAACCGACAAAATCAAGAATCACGCTTAAATTGCGGCGTGTCTTTATTTTTTTCAATGAGCTGTGTGTATAGATAATCCAAGCGTGCTTCGATGCGCGAGATTTGATCCTTCATACTCGCACCATGATTGGGCAAAAGCTCGCTCATTACTGATTTGATTATGATCCTCATTGACGAATAAATGGCTGTCAGTATTGCAATGACAAAACCACCAACAGCCATCCATTCGCCGACGCTCACTTCTTGTTGCCGAAAGCTACATCGTTGGGATTAGCCCAGCGCATCGCCAGCGGCACGACGCCAGCTAGCAAACCTAAAGCTAAATCTTTTGGATTGGTATTGCCAGTCATATAAACGGCCAAGGCCCCAGCAATTGAGCTGCGTAACCATGAAGCGGCCATAGCTTTGAATTGATCCATTATTTTTCTCCTTTTGGTCGATCCGGCAAATCACCGGAAAACGCGCCATAAGTTGGTCGGCCGTAACCGACTACAAATGACCTTGCTCCCAAAGCTCGTGATTTGACCATGACTTCGCCGCCATTGCGTTGATCGCTATCGCCGGTGTTGCCTTCAATGGTCACAATCTGTTTGTCTGAAACCCGGATTACCAAGCCAATGTGATTGATGGTTGTTTTATCATCAATGATGAAATCAAAGAAAACAAGATCACCAATCTTTGGATCGCTGTGCCATCGCTTCATTTTCCTAAAAGCATCAGCTCCGGCGCGAGTGCTGACCACATTTGGCACATCCACTCCAGCTTGATCAGCGCACCAATTGATGAATGATCCACACCACGGCAGCTTGTCGGCCTTCATGTGCTTGCCATATTTTGTCTCATTGTTCCCGGTTTCAGCTGTGCCGACTTCGGCCAACGCAACCTGAATCAAGCGAGGCAATGTGCCTTGTGGAAAACTACTCATCAGCCGAAATCATTGATTTGGATTGTTCCGCTTGTTGCGCTTCATAGGTTGATTTCAGCATTGAAGTAAATTCACCATTACCTCGATCAATAATTGCGTGTTCCAAGATTTCACCTGTCATTGGTTGCGTGACTTTTATAAAACTTACATTGTCCATTTTTACAACTCCGCACTTAGTCCGAGGAAAGCATTATTTGCTGACGCGTTAATTGCTAAAGGTCTAAAGGCAACACAGGCAGAAACAACGCCAACAAGACGAATAACATTTGCTTGGTTGCCTGCACCAAGTGTAAGAGAAGTCAAAGCATAACCTGTCGCTTGATCGATGGCCTGTAGGTTAGCCGAATCAATTGCCGTCGGTGCGACCCGCATTGTAACTGGTGGTTGAAAAATATAAACAGGAGCAGTTGTAGTTCCTGAGACTCCGCAAAAACCTAAAATCATGTCATTTGTGGCCGCACCGCTGTTGCGGAAATAATACCTTTGGCACAACGCCAATTCGCCAGCAATTGTCGCTCCAGCGCGTGAGAATTCTGTTCCGACCGTACCCAGTTCAAGTTGCGCATTGCCAAAGATTGCAGTTTGCCCAGATGTTAATGAACCAGTTGTGACTTTAATACGAATAGATTTTGCGGTGCTTGGAATTGTGGCCGTTGCTTTTATTGTGCTAAATGTTCCAGACGTTACTGTGGCTGTTCCTGCTGTTCCTACTCCAGTCCAAGTACCTGTTGCAGCATTTGGATCAACGCTTGTTGAGTATTCGATAGTCAGTGAATGAGTTATTGCACTCGTTCCAGTTGCAAGAATCGTTGCGACAACGGCTTTATTGGCTAAGCGGATTGCATTTAGTGATTCGATACCTTGAAAAACTTCATAAGCAGCCGTTGTTGCTCCACCAGTTACCTTTAAAGCATAATTTGCACCAGTCGGCACTGTTGAAGTTTCTTGGCTAATTGTGCAAGCTGCGCCATTAAATGTAGTCCAACGATCTGCTGTATAAGGAAAGTTGAAAGCCGAAACGCTGAAAGATGTACCTCGTTGCCAGACGTCAAATCCTCCATTGATAATAAAATTCTTGCCAGCCGTAATTGAACCTTGATAACGAATACCATTTGTAGCCGTAGAATCTGCAAGTAGGCTTTCTCCATTATTGCCAACCGAAATAATTGCCAAAGTATTATCGGCACTTCCAATTAAAACATCACCTTTGGCATTGATATTTGAAATGCTTGGTGTTGTTAATACTGGCGATGTTAGTGTTTTATTAGTCAAAGTCTGCGCTGTTGTTAAATCAGCTGTAACGGCTGTGTTGATTGAAACTGTTGGCACTGGCCCAGTTGGCGATGTGACTGTAATACCTGTTCCAGCTGTGATGCCAGTTATGTCACCTTGATCATTTGCAATCCATGTAAAATCCATGTCGGTGTTTGTAGTTTTTGATAAAATTTGACCTGTTGTGCCGCCTTTAAGATCAGCCAAAGCTGTATCAACAGCTTGACCAAAGACCTCAAAATCAGCCGGCAAATCCGTAACTAAATCAACAGGCGTCGGCATTTGCCAGCCATAATTACTCGTCGGGTTTGTCATTGCTCCTCCTTATGCCACAATCGTGGCGTCTTGCCATTCCAGCGCGCCTGAAACGGTATTCCATTGCTCAGCCGGTAAAACGGTTTCCCATTTCATCGCCTGAATACTAAATGCTAACGGAGATAATAAAGCCGTCACCGAAACTGTGTTGTAACCTGCCGAAACTGTCCAGCCTTCAACAAAACCTGCATAAGTGCCGGCGTTCATATTTAAAGGTAAATCGCTAATTCTAAGTGGCAAGCCCATAAATATCTTTATCATGGCATCACGATCAACATCAGTCATTTCAGGATTTGTTAATTCAAAAGTTATTGATTGCATCATTGCCAATGGGTAAGCGCGTAGTTCTAAATAGAAATCTGCCTGACTTTGAGCATCGCCGGCATTGTGGAGAGTTGTTGTAACAATTTGTGAAAGACGGCCAAAGATTGCAATAGATGTTGCATCCTCGGCTGATTCCTCAGCTGATGAAGTAGCGTTGTATTTAACCGTGACCGAGTTTCGTACGTCTCCAGCACGAGTTTGAATTGAAATTCCAGATGCAAGAGCTTCATTGGCTGAAACGTCTGTGTATCCGTTAGCCGCTAGATATGTGACGCGATGCGTACTGTCTGCATAGGAAATCGCTCCGGTTGCCGATTCGTATATATAACCAAGTCCAGACGTTGCAAGAGCTGAAACTAAAGAATAAACATCCGTTCGATTAGATGTCCTAGCTGCCAATTCATAATTGCCAGGCTGATCAATCTCGCCAAGTCCTACATTTTCAGCTGTTGCCCATGTTGTAGTTGGATCGTAAGTATTCCATTGAGCTGTTGGTGCTACCTCTGTCCAATTGTTTAACAGCAAATCCTCAAGAATTATGGCGATTTGATCTCCATCATAATCCTTTGGCAATACGCCATCGGTCAAAGCTTTTGGAAGTCTAGACAATGCACCCAAAGCAACAATGGTGATGTTTTGGACATAGCCGACGTTTCCGACTTCGGCAACAGCAACAGCAAGATCAACAATCGTTCCGCCAAAGATTGGCACAAAAGTGTTTGTCGAATCTTTTAATGAAATGCTGACGGTGTTATTGATATTGAATTCAATGTTTGTCTGATCAATGTTAATCAATTGAATGTTGCAATATCCGGCCTGTGCTTGCTCATATATGTTTGTTCGACCGGAATTGATAGTCATATTGGCAAGCACAAAATTGGTGTATGAAACACCATTCACTTCGACCTGCCAAACTGGATTAAAAACCGTCATGATGTCACCAAAGCCGTTGCGCCACCTGTGCCACGATAAAAGCTATTATTTAAAAGATTGACAATCTGACGAGCTGTGCCTTCGGAATCGACGGCACCATTGACGGTGATGTTGTAAGTGTTGCCAAAACCGCCCGATCCATTTAATGGAACAATGGCCTCCGGGCCAGCCTCACCAATCATGGCAAGCGTGGGAGAATTTACAATTCCACCTTTTGCCAGCAATGGAATATCCGGAAATATGTCTGCAACCTTAAAGCCTTTACCGCCTACGATTGGAACCCAATCGGGAACGGTGATGTCAATGGCAAAATCAAGTTTGTTCCATATTCCAATAATTCCATTAAGCACAGCTTTCATGCCGTCATAAAGTGGTGTAAAAATGGTTTTTGCTGATGTGGCCAAATAATCTTTTATGTCCACAAAGAAATCTTTGACAGCTTTAAATCCAGCCGTGACGGCCTTTGTAACGGATGAAGCAACGTCAATCAATCCAGTAATTACATCGGCAATGCCAGTAATTGCGCCTGATACAAATTTACCTAAAATTGGTGCAATAGTATCTCGCAAGAATTTAGCCAAAACTTCAAAAGCATCTGCCAATGGTTTTAAGTTTGTTTCGTTATCCTTCAAAGCTTTAGCAATAGTACCAAAAGCATCAAATACAGCTGTGATAATCGGAACAAGCGTGACTTTTAATATTGGTACGACATAATCATTGATAAAATCGTATAAAGCCTTAAATGCTGGAACCAATACTTCTTTGAAATAATCACCCAAAGTTTTAAATACTGGCTGTAACTCCTTACCAATTGAATCGGCTGCCGCTGTGATTGCTGGAACAGCTTTTGAAACAAAAGCCGAAACGAGTGGTGTAATGGCATCTAATACAAATGCACCAACTGTTTCCTTACCTTCATCAAAAGCAACCTGCAATCGCGTCATCTTGCCTTGAAATGTCTCCGCCGCTGTTGATGCTTGACCGCCAAAAGTATCGGTGAGCTTGTCCATGATTGTGCTAAATTCAGCATTGACCTCTTTAGTTTTGCCTGTGGCATCACCAAGTTTTGTTGTTGCCTCCTCTAATTTGGCACGCGCGGCATTTCCTTTTTCGCTGTTAATTCCAAATTTGAGTTCGGCTGCCGCAACCGCATTTGTAGCTTTTTCAACAGCTTCATGAGCCTTTGTGACTCCGGCACTATCGACAATCGTTTTCTTGACTTCGATACCAAGCTTGCCCAAAGCCGTAACGTTGCCATCATAGGCTTTTGCTAATGCCTCCGAAATTGTTTGTAAGTCTTTACCGGTACCCACAGAAATGTCCATTGCCAAATTTGTGAGCTTTTGAGCTTGATCAACCGATTTAGTGGATCGCACCAATCGATCAAAGGCTGGACGCAATTTGTCATCTGTGATGCCTGATGCCAAAGTCGTTTTGGTTATGTATTTTTCAACCTGTTCAATTTGCTTTTTGGTGGCGTTTGTAACGTTTTGTAATGTTGTGGCCAGTTTTGCCTGTGCAGCTTCATCCTCGATTGCAGCCTTAACGCCATCAATTAAAAGTTTTCCGGCGTAAGCTGCCGCCGCTGCACCGGCTACCGCAAAAGCGGCACCAACTTTTTTGCTAAAATCACCAATTTTGCCAGCGGAGGATTCAACTCCTGCATTGGCTTCGCTTAACGATTTTTTTAATTGATCGACATCGCCAAGAATGGAAAGTTTAAGTGATCTTGATCCGACAGCCATTACCACTCCTTCAAAATTCTACTGAAAGCATTTTCCCATTGCGAAATGATATGGCTTTGTTCGGCTCTTAATGTTGGATAAATAAACCATCCACGCGATCCGCGACCTTCGCGGCCTGACCAGACCGGAAATTGTTTAAATTTGTTTGAGCCAAATTCGTAACCGCCCCAAAGTTGCTGCGTTGTGCCACCACCACTTAATTTTTGAGATGCAAAACCAAAAGTAATTTCACCGGTTTTAGATGACTTTGAAACCTTCGATCCGGAAGCAATTTTTGGAGCAACCTTATTCTTTGAATTCAAAGCATTGTTTTGAATTTTGTTTTGCAGGTAAGTGGCCAATCCATTGCTGACATCTTTGGCCTCAATTACAGCTTGTTCATCCATAGCTTTAAAAGCCGAATAGATTTTGCGGAGATCGGCTTTATCGTACGCGACCGCTTCCTCGCTCATTTCGCTCCTTTAAAATCTCTAGTGCGGATAAAATATCCTCTGCGCTTTGCCATTCACTCATTGGTATGCCTGTCTCAATAGACAGTTCAACCAATAAACGACTTAGACTTCCGCGCTTGTGGCTTTTGGGTCATTGTCACCGGTTGTTACATCGGCAACAGTTTCAGACCAAATTTCGAAAGGCTTGACAGGCTTTCCAGCCGCTTCACGTTTCATTGCGTGATAAGCCAAAAACATTAGATCAGCGATGCCGATCTTTTCTTGAGCTTGCTGGATGGTAAAGCCTGTCTTGCCTTCCCACTTAGCCCACTCCGGCGGCTGCGCGATGTAGGTTTCTGTGTTTCCTGCCGTGTATTCGATTGAGATTGATAGTTTCATGCTCCCGATTCCTTATCTTTTAGCTAATTGTTAAAACTGGAGTAGTGACGCACATGAATGATAATGAAACGGTTTGTGCGTCCGGTGCTGTACCGCCGGCAGACGGCAAAATTGGCTGTACATCAAAAGCAAATGATGCGCCTGTGGCAGACACAAATACAACTGGTAATCCTGTATTTGGTGCGTTTGTTGCAGATGTCCAAAGTGCCTCGCACAATGATGAAGCCGCGCCCCAATCTGCAAGCATTTCGACAGCGAATGTGCCTTGAGTATCTGTTGTAAAATACGCCTTGCCATCGAGTGTTTGATAGGTGTTGATTGTTGAATCAACAGTTAATGTGGCTGATGTGGCTTGAGCATCAAAATCATCACCATCAATGGTGAATGTAATGTCTCTGCCGGTGATGATTGTTGTTGGCATGATTTCTCCTTAGTCGGTGTAGTAGGTGCTGACTTGTAAATCGGCCGTAAGATACTTACCGGCACCGACTTCCAATGGTTGAGGTTGATTCACATTGCCCACAACATAACCGCTGGGCATTGTGCCGATGATACTGATCATCAATTGTTCTAAATTGTCTAAAGCTGCAGCATTGTTTGAATAACCAACAACGCCTGTCACAGTTAAATTGATTTTGACTTTTGTGGTTGCGCCATTGATTAAAACGCTTTCAAGATACGGCGCGTCCGGAATCAAACAAATGCTCGGACTCGTCATTGTCTCTGGAATTCCGTTGTACACATTGGCCGCTATTGTCGAAAGTGCTGTTTGCAATGGTGTGCGGATGTCGGCTTCGATAGTCATTGGCACATCGTTTCAACATCCAAAAATGGACCTAAAAGCCCGATCACTCTGTTGCTCAAGCTGCGCCCCAAAATAAATGGCGATGGTTGAAAATTATCTGACATGATCTGATTGCCGGGAGCTGTGATGCTTTGGAAAATTTCAACAGCTACAACCAAGATGGCGTTTTCAATCGGGGGAGTGTTTGCATAAAGTGATGCGGCTGATCCGCCGGATAATGTAGCCAATGCGTTAGGAATAAACGGCAATGGATAGTCACGATCAGCCGCCGCTGTTGCAGCGGTAAAGGTATAAGGCTCAATACGATCATCGGTGACTGTATAGGTCGCGTTGTAGGCTCCGGCCCCGGTTACAACAACAGATTGACCCGGCACAAAGTAATTTGGCCGCATTGTGGTGAAATAAATGACGGAATCACTCACATTGGCAAAAGTCACCGATGATTGGTATTGCGTAAGTAAAGGCAAAATGGTTTGCTCAGCCGAATCTATAAAAGAATCAAGCTGTGCATCTGAGTACAAAGAAACCGAGACACCAAGAATTTGTCTCAGCTGTGCAGCTGTAACGATTGCCGGCATCTCGGTTCCTTTCGTATAAGTAGCGTTCGGGAGCGACCGCTACCGATGATTAGTTAGTTCTGGTTCCAACATGCGCCAAATGGAATCTTTGGTGCAATTGCTGCATATCCGTAATACAGGATGTCAATGGTTCCGTCTGAGTTGATATTAGTTCTCAGCGTAAATCGAGGTGACTCGTACCATGTCCATGCATCTGGATTAACAACAACCATTGAAAAATCTCCGGTTGATGTTGTTGGACCGGCGTTACCAATTGAGCGAGACACAAACAGATTGAGGCCCGGTGAAACTACGCCGCGCAATGAATCGCCGCGAACATTTCCTGCCGCATTGCTCGGTTGCGCCGCATTGTATAGAGGTGCGCCATTGTCGTTGTATCCCATGATGTTTGTCCATTGTCCGGGTGAAACAACAATGTTGCGAGCAAATCCGAGTGATGAATTATAGACAGCACCGGCGGCCTGAGATGTATATCCCAAGAATCCTGTTGCTGTGTTTGCATTGACTCCAGTTTGCTGACCTGCTCCGGCAATTGTGCCAGTAGCAAATTCATCAGTTACTTTTGCATAAGCAAATTCGAGATTAGCAAGCAAAGCTGTTAGGTATTCAGGCCGGCTGCGGTCAATCAATTCAATTGTTGAAATTGCGCGACCTTTAAAGCTCTGAACAGGAACGCTCAAAAATGTAGCAGATAGATTTGATTCTGTAATAGCTGCATTTTCAGCAATGTTCGCAACCGTTGGCACGGCTGTAATTTTTGGCAACTCGAATGTCATGCCTTCGCCAACTAGAGTTTCGCGGCTTAGCGCATCAATCATTCCGCGATCAGCATTTGCCAATGCGTTGATTACCTGAGTGCTTTGTGGTGTTGGGATCATGCCGGGTGCTGTTGATGTTGTGTTATCGGCAGCCTTTACATACTGACGAGAATCCTCATCATGCAAAATTGTTGCCTTTAGGTAATGCTCAAGATAAGAAACCTTGTTTACGATTGGTGATCGTGGTGCTGTGTAATATGCAGGTCGTGATGCCTGTACAGGTTCGACTGTTGGAGCTTCTACCGGTTCAACGGCAGGAGCGGCTTGTTCGGTAGTGTTTTCCACTTTGTCTCCTTCATTTGGGTTTGTTGTATCTGATCCTTCTTGAGTTTCAGAATCCTCTGATGCTGCAACCTCTGAAACGCGTGCAGATCGCACAGCGGGTTCGGTGACGAGTGCAACGCCTTTAAGCTGTCCATTCAAAACTTTCATCGTGCCATCTTTTAACATTTCATAATTATCCACGGCCAGTTCAATTGAGAACCCGTCTCTTAGTCCAGTCATTGCTTCCTCTAAACTGTCTGAACCGGCTGTCGTATTTGCAATTTTAAAGGTTGCTGTCATTTCTTTGTCATTGACACTCATTGCAATGCTTTTTCCAATTCTGCGAGTGATGTCATGTTCTAAATTTAAAAAGACATCTCCAGGCTGAATTGATCCGCGAGCAAAAACAACCTTGCCTGTTGATGCATTTGCCGTTTCGTTAAATGCAACAATGCGGCCGGTGATTGTTCGTGAATCCGAATCAGCTGCCGTGATTTGCATTGGTGTTGTTAGCTTCATGAGATCATTTCCTCCATTTGTCTAATTTCCTGAGTGGTAATTGCTCCGATGTCAAATAAAATCTTGTAAATTTCAGCACGCTCTTTTTCTGATCCGCGTAAGTAAGCCTTTAGATCAAATTCAACGCGCTGTGTTGATGGCGTAAAATCTGGCATTGAGAGCCTGCTACTTAAACTGTTCATGAGTGGCAAAAGTGAAAAGTCCAACAAGGTTTGACGCGCCGTGCTGGCGTTTGCATAAGTCATGGATGATCCTGTCGGCGCGTCAATAAAATACGCCGGAATTCCCACGGCTCTAGCTAATTCGGTTGCGATTATTTCGCGTGCAGCATTAAGGCCAATTTGCTCCGGTGTAAATCCAACGGTTGTTAATTCCACATCTGCATTAAGAAATGCCGTGCCACGATTTCTGCGAGCTGCGCCCCATGCGTCCAAAAGTTTTGCAATGCGATCAGCTGGCAATGCTGTTCCGTTAGATTTCAAGACCATTGATGGCACAGGTTCGCGTGCATACATTGCAGCTGCTCTTTCAAGCTCTGCACCTGCGCGAATAGTGCGACCGGCACGATTTAATAATCCTTCATCATTGCCATAAAAAACAATCAAGCTGCCCGGCCCGGAATCCGGCACGCGCGATCCATCTACCGTGTAATACTCAATTTGCGTTCCAATTGAATTTAAAAATACGCCAACACGATTTGGAGCAACACGCCACATCTGACGCACGCGGCCGGTGTCCGCGAATTGGTCCATTAACTGAAAGTACGAAAATCCCGTGAACAATAAATCCTCGGCCGCCCAACACCAAGATGCAGCACCCGGCACGCGCTTGTCCGGATCATTAATGACAACCGGTGAATCAACGACCTGACCTGTTGCTTTGTCGCGTGTGACCATTGGAATTGTGGCGATAGAATTGCAGATCATGTTTCTAGCGCGAGCGATGGCCGGAACGGACATAGCCTCCTCGCGACTTGCAACATAATCGGCCCCACCAAATGGAAAAAATGCGTCTAGCGTTGGAGCTGGCCCAATTTGTGCAGCTACATCAGCACCGCGAATAGGCGCAACAGTTTCAATGGTGCGTTTTCGGTCAAATAATCCCATGCACCCATTTTCTCAAAATGTCAAGGATCAACCCACTAAAATGTCAATTTCCGTTTCCGGGCGTGTCGCAAAATGTGTAACCAATGCAGATGCTACGGCGGCACACACAGCTGATTGGCTGGCACGCCGTCCAATAACCCAACCGCCGTCTCCACGGCGCAATTGCACAGCTGAAAGCATTTGCTCTGTAAGTGCAGCTTGATTTCTGTGTTTCAACCGGCCCGAATTAATTGCACCCAATAGCTCATCACAGGCTTGAGGATAATCGCTGTCCATGTCGTGGATCGGGATGCCGGCAGGTTGCATCCGGGCGGCAACAGCTCCCGATGTTCTACGGCTGTACAACAAATACTCAATTGGGTATTTGCGGCAATAACTAGCTGCATCATTGGCAATTGCCCGATCATCTAGCTGGATTGAGTTTTCCCATGTGTGTAACAGTTTTACAACAAAGCTCTCTGATCCGAGCTTTTGAGCGGCCACAAGAGCTGCATGTTTTCGATCCGGTGAAATATCAATCGCCATCCATGTGAGCTTGTCATCATCGAGATCAATTGATTCATCGCCGCACTCTTGCCACTCTTTAGCTCCAACAACGCTTGAGATGGTTTGAACCCATCGATTTAAAACCTCGGTCATGACTACATCGGGAGGATCATTGAATACAGCTCGTATATTGTCAGGATGAATTGTTATGTTTAAACCGGGATTTGCAAAAGCCGCATTTTCCAACGTAATTTCATCAGTAGGCGATGACCATTCAAAATAGCCCACATCATCGGCCGCCCCACTAGCTGCCGCCAATCCGCGCTCTCTCAATTGATTCAAAACAATTGAATGATTATCACCGGCCGAACTAAAGCAATTGACCTGTGGATTTTTAGCCGCCATCAAGGTATAACGCATCGCGGCAAATGTCTCCATGTCGTGCAGCTCTCGAATTTCATCCATGTAAATAGTTTCCGGCTTTGACAATCCACGAGCTGCCGATCCGCCGGCCTTGATAATAAATCGATTGCCTTTCATGGTTTGAATCTCCTCCGCTCCATGTTGCCAGCGGATTCGTTTTACCTGATTGGCCAAATCGGCATTTTCCTCAATGATCTGCACAATGGCTCTAAATTGCTCCAGCGATGTAACCAATCGGTGAGCTGTGGAAACCTGCAACGATTCATCCCAATGAAACAGGCCCATCATGATCCGAGCCATCATGTAGGTTGATTTTCCGTTTTGTCTCGCAACGGTCGCGACTGTTACCGGATGATAATATCTCCCGTCCGGCTTTACCTTTAAACTATGCTCGGCCAGCCATTTTTGCCACGGCATAAAGCCATCCGGAAGGATTTGATCGGCAAAATCAATCAATTCAAAGCCGCGTGAAGGCAAATCATTGATTGGGGAGTGGATTCGTGGAGCTGTTACCGGCGAAAAAACCGATTGCAGCCGATCTGAGCCTGTTTCAGACGTGGGGGGGTCAATGATGACCTGATCGACCTTAATCATGACTTTGGCTCTCGTTTTGGGGTATAA
>Ga0209356_1000625_pt1 | contig 13987 bp, 16 predicted proteins | sample LauGreFaBDMM15SN_2_FD_188213 | JGI IMG/M metagenome (GOLD analysis project Ga0209356, IMG submission 188213) | Freshwater lake microbial communities from Lake Michigan, USA - Fa13.BD.MM15.SN (SPAdes) (version 2) | ecosystem: Environmental > Aquatic > Freshwater > Lake | place: Lake Michigan, USA...
GGGAAGTATAGCCGTATAGCTAATTCTGTCGAAAGATGAAGTTATGAACGGCCGAAATCGTCCTCAAGACGCTCAATATCATCCTCACCGAAATAGGTTCCTGTCTGAACTTCAGTGAAGATCAATTCTTCGGAACCGATATTTTCAATGCGGTGCGCAACTCCGGTTTCAATATCGATGGAATCACCGGCGGACATTTCAAAGCTGTCGCCATCCAATGTAATTCGAGCATCGCCACTGACAATGAACCAATGCTCAGCGCGCTTTTCGTGACGTTGGTACGACAAACGCTTTCCTGGAAGAACGTAAACGTTCTTCACTTGATGGATATCTGAAGAGGATAGAACTTCGTAACGACCCCATGGGCGTTCTAAATTGCTATCTGCCACGGCGATCGTCCCTTCGTTTCTTTGTGAAAAATTCGTGGAGGTGGAAACGGGATTTGAACCCGTGTAGAGGGATTTGCAGTCCCTTGCCTCGCCTCTCGGCCATTCCACCACGAACGTGTCTTACTTGTGCGGATAAAGAAAAGCCGCTCATCAGTATGAACGGCGCTCTATCCGAGCGGACGACGGGGTTCGAACCCGCGACCTGAACCTTGGCAAGGTTCCGCGCTACCAGCTGCGCTACGTCCGCATTTACTGCGGAGGTAAATCTAGCGTAGGCGGGGCCGATGCGCCAAAGCGCAGCCTTTTCTGCGTAGCCTTACCCCCATGTTCGGTCGCGATTACCAATTCTGGATGGGCAATCGCCATGCCACAAAGATGCAGAAATACACTGACGATCCATCGTGTTTGGTAGATGGAGGCTTCTGGGCCGTCTTGGTTACATTTGAAGGTCAATATCATTTTGCAAAGTTTAAAAAAGTTCAAGACGCTCCATTTCCTGAATCGCCTTGGTCTGTGCTGGAAAGACCGTGGCGAACTTCTTTGCAGGAGCTCGATTACATGAGCTATGTCCATGCGGTTCGCGAAGAGATATCAGCAGGTTCTGTCTACCAAGTAAATGCATGTAGAGAACTTTCACATGTAATTGATCAAAAGAAGCAGAATTTGGCAGGCCTCTTTGCGCGGATGCAATACGCAAATCCAGCTCCCTTTGCTAGTTATCTGAAGATCCCCGGCTTTGAAATTGCGAGTGCATCACCTGAAAGGTTTCTCTCTCGCAACGGAGATCAATTGATTACCTCTCCTATCAAGGGAACTATTCGATGGGATGAGGAGGATTTCGGTGAGAAAGATAAGGCTGAAAATCTCATGATCGTTGATTTAATGCGCAACGACTTAAGTCAAATTGCTCAAGAGGGTAGCGTTGAGGTGAGCGAACTATTCAGACGCGAAAAGCATCCTGGACTCACACACCTTGTCTCTGATGTTCAAGTGAAGATTAAAAGTGGAACGTCGTGGGCAGAGATACTCGCCGCAACAACTCCGCCCGGATCTGTAAGTGGCGCACCAAAGAGTGCCGCACTTTCGATTATTGCCCAACATGAAGTTGCACCGCGCGGACCATACTGTGGTGCGTTGGGTTGGATTGAAGGGGATCGCGCAGAGTTAGCCGTTGCGATTCGTACTTTCTGGAACACAGGCGATGAGTGGTTGCGTTTTGGAACTGGTGCGGGAATTACATGGGGGAGTCAACCAGCACTTGAATGGGAGGAGACTCAACTCAAGGCGCGAAATTTGATCTCTATTGCAGGTGGCACTCTGTGAAAATTTGGGTCGATCGAGATCTAGTCGACAGTTCACCTGAATATTTAGACGAAAAGAACTGGCCGCTTGGTGCAGGACTCTTTGAAACGATGAGAACTGAGAATGGGTCCGTCCAGTTTTTGGCAAGACATATGCGCCGAGTAATTGCGAGTGCTCGAGTTCTTAAAATCCCCGTTCCAGACGAAGATTTGATTTCGGAAGCAGTTGAAGAGTTATTGGCTGCAACGCCGCATGATCTCGGAAGACTTCGATTGTCGTTCTCGAACGAGAGATTCATTGCTACACATGAGTCATATAGCTCTGATAGCAATCCGTTTAAGGTAATAGTGAGTCAGGAATTGAGTTCAACTGTTGGGCGCCAATATAAAGTCTTTCCTTACTCTGGACGATTAGATCTATTGCAAGAGGCGATAGCTGTTGGATGTGACGAAGTGATTCAAATCGATAAAGACGATCGAGTCTGTGAAGGCGCTGTTTCAAATTATGCATTTCGTATCCACGGCCAGTGGAGAACTCCGCCGATCACTGCCGGAATTCTCCCTGGCGTCATTCGAGCAGTCGCAGTAGAAAAGTGCGGTGTGGTGGTAAAAGATCTATCTCGAGCAGACGTCACTTATTGCGAGGCCGCGATTGTTATGAGCTCTTTGAAGATAGCGATCCCAGTTACTTCCATAGATGGGCGCTCTCTGGCCATTGACACAGATGTGAGCGATATCTGTAGCAAATTGCGCCAGTTCGCTACCGCTCATTAGGTAGTCTTACCCCATGGCAATCATTGCGATCACGGTAGACGGGTCTGCGCGCAGCGTTGAATCAGATCAGCGGCCGACCCATATTTTCGCCGAAGATAAAACAATCGTTGTCGCACGAGTCAATGGCGAACTTAGAGATCTATGGACTGAACTGGTCGATGGGGATGTTGTTGAAGGCGTGTCTATCTCATCACCTGATGGACTCAATGTGCTTCGTCACTCAACAGCACACGTGATGGCACAAGCTGTCCAACAAGTATTTGCTCAGACTCGTTTAGGCATTGGTCCGCCAATTCGTGATGGGTTCTATTACGACTTCGAGCCAGAGCGTCCATTTACGCCAGAAGATCTTGAGAAGATTGAATCTGCGATGCGCAAGATCGTTAAAGATGGACAGCGATTTAAGCGACGCGTAACATCTGAAGCGGATGCTCTTAAGGAGCTAAGTCACGAGCCGTATAAATGTGAACTTATTGGACTTAAGTCTGGTGCGACTGATGAGACAAGCGTCGAAGTAGGTGGTACCGAGCTAACAATCTACGACAACCTTGGTCGCGATGGAGAACCTGTCTGGTCGGATCTTTGTCGTGGTCCACATCTGCCATCGACAAAACACATTCCTGCCTTTAAATTAATGAGAGCTGCTGGTGCCTATTGGCGTGGTTCTGAGAAGAACCCGATGCTGCAACGAATTTACGGAACTGCTTGGCCATCTCAGGATGAACTCAATGGACACCTTGAAATGCTTCTAGAAGCCGAAAAGCGTGACCATAGAAAACTTGGACAAGAACTCGACCTCTTCTCATTTCCTGAAGAGATTGGATCCGGTCTTGCGGTATTTCATCCGAAGGGCGGAATCATTCGCCGCGCGATGGAAGATTATTCGCGTAAGCGTCACGAAGAAGAGGGTTACGAATTCGTTTACTCACCACATATAACCAAGGCAGCGCTCTTTGAAACTTCTGGCCACCTCGAATGGTATGCCGAAGGAATGTACCCACCAATGATTCTTGATGAAGAGCATCATGCAGATGGCACTATCAAACGTGCAGGGCAGCAGTACTACATGAAGCCGATGAACTGTCCTTTCCATAACCTGATCTATCGCTCACGTGGTCGTTCATACCGCGAGCTTCCGCTGCGTCTCTTTGAATTTGGAACTGTTTATCGCTACGAAAAGTCAGGTGTTCTTCACGGCATCACGCGTGCTCGTGGTTTTACTCAAGATGATGCTCACATTTACTGCACGAAAGATCAGATGCCGGACGAGCTTGATTCACTCCTTACCTTCGTGCTTAATCTGCTTCGTGACTATGGACTTGAAGATTTCTATCTAGAAATTTCAACTCGTAATCCTGAAAAGTCTGTCGGCTCTGATGAGGATTGGGAAGCTGCAACAGAGGCTCTTCGAAAAGCCGCTCTTGCGCAGAACCTTGAACTTGTAAACGATGAAGGTGGCGCTGCTTTCTACGGTCCAAAGATCTCTGTTCAAGCAAAGGATGCAATTGGTCGCACATGGCAGATGTCTACGATCCAAGTTGATTTCCAATTGCCACAGCGATTTGAACTTGAATATGCGGCTAACGATGGATCTCGTGCACGTCCGGTAATGATTCACCGCGCACTCTTTGGTTCCATCGAAAGATTCTTTGGCGTACTCACCGAGCATTACTCAGGCGCCTTTCCGCCGTGGCTAGCACCAGTTCAAGTAATGGCGATTCCAGTTGCTGAACCATTTACCGACTATCTCTTTGATGTTGTTGCAGCTCTCAAGGCAGCGGGTATTCGTGCCGAAGTGGATGCCTCCGATGACCGTATGCAGAAGAAGGTGCGCAACGCACAGATGCAGAAGATTCCTTACATGCTTATCGCTGGCGAGGAAGATCAGAAAGCCGGAGCAGTTTCATTCCGCTACCGAAATGGTGAGCAGAAGAATGGTGTACCACTGGCCGAAGCAATAGCGGAGATCTCTGCAACTGTGGCAGCACGCCAGCAGGTGTAGGTATGGATTACATCGACTCCACTGGAATGCCGGATGCATGGTCGCGCTTATGGGCACCTCATCGCCTCGATTATTTACGGGGAGAAAATCGTCCCCTTGAAGGAAATGCGATCACCTGTCCTTTCTGTGAAATTCCAACCATGAGCGATGATGAAGGACTTGTTGTCCATCGCGGGACTCACGCCTATGTGGTGATGAATCTCTATCCCTATAACCCTGGCCATCTTTTAATCTGCGCCTATCGCCACGTTGCTGATCTGACTGAACTTACTAACGATGAACGTGAAGAAATTTTTGCCCTCACTTCCCACGCCATGGCAACGATTCGCAAGGTCTCACAACCCGAAGGGTTCAATCTCGGAATGAATCAAGGTGCGATTTCAGGGGCCGGCGTCGCGGCGCACATTCACCAACATGTGGTTCCACGGTGGTCAGGAGATGCCAACTTTATGCCGATCATTGGCAAGACAAAGGTGTTGCCACAACTTTTAACGGTTACTCGAAATGAGTTAGCCGCTGCTTGGTAGTTCTACTTAAGCTTTCTTAAGTACGAAACCAGAACATCAATACCTATTCCGTTATCAAGGTTGACCGGAATAGCAGGAAATAAAAGTCCAGCGCTAAATGCATCCTCACCACTTGAATCAACCAGTTCGCGATACTCCTCGGCGAAGTCGGCAACCAATTCTTTATGTTCGGGCTCACTTTCGGATATGACAGCGAGTCCATGCATATAGTTGCGAATAGTTAAATCCTCAAGACTTATCAGTGCTGCAGGAGATCCATCATCGCTATGTAAAACTAAATACGGCGTTGCCATCTGGTCAAAGACTCGATTGGCGAGAGATACCGCGTCATCAAAATCGAGTTCAGCTCCAGGCAGTGCCAGTACCACCATGATTCGGGGAGTCAGATAATCGTTAAAACTTTCCCACGCGGTGATTGTCTCTGCATCGATTCCAGCAGAGGGGTTGACCGCAAAAATCGCACAATCCACGTGGGCAAGATCGTCACTGGTTGCCTCGATCGAAATGCCTTGATCGCCTAGCGCCTTGGTCAGAGCGGCTGGAGTTGCGCTCACGTGGCCAAAGAGGGCAATTCTCACAGGAGCAGAGGTGGAAGTTGGCATGGGTTAAAGCCTACGATGGTCTTGATGATTAGTGCGCATTTGAAACCTCAGGTCACTCGATTAATTAATCCAGTGGTCAAGATGGCCGTGCGCGTAGGAATAACGGCTAATGGCGTAACGATCGTCGGTGCAATTGGAACACTTGCATCCGTCTTCTATTTCTATCCGCGAGGTGATTTCTTTATCGGAACACTGGCAATCTGTTTCTTTGCTCTCAGCGACTTATTTGATGGGGCCATCGCCCGCCTTACACATGGAACTGGAACGGCGTGGGGTGGATTTCTGGATTCCACCATTGATCGCGTGACTGATGCCGCCATTCTGATCGGAGTTCTGCTCTACATGATCGACCGTGATCAGACGGTCTCCATACTAATTTTGATTTCACTTGTCTCAGGTGGCTTGATCCCATATATCCGCGCGAAGGCTGAAAGTATGTCGATTGAATGTTCTGGGGGATTTGCTGAACGTACCGAGCGTCTTATTTTTAGTTTAACCGCGATTGGACTTTATGGGCTCGGTGTCGACGCTGCCCTGCTTATTGGATTTGCGTTACTTTCGTTTGTTGGAGTATTTACGGTGCTACAGCGAATGGTCATTGTTTATCGTGCCCTGCACAAGGTTTAATTTATGAATGATTTTCTCATGGCTCGTCTCTATTTCGTTGGCTGGTTTATAGTCAGGCGCATCTCGGAGAAAAGTGCGTCTACTTTATTTCGCAAAATCGGTGAGTGGATGTACAAGAAGAATGGCAAGAGCGTAGACCGGCTTCGATTAAATCTGGGACGCGTGTTTCCTGAAATGAGTCAGAGCGAACTTGACGGCCTGGTACGTAGAGGCGTGCTCTCCTACATGCGCTACTGGATGGATACATTCAGATCTCCGGATTGGAGTAAAGAGAGAATTCTTTCGACCGTCACAGTCAGCAACGAACACCTATTGATGGATGCGATTACCAATCGCACTGGTGTTGTCGTAAGCCTTCCGCACGCTGGCAATTGGGATCACGCGGGCTCTTACTTTTGCAGCAGAGGTGCTCGGCTTGTCACTGTCGTTGAAGTTCTCAAACCTCGCGCTCTATTTGAAAAGTTCTTGGCCTACCGTCAAGCAATCGGTATGGAGGCGCTACCTCTGGACTCGCGAGCCTACCCAACCTTGATGCAGCGCGCACGTGATGGAAAGCTGATCGCACTCGTTGCAGATAGAGACTTATCCGCCAGTGGAATAGATGTGGAATTTTTCGCTGGGGTGGCTCGCATGCCAGCAGGGCCGGCCATCATCGCAATCCGAACTGGGATTCCTTTAGTCACTGCTTTTGTTTCATATAACGAATCTGGAATACATGTTGATCTCCGAGAAATCACAATTCCTATAGATGGTGATGAGGAATCACGGATCAAGGCTGCTGTGCAGCTCTGTGCCGATAATTTTGCGGCCGGCATAAAAGAGTTCCCTCACGATTGGCACATGATGCAGCGCATTTGGGTCGACCGAGATTTTGTGGAGCGATCATGAAGAAGTTAAGAATTGGACTTGTCTGTCCTTACGGCTGGGATACGCCCGGGGGAGTGCAGAACCATGTCCGGGACCTCGCTGAATTCTTTATCGCCGAGGGTCACTTTGTCTCGGTCCTTGCGCCAGTAGTAGATGAGCACGATCTACCGGATTATTTAGTCAATGCAGGAAAGCCAATCAGCATTCCATTTAATGGTGCGGTTGCACGTTTGCTCTTTAATCCCACCGCTTTTGCGCGAGTGCGTAACTGGTTGACTGATAACGATTTCGATATCTTGCATCTGCACGAACCTGCAGTTCCTTCAATTTCTCTCCTTGCTCTGTGGGCCAGTGAAGGTCCAATTGTGGGGACATTCCACGCCCAGGCTAAGAAAGGTGCCACAACTCGAGTTATTGCATCAATTGTTGAACCAGCGATCGAACGTTTGAGTGAAAAAATCGCAGTCAGTCAAGCCGCTTACGACACACTTCAAGAACATATGGATACGACAGCACATGTAATTCCAAACGGAATTTTTGCCGATCGCTACCGAGATGGAAATGTTGAAGAGAAGTGGGCAGGCCCAACGCTTGGATTCATCGGTCGCTTTGAAGAACCACGAAAAGGTCTCGAAGTGCTTATTGATGCAATCCCAATAATTTCACGTTTTATTCCTGACGTTCGCGTACTGATAGCTGGGCCAGGTGACCCTTCTGAAATCTCTGAAGATATTGACTCTGAACTACGAAGGCGATTCGAATTTCTGGGCAAAATTTCAGAGGATGAAAAAGCTAACTTTCTTAAATCTATCGCCTTGTATATCGCACCCAATACAGGGGGAGAATCCTTCGGTATCATCATCGCGGAAGCAATGGCCGGTGGAGCTGCAGTTGTGGCAAGTGATATCCCGGCCTTTAATGATCTCTTAGGTGGCGGAGAGTTCGGTGCCCTCTTTGCATCAGAGGATTCTCAATCGTTGGCGAAGGTTGTTATTGATCTCTTGCGCGAAGATGAAAAACGTAAAGCTCTCGCCGAGGCTGGCCGAACGTATGCACAGCGTTTTGACTGGAGCCTTGTGGCGAGTCAAGTGTATGAAATCTATGAGAAGGCACTTGCAACCGGAGAGAAAGTTAATGTGACATCTGAATCCCGTGCTTGGGATTGGCTACTCATTCGTGAGAACGATTAATGAAGAAGGTCCTCACCGTATGTGTTGCGCTCATTTCGCTCTCGATAGCTGTGGTTGCCTTTCTTCCAGCATCTCAGAAATCTCTTTTCGCGGATATTTTTGTTGAACCAACCTATAACTCGCTCTCGGGTCGCGAGGGAAGTGATGGCGAGATACTTGCCGTAAAGATTGATGACTCAGTCTCGGCTCGACCTCAGATTGGTATCGATCGTGCAGATATTGTCTATATCGAACAAGTTGAAGGAGGATTGACCCGGTTAGCCGCAATTTTCTCCTCCGAGATTCCCACACTCATTGGCCCGATTCGAAGTGCTCGTATTTCAGATATCGAAATCCTCGCCCAATACGGTCGTGTGGTCTTCGCTTACAGCGGAGCACAATCAAAATTATTACCAGTCATCTCTGCTGCCAATCTCAATGATTACGGAGCACAGCGTCAGTCGCCAACGATCTACACTCGCGACGAATCACGGACATCTCCAACAAATATGGTTCTTCGCGCTGATCTTTTGCTTGAGAAAGTTCGCAGCGATGGGCGCGATATCGCGACATCCCGCTCAGTAGGTTGGAACTTTGGCGAGCTCCCTATTGGCGGAACAGCCATCACCGAAGCCAAGTTAAGTTGGCCTGCAGCTTCTTATGAAGTTAAGTGGAGTAAAGAAGAGGGTCGATGGTTAGTTTTTAATAACGGAATAGCCAATATGTCTGCATCAGGTGTCCAACATGGTCCAACGACTTTTCTGATTCAAAACGTTGAAATTTTGCCATCCGAATATGGCGATAAATTTGGGGGCGTTACTCCTTATTCAAAGACAATCGGAAGTGGCACAGGATTCGTTCTTCGTGACGGTAAATACTTTCCAGCAACCTGGTCTCGCCCCGATGAGTTATCGGGCACTACTTGGCTGGCTCAAGATTGCTCGGAATTGCCCTTTGCACGCGGGCAAATATGGATAGCTCTCACCGAGAAGAATCCTCAATTCACGCTAGACTCAGCACCCGCTAAGTAGATCCAAGGAGTTTAATAAATGTCGCAAGAGACAGGCACAGCACGCGTCAAGCGCGGTATGGCAGAGATGCTTAAGGGTGGCGTCATCATGGATGTCGTTAATGCCGAGCAAGCCAAGATCGCAGAAGATGCTGGCGCTGTAGCTGTCATGGCGCTCGAGAGAGTACCTGCCGATATTCGCGCCCAAGGTGGAGTAGCGCGCATGTCAGATCCAGACATGATTGAAAAAATTCAAGCGACCGTTGAAATTCCTGTGATGGCAAAGGTGCGCATTGGCCACTTTGTCGAAGCCCAAATTCTTGAAAGTCTTGGCGTTGATTACATCGACGAGTCAGAAGTGCTTACCCCAGCGGACTACATCAACCATGTCGATAAGTGGAAGTTTAAGATTCCCTTCGTCTGTGGTGCAACAAATTTAGGTGAAGCTCTCCGTCGCATCAACGAAGGCGCAGCAATGATTCGTTCAAAGGGCGAAGCAGGAACTGGCGATGTTTCGAATGCAATGTCACATATGAGATCAATTGGTGGAGAAATTCGCCGACTCTCATCTATGCGTGAAGATGAGCTATATGTCGCCGCTAAAGAGATGCAGGCACCGTATGCCCTCGTTAAAGAAGTTGCTGAGACCGGCAAGCTTCCAGTTGTTCTCTTTACCGCCGGTGGAATTGCAACACCTGCTGATGCAGCGCTCATGATGCAGATGGGAGCCGATGGAGTATTTATCGGTTCTGGAATTTTCAAATCTGGAGATCCAGCTCATCGCGCTGCAGCTTGTGTCAAGGCAGTTACCTTCTTCCAGGATGCAAAGGTATTAGCAGATGTCTCTCGCGGTCTGGGTGAAGCAATGGTGGGAATCAACGTTGCCGATATTCCAGCACCGCATCGCCTCGCCGAACGCGGCTGGTAGTTTTTTCCTTCACCGGAGCTCACAATGATTATTGGTGTTCTCGCATTACAAGGTGATTTCCGTGAACACATTCAAGCTATTCAGGCTTGTGGTCATGAAGCGCTGGAGGTACGCCGCGTCAGCGAACTCGATCAATGTCAGGCATTGATTCTTCCTGGGGGCGAATCAACAACGATTGCGCTTCTAGCCAGAAATTATGGACTCATCGAACCGTTGAGGAAACGAATTGGTGAAGGTTTGCCTACATATGGTTCTTGTGCCGGAATGATTCTGCTTGCTAATCGAATAGTTGATGGTGTTGAAGGGCAAGAAACGTTCGGCGGCATTGATATGACTGTGCGCCGAAATGCTTTTGGACGACAAGTGGATTCATTTGAATCTGAATTGGATTTCGCTGGCCATCAACTTCGCGCTGTCTTTATCCGTGCGCCATGGGTAGAAGATCTTGGTAGCGAAGTTGAGGTTATCAGCACTGTGAAAACTCCGGCGGGGGAGATCCACCCCGTGGCAGTTCGACATAAGCATCTGTTGGCCACCTCATTCCACCCAGAACTCACGCACGATTTGGCAGTTCATCGCTACTTTTTTGATGAGGTCTGCAAGTAGCGTTAAAGTAGGCTCAGCAAATTCTTCACTAAAGGGGTTCGTCTCATGTCAGGCCATTCCAAATGGGCAACGACTAAACATAAGAAGGCTGTCATTGATGGACGCCGTGCAAAGAATTTTGCAAAGCTCATCAAGGCGATTGAAGTTGCATCGCGCAATGGTGGCCCTGATCTCGAAGGCAACCCAACCCTCTTTGATGCAATTGCTAAAGCGAAGAAGAACTCAATGCCGGCCGATAATATTGAACGCGCAGTCAAGCGTGGTTCAGGCCTTGAATCAGGTGGAGCCGACTACCAAACAATTATGTATGAGGGCTATGGCCCGAACGGCGTTGCACTCATGATTGAATGTCTTTCGGATAATCGTAATCGTGCCGCATCTGAAGTTCGCGTTGCGGTAACTCGTAATGGCGGAACTATGGCCGATCCTGGTTCAGTTGCCTATCTCTTCAACCGCAAAGGTGTCATTATTGTTGCGAAGAAGGATGGAGTAAGTGAAGAATCAATTCTCGAATCTGTCCTTGATGCAGGCGCAGAAGAAGTGAATGATCTTGGCGAATCTTTCGAAGTGGTCTGCGAGGCTTCAGATCTCGTTACCGTGCGTACAGCGCTGCAGACAAGCGGTATTGACTATGAATCGGCGGATTCTTCATTCTTGCCTTCAATGAGTATTCCACTCGATGCCGAAGGTGCGCAAAAAGTTTTCGAACTTATTGATGCAATCGAGGAGCTCGACGATGTGCAGAACGTCTTTAGCAACTTCGATGTATCCGATGAAGTTATGGCGAGCCTTTCCTAGCCTTCTCTTTATAGGTTCTAGGCTTATTCGTTATGAGCCAACAAACCGGGCAGACGAGCCGGACAGTCTTGGGCGTAGACCCTGGGCTGACTCGATGCGGAATTGGCGTCGTTAAGGGATCTGCCGGTGCTCAATTAAAGCTTGTAGATGTGGGAGTTATTCAAACGTCGCCATCGCTGCCTCTTGAACAGAGGTTGCTCGAACTCGAATGCGAATTAATTATCTGGTTCGATAAACACCGCCCTGATGTCATCGCAGTTGAACGAGTTTTCTCCCAACACAATGTGCGCACTGTGATGGGTACTGGCCAGGCAGCTGGAATTGCACTTTTACTGGCAGCTAAGCGGGGGATCCCGGTCGTGATGCACACCCCGAGTGAAGTCAAAGCAGCCGTTACTGGAAATGGTCGGGCGAATAAATCTCAAGTGGCTGATATGGTCGTTAGAATTCTCTCACTCAAAGAAGCGCCAAAGCCGGTCGATAGTACAGATGCTCTTGCATTGGCAATTTGTAATATTTGGCGTGGAAGTGCCACGAGTAAGATTGCAGAAGCGCTCCGCGCCGAAAAGACGAGGATTTCGAAATTGGTGAAGAGATGATTGCTCAGCTGACAGGTTCCGTGCGAGCGATACATTCTGATCACATCATTCTCGAAGTTGCTGGCGTTGGATATCTCATCCATGTCACTCCGACAGCAGCTGCAACACTGACTCTCGGGAATTCACTCACAATTCACACATCGATGGTCGTTCGTGAAGATTCTATGACGCTCTATGGGTTCATCGATGCTCCATCGAAGGAGACCTTCGAATTAGTTCAGACTGTCAGTGGAATTGGTCCCCGTGTTGCACTTTCGATACTTGCTCATCTCTCGCCAGAACAATTAGCCGATGCGGTCGAATCTGAATCAGTAAATATTCTTTCCGGGGTGCCAGGTATCGGCAAAAAAGGTGCACAGCGCATTCTTCTTGAGCTCAAGGGCAAGTTATTAGGATCTGGATCATCTGGTGCGCGAACTTCCTCGTCGCAGCCGCTCTGGCGCGAACAACTTTCTGGAGCGCTGATTTCATTAGGTTATTCAGCACGTGAAGCTGATACAACGACTTCAATCGTGGCCATTGATTATGCAAATCGAGGGCTAGATCCAGCGCACTCAGACCTTTCAGAGCTTCTCAAAGCAGCTCTTGCAGGCGGTAAATCATGAGCGAAGCTACCGAACCTACGGATCCAACAGAGCGCTTAGTCAATCCTGTTGCAGCATCTGATGAATCACTTTCAGAGAATGCGCTTCGTCCGAAGACTCTTAAAGAATTTATCGGTCAACATCGTGTACGTGAACAGATAGATGTACTTCTCACCGCTGCACGAAATCGTGGCGCAGCTGCCGATCACATCTTGCTCTCTGGCCCACCGGGATTAGGTAAGACAACTCTTGCGATGATTTTGGCTTCAGAGATGTCTACCCCGATTCGAATCACAAGTGGTCCTGCGATCACACATGCCGGGGATCTCGCCGCAATCTTGTCTTCCTTAGTTGAGGGCGAAATTCTTTTTCTCGATGAAATTCATCGCTTGCCGCGTCCGGCGGAGGAGTTACTGTATTTAGCGATGGAAGATTTCCGAGTCGATGTTGTTGTAGGTAAAGGGCCAGGTGCCACCGCAATTCCATTACAACTTCCACACTTCACTCTCGTCGGTGCAACAACGCGAGCCGGATTACTTCCGAGCCCACTTCGAGATCGCTTTGGCTTTACCGCACATCTAGATTTCTATGACGCCACCGAGATCGAACATGTCATTACACGTAGTGCGCAGCTGCTCAATCTCACAATCGATAAGAAAGCTGTTGCAGAGATTGCGGGCAGATCACGCGGAACACCACGTATTGCCAACAGATTATTAAGACGCGTGCGCGACTATGCCCAAGTTAAGGGTTCGCAATCATTGACACATAGCCACGCGTTAGAAGCTCTTGAAATGTATGAAGTGGATGAGCAAGGGTTAGATCGCCTCGACCGCTCTGTTCTGATCGCCCTTATCGATCGATTTAATGGGGGACCGGTAGGACTTTCAACGCTAGCAATTGCAGTAGGTGAAGAGACCGAAACCGTGGAATCAGTGGCCGAACCTTTCCTCGTGCGAAATGGATTTATGGCTCGTACCTCTCGGGGTCGAGTAGCAACTGCTTTGGGCTATACCCACTTGGGTCGCAGCGTGCCGCCCGGCCTTGCCACCCTTTTTGATCCCTCCTCAGATTGATCGGAGCATCACCTCTGGTGGCCTAGACTCTGCTCTTATGTCCACACCTAATAAAGTTGTAAAGAGTTCTGCCCGTCCTGGGCGTTCCTTGGCGATACTTGCGCTGATTTTGATCTCGCTAGGGGCAAC
>Ga0209356_1000633_pt1 | contig 13940 bp, 11 predicted proteins | sample LauGreFaBDMM15SN_2_FD_188213 | JGI IMG/M metagenome (GOLD analysis project Ga0209356, IMG submission 188213) | Freshwater lake microbial communities from Lake Michigan, USA - Fa13.BD.MM15.SN (SPAdes) (version 2) | ecosystem: Environmental > Aquatic > Freshwater > Lake | place: Lake Michigan, USA...
ATCTTTGGCGATGCACGCGTTGTTGTCAGAGCCAGTGATTAAGAAGTTTTTTGCTTTTAAATCGCCGATTGGTAGGTCAAATTCGTTTGCATTGGGGTCCACCAAATCAATGGTGACAACTTTGCGATTGTTGAGTTTCCAGTTTGCGTACAAAAGGCCGGTGCCAGAGAGAATTGTTAAAACCGCAAGCGTGATGTTGGCGAGGAGAAAAACTCGTTGTTTGCCAGAGCGGTTGGAGGAAATGATTTCATCTGGCATGACCCTTACACCGTACTTGCGCGAGTGGGCCGCCGACAGTCGTTACGGCTACACCTGTTGAATATTGGGCGCGAGGGTCACGTTCACCGTGATCTCGTTCGTATCTACTGTGGAGATGCTCCACTTTTCGACTGAGCCTGCATCCGCTATATCGGCCCAGCCAGCAGTTATTGCAGCCGCAGCATCGGCACTAGAGACAAACGACGCCTCGGTGACTACAGCTCGTTGGCTGACTTTGGCTTCAGTCTTTGCGCGGCGGAGGAGACCGATAGCACTGCAGATGGCATCAAGCAGTTCCTCATTTGGTCCAGTTGCAAGCCCGCGTGTGAGTTCTGCTGTTGTTGGCCATGGTGATTGGTGCACTGAACCTAATTGCCACCAGCTCCATACCTCTTCAGTGACGAAGGGGAGAAGTGGTGCCAAGAGTCGCTGCAAGGTTGAGAGAGCGCGGCGCAATGCAGCGCGAGCCGACATGGCCCCTTCTTCAGTATGGCTGAGATATCCGCGAGTCTTTACTAATTCCACGTAATCATCGCAGAACCACCAGAAGAATTCTTCTGTGCGCTCAAGAACGCGTGCGTAGTCAAACTCTTCGAATGCTTTAGTTGCTTCATCAACTACGCCTGCAAGGCGATGCAACATTGCAACGTCAATTGCTTCAGTTGGAACTACGTCATCGGCTACTTCGCCAATACCAAGTACAAACTTTGAAACGTTCAGCAATTTGGTTGCCAACTTGCGACCAACCTTCATTTGGTCTTCGCTAAATGCAGTGTCAACACCAGGGCGAGCGCCAACGGCCCAGTAACGCACAGCATCACTTCCGTATGAATCAAACAAATCTGCAGGCGTTACAACGTTGCCCTTTGACTTCGACATCTTCTTGCGGTCTGGGTCAAGAATCCAACCAGATAACGCAACATGTGACCACGGGGCAACATCATGTTCGAAGTGTGAACGAACCATGGTGGAAAACAGCCATGTGCGAATGATGTCGTGACCTTGTGGCCGCACATCAAATGGGAACACACGGTCAAACAAATCGTTGTCATCCTGCCACTTGCCAGCAATCTGGGGCGTCAGCGATGACGTTGCCCATGTATCCATGACATCGGGGTCACCAATGAACCCACCTGGTTGCCCACGTTGAGCTTCTGTATAGCCAGCTGGTGCATCGGTGCTTGGGTCGATAGGCAACAATGCTTCGTCGGGAACGAGTGGAGAATCGTGCAATGTTTCACCCTGTGCATCAAGTGGATACCACACAGGTACTGGCACGCCGAACCAACGTTGACGACTAACAAGCCAGTCACCGTTCAGGCCTTCCACCCAGTTTGAATAGCGATGACGCATGTGGTCTGGCAACCAATGCAGCCCTGCACCACGTGCAAGCAGTGAATCACGAAGCGCAACGTCGCGACCGCCATTACGGATATACCACTGGCGGCTAGTGACAATTTCTAAAGGGCGATCGCCCTTTTCATAAAACTTCACTGGGTGTGTGATTGCGCGTGGCTCACCAATCATCTCGCCAGAAGTAGTGAGCATTTCTGCAATTGCAGTTTGTGCTTGCTTGGCTGACTTGCCAACTATTGATGCGTAGTGGGCAAGACCAGCCGGGTCTGTGAGGCCGTTAGGCGCTTCATTCACAATGCGACCATCGCGAGAAATGATTGCGCGCATCGACAATTGCAATTCGCGCCACCAAATGACGTCAGTCAAATCGCCGAACGTACAGCACATTGCAATGCCTGTGCCCTTGTCAATCTGTGCAAGAGGATGTGCAAACACTGGCACTTCAACATTGAATAATGGAGTGCGCACTGTTTTTCCAAATAGTGGCTGATAACGCGGGTCATCAGGGTGGGCAATCAGTGCAACACATGCAGGCAGCAGTTCCGGACGTGTCGTATCAATAAGGACATCGCCAGAACCGTCTGACTTGTGAAATGCGATGGTGTGATACGCGCCAGGACGGTCGCGATCTTCTAATTCTGCTTGTGCAACCGCAGTGCGAAAATCAACGTCCCACAATGTTGGCGCTTCTTGTGTGTACGCCTCACCTCGAGCAAGGTTGCGCAAGAAGCCACGTTGGCTGGCACGACGTGAACGGTCTTCAATAGTGGTGTACAACAAAGACCAGTCGACCGAAAGTCCGAGACGACGGAACAAATCTTCGAAAATCTTTTCATCTTCTGCTGTGAGTTCTTCGCACAACTCAATGAAGTTGGGTCGAGAAATGGGAACAGCACGGTGATCTTTTGGTGGGTCGCCCCTGAATGGAGGCTGAAAGTTGGGGACATACGCAACTGACGCATCACATGACACACCGAAATAATTCTGTACGCGTCGCTCGGTTGGAAGCCCGTTATCGTCCCAGCCCATCGGATAAAATACGCTCTTACCGCGCATTCTCCAGAAGCGAGCCACGGTGTCTGTATGGGTATAGGAAAAAACATGCCCCATATGTAAGGAACCGCTGACCGTTGGCGGTGGAGTGTCAATCGAAAAGACATTGACTCGGGTAGCCGACCTGTCAAAGGCGTAGGTGCCGTTCTGATCCCACGAGTCGATCCACTTGGGCTCAACATTTTCGAGGGAGGGCTTCTCAGGGACACCGGACATAGTTCCTAAATCGTAGGCTTGACAGAGTGCTGAACCTCTACGACACCGCCACGCAAAGTGTGAAACCCCTGGCTCTGCGCCAGCCGGGGTCGGTCAGTATCTATTTATGTGGCCCCACGGTCTACGGGCCGCCCCATTTGGGTCATGGGCGAGCCACTTTGGTCTATGACATCCTTCGCCGGTACCTCACCTGGACGGGTTTGTCAGTGCGTCTCGTTTCCAACATCACCGATATCGACGACAAGATCATCGAGCGCGCCAATACAGAAGGTCGCTTGTGGAGCGACATCACTCAGAAGTGCGAATCCGTGTGGTTTGACGCAATGGGCAAGCTCGGCGTTATTCGCCCCACTGATGTTCCCCACGCCACTGATTATGTACAGAGCATGATCGACATGATTAACACATTGGTATCTGATGACAAGGCGTACCTAACTGATGACGGCGTGTACCTCAGCATCGCAAGTGTTCCTGATTACGGCTTACTTGCACACCAAAGCCTTGATGACATGCTCAGTGGCGGTGGCGATCGTGAAGTATTCGGCGCGAGCAACAAGCGTCATCCGTCAGACTTTGCGTTGTGGAAGTTTTCAAAACCAGGTGAACCATCGTGGCAGTCACCATGGGGTGATGGTCGACCAGGTTGGCACAGTGAATGTGTCGTAATGAGTCTTGATCTTCTTGGTGAAGGTTTTGATCTTCATTGCGGTGGTGCAGATCTGCGTTTCCCACACCATGAAAATGAACGAGCACAAGCTGTTGCATTGGGCAAGACATTTGCGAACCATTGGATGCACAACGGTTTTGTTGTCGACATCGAGGGCGAAAAGATGTCGAAGAGTCTTGGCAATGTGATGAATTTGATTGATCTTCTTGACAAGTATGACCCACGCGCATATCGCTTGTTGTTGCTGCAAACGCATTACCGCTCGCCAACACGTGTTGGTCAAGAAAACATTGATGCGTGTGTTTCTGCGCTCGCAGGTCTTGATTCTTTTGCGGCCCGCACATCAGCACACAACAGCGGCACACCAGACCCAACAGTTATGAATCAGTTCACCACAGCGATGGACAATGACCTTGACACAACAACTGTGATGGCGTTGGTATTTGATTCAGTTCGTCGGGCTAACACCGCTATGGATACTGGCGATGTTGCAACCGTGTCATCAGTGCGTGCGGCTGTCATTGAAATACTCGGCGCACTTGGCCTTGAACTTTCATTAGGCGACGACATAGATGCAGACATCGTTGCTAAGGGTGTTGCGCTTGATGCAGCGCGAACCGCAAAAGATTTTGCAGCAGCAGACGCATTGCGCGATGAACTGCAGTCACTCGGCTATGTTGTCGAGACATCAAAAGACGGGACGCGCATCCGACGTGGCTAAGAAGGAACGCACCCCCATGCCAGTGGGCTTCTGGCCCATCTGGACAACTGTTGCTCTCGACCTTGTTGGTTTCGGAATCGTTTTTCCAATTCTTGGCCGATACGCAAAAGACTTTGGGGCTAGTGGACTTGAAGTTGGCCTGCTGTTTTCCTCATTCTCTATTGCGCAAATGATTTTTGCACCAATTCTTGGTCGCGTTTCCGACCGAATTGGTCGCAAGCCAGTCATCATCGTTTCACTTATCGGAACAGCAATCGGCAGTTTCGTCACCGGCATCGGCGGAGCCATGTGGGTGTTGTTTGTTGGCCGCATTATCGATGGTGCATCCGGTGCCAGTGTGTCCGTTGCACAGGGTGCCATTACTGACATTGCACCGCCTGAACAACGCGCACAGTTGCTTGGCATGCTTGGCGCTGCATTTGGAATTGGTTTCGTAGTGGGACCAGCACTTGGCGGGTTAGCTGCTCTCGGCGGCACGCATGTTCCGTTCTTCCTTGCCGGCTCCATTGCTGCAATTAACGCTGTTGCTGCGTTCATCCGTTTGCCTGAAACCAAAACAACAAAGGCTCCAGCACCAAAGCCAGAGATAAAACTTGAATCGGCACGTTCACCACTTCTTATGCGTTTCGCATTGGCTTCGGTCCTTGGCGCACTTGGGTTCTCTGGGTTTGAAGCAACGTTTTCTCTCTTCGGTGGAGAACGTTTCAATCTCACGGTTGGTTCTAGTGCAATGGTGTTCTTGTTTGTTGGCGTAATTCTCACTGCGGTACAAGGCGGTCTTATTGGTCCGCTTACAAGGCGATTTGGTTCAGCCAAATTGATTCGCATCGCGCTTCCCATCAATGCGGTTGGTCTATTTGTGCTTGCGTTCACTCCGAATATGCAATGGGTAATGCTGTTCGCTGCCATGACGTTGGTGTCGGTTGGCCAAGGCGTTGTCTCTCCATCGGCAACCTCGTTGGTGGTAGATGCTGCGCCGGCGGATCGCAAGGGGGAAGCGCTTGGTTATCAGCAGAGTGCGGGAGCGTTTGCGCGCATCGCTGGTCCGATCATTGCTGGTGCCTTGTTCGATCACGCTGGCATTGGTTCGCCGTTCCTGCTGGGTGGACTGCTTTTCCTAGGGGCACTTGGCGCTGTGTGGAGCGTTACCCGCTCGACAGTTACTACGCCTTAATTAGTTCGGCGATCTCGTCGACTAGTTCGCGAGTGCCTGCAATAATGCCGCTCCAGCGCTTGGAAAGATCAGGGTCAAAAGTAAACGGCCGATCATGAAGATCACGTACATGACCACCTGATTTTTCAACGATGAGAGAAATGGCTGCCAAGTCGACAATGCGATGAATGTCGCCACCCGGATCACAGAACGCATCAATTGCACCGTCGGCTACAAGTGCACCTTCGATAACTGAACTACCAAGTATCCGCATTCGTTCTGCACGTTGCGCAAGGGCAGACCAAGCTGTCCATGTGGTCGGCCGAGGGCGAAGCATGGATAGTGATGCCCCGTCAACGGTCGTGCGGGTTGAAACGCGAGAGACAATGGCATCGTCCTTGTGTGCAGATCGCGCGTAATTGGTGCCCAGCCATGTGATGAGAGCCTCTTCCACCACTTCGTTTCGAACAATCGCAGCGGAGAATGCAGAGATCGGAACTCCGGCAGCAGAGTTTGCAGTTCCATCAACTGGGTCTATAACGACGGTGATGTGTGATCCACGATCAATCCAGCCGACTTCTTCGGAGAGAACGTTGTGACCTTCTCGCTCAATGATCTCAAGTACAGGGCGTTCGATGTATGCATCGAGAAACATGGTGGGTGTTCCGTCGCCACCAAGACCGATGTCTTGACTGCGTTGAGCCACTGTCATTGTGTTCATTGCATGTACGTAGGCAATGTCTGCAGCCTGTGCCATCTCTCGTAAAAATTGTGAAAATTCATTCATCTCAGACGCCTTGCATTGCAAGACTTTGAAGCGGCGATCCGTTTGCTCGCCACACACCAAGCACTGAAGGAAGGTTCCCGTTGAATCGACACACAACTACATCAGCGACAAGACCTACTTCAAGGCGACCACGGTCAGTAATGCCTACGGTTTCAGCTGGTCCGTATGTCACTAGTCGTGCTGCTTCGGGAAGTGTGCATGTGCCGTTCTTGACCAAAGTTCCAACAGCGCCGAGCATTGCAAATGGTAAATAGTCAGAAGACAGACCATCACAAAGCCCGAGAGAAATTAGTTCGGTGGCAGAAACATTTCCGCTGTGGCTCGAACCACGTAATGCATTTGGCGCACCACATACTGTTCGCATGCCTGCTGCCCGCGCAGCGATGGCGGCCTCAACTGACGTCGGAAATTCTGCAATTGAGGCGTTCCATGTCACGGCTTCTGCCACGTCTTCTGGAGTAGCTGGATCATGAGCCATCAGAGTGATGTTTCCCAGCGCGGCCTGCTCTGTTAACCAGGGGAGCGCCAATTCCTTATTGTGTCGAACAGCTTCACGCTCAATAAGGATTTGATCAACATGAGCTACTGCTTCTTCACGGGTCATATTGCGTGATCCCATAATCCAGTTTTCTAAGTACGTGCGATCACGGTATTGGCCTTGACCAGGTGTGTGATCTTCAAAACTTATTAATGGTTTGGCATCTATCTGGCGATCTGATTCAATTCGTGCGCACAAAGCATTGAACCCATCAGCATCACGAGCATCAAGGCGATACAGCACGCGATGATTCATCATGACAGTGGGGGAAGACGAGTACTCATGAATTATGTCGACATAGGCGTTGGCTGATTCCACGGTTCGATTGCCATCGTTCTCGAATCCAATTCCATGGAAAAGGGTCGTCACTCCAGCGGCACGAACTTTGGCTTCGAACGATTGAATACTGAAATCAAGCGGGAGTCGAACACTGGGTCGAGGCCGTGGCTCCATTTCAAATCCATCGCTATGTGAATCAATGATTCCCGGCATACAGATGGCGCCTTCAGCGTTTACGTATCTCTCGGTCGCTGCACCATTCTCAGCAATGTCGATGATTACGCCGTCTTCAATAGTGATGGTGGCATTCTCCATAATTTGTGTTGGAAGAACTGCAGTGGAATTGATGATTGAAAAAATTGTCATGGTTGAACATCTCCTGGATGTAGTAGCGGAAGTATTTGATCGACTGGCCCGTTGTTGATGATGCGGCCCTTTTGCATGACAACTATCTGTGTTGCAAGACGTGCAATTGCATCGAGATCGTGAAATACGGCAAGAACTGCAACACCTTGATGGGTGAGTTCGCTAATCAATTGGATAGCGCTTTCGCGATTCTCGGGGTCAAGAGCTGATACCGGCTCATCGAGCAACAGCAATCGTGGTGGAGAAATAAGTCCGGCAGCGATGTTGACACGTTGTTTTTCGCCGCCAGATAGCACTGATGTATGAACGTCCCATAATTGTTCACCAATATTGAGACGACGAAGAGAAAGTATTCCTAGTTCACGCGCATCTGTGACATTCATGCCACGAGAAACGCCGGCACGAATGACAAGATCTAAAACACTTCGACGCGGTTGTGCACGAAGAAACTGTGAGACATAACCAATTTGACGACCACGAAGTGCGACTATTTCTGGATCGCTAATTTGAGCAAGGTTGACGACACTGTCATCGGAAAGCCGAAACCATACTTCTCCCGACGAAGGTGCATACGTGCGATAGATGGCACGAAGCAGAGTGGATTTTCCGGCTCCCGATGTTCCGGCGAGTGCTAAATGTTGTCCGGGTTCCACCGTGAACGAAACATTGTGCAATCCGGTAACGGTACGGCCGTCGATGTTGTGCAGAACGAAACTCTTGGTTAGGTCACGTACGTCAAGAATGGGTTTGGTTGCAATTGCTGTGCTCATGCTCGGGCCGCCGATACAAGTTTCTGACTGTACGGATGATGTGGATCTTCAAGCAACTGGTCGGTCAATGCATTTTCTACAACACGACCGTGATGCATAACGATGCATCGTTCCGTGAGCATTTCAATTACTGAGAAATCATGGCTAACAACAATGGCAGCAAGTTCGAATTCCTCAAGAAGACCACGAATAAGGTCTAGTACTCCAGCAGCAACACTGGCATCAAGACCCGTTGTGGGTTCATCGAGCAGGACTAGACGAGGGTTATTAGCTAGCGCACGTGCAATTTGCACTCGTTGACGCATGCCTCCAGAAAATGATCGAACAATGTCGTCCATGCGATCGAGTGGTACCTCGGTACGTTGCAACAAGTCGCGTGCGCGGGTTCTGATGCCTTCGAAGTTTCTCCAACCAGCAGCTGTAAGCGGGTCAGCGATGTTCCCACCGGCTGTGACGCCGAGAGCAAGACCCTCTGCCGGATCCTGATATACAACAGATACTTGGTCAATGCGCATTTTGCGTCGAGTTGCTGCATCAAGTGTCAGCAAGTTCGGCTCACCATTTTCAAAAGTGGCTAACCGAACATCGCCTGCTGAAGAATCAATGTCTCCAGCAATACAACGCAATACTGTCGATTTTCCAGATCCGGATTCACCAACAATTCCAAGAGCTTCTCCGGCAGCGACTTCAAAGTTGACATCCCAGGCGGCAACTATGGATCCTGTCTGATGATCGCGGGCAGTTCCCACGTGGGAGCCCGTGCGCTCAATCGCTCCATCTGTGATGGGACCATAAATCTTTCCGAGTCCAGAAACCTTCAGCACTGATTCGGGGACAACTATTTTGCTCATTTGGTTCTTCTCGCTCTGCACCATGCGGTGTCACTACATGTCCATGTTCCGGCATCACCATTTGTCCCAGGTGATTCAACAAGAAATGACTCTGATGAGTTACACAATCTGCATTGAGCACCATTTGCCTGTTCCACTTCAAATGGCACATCTTCAAATGTCAAAGGTTCAACAAGGGTGTACGGAGGAATTGCGTAGACACGCTTTTCACGGCCGGCACCAAAAAGCGTGAGAAATTGAGAATCGTGAAGTCGTGGAATATCCCACCGGGGTATTGGGGTTGTCGCAACTACGTACCGTCCGTTTACAAGGCATGGGTAACCGGTGGTTTGCGTGATGACGCCATTACGAACTTTGTCTTCGTACAGGCTCACCCACATGCGCGAATAATCAGCTTCTGCATGCATACGCGCTAACTCACGCATGTCTCGTTCTACTCCGCGTAATGGTTCCGGTACTGGAACTTGCAAAACAAGAGTGTGGCTATTGATCATTTCATCTTCAGGAATTCTGTGACGGCTCTGAATGATTGTTGATTCCACGACCTCTGATGACTCCTCGATACCAGTTGAGGTCACAACAAGACGTCGAAGGTTTACAGCATTCACACCTTCATCGTCTCCTTGGTCAATTACTTTGACGATGTCGGTTTTTCCCACAATGGCCAGGGTGATTTGCAAGCCACCTGAACCCCATCCGCGGGCAACTGGCATTTCGCGGGAGCCAAATGGAACCTGATACCCAGGTACGCAAACCGCGTGTAGTAACGCACGACGTATTTCTCGCTTTGACTCTTCGTCAAGAAGTGCAAAGGGGATACCTGGATCTTCTCCAACGATGGAATCCAAGTTTGAACCGTTGTAGACAGCACTCATTGTCATGCTTTGTCTCCCTTTTGAACAGTCGGGCGAGCGTTTCTTACTGCAATTTTTCGTTCCATCATCGACCGAAAGGTGACGTAGTGGGGAAGTTTCAAATGCTCGAGAAAACCAGCAGAATCAAGCCCATCAGTTGTAAGAAGGATTGACTGCTCTAATGATGATTTGGAACCATCACGGTGGCAAGCAATATCAAGATTGGCCATTGCAATAGCTTTTCTTTCATTGTGACCAAGGCACAATCCATATCCGATGTCGAATCGATCACGATCTTCGTCAACTCCGTTTAGGTCTTCAATGGCTTCAACTTCCGTTACACGTAGAGAGCCAATTGAGACCGAGCCATTGGTATACGGATGCTTAATGCGGATGGGCAATTCTCCATGACGAACTTCACCAAGTGTTACTTCGTGTAGGTAACCATCTGGACCAAGAATGTTTCGGTACCACTGGTTCAAGAGTGCGCCAGTCTCGGCACGTGCCATTGACGACAACCGAGCCGAACGTGGTGCCGGTGGGCGAGCAGGTGTTCGAGTGATATCGAAAGGCTCAGGGTCGTCCGTACGGCGACGGTCAGTCAGTAAATCCATGTCGCGCAATACGTTCATGAGGCGAGGAGTGTTTGTTTGCACAGTTGAGGAATTGTCGGCAATCTGTGTTGCGACTTCAGGCTCGAGAGATGCTGTTGCACCAGAACCACTACGTGGGTCCAACATGCGAGCGCTGTAGTCGGTGCTGCGCCCAAGTATTTGGGGGCCACCTGGTTCACGAAATGCTGGAACAACTCGGCGTAGGAGTCTCATTTCATCAACATGAATTGGTTCGGTGGAAGCAATTCGCGGAAGAGTTGACTTGTATGCGCGCAAAAGGTGAACAGATTCGATGTGGTCGCCTTCTGCTTGGCGGATAGCCAAGGCAGTCAGGCGTGGTTCCCACATTCCAGCCTCGCCCATGATTCGATCAACAAGAAGTCGAAGTCGACCAATGAACTGGTCGAGTTCAATCTGCTCGCTCTCATCCATATCGCGAAGGGTGCGAACAAGGTCCTCGGCATTTCGAATTGCGGTGAGACCACCACGAGCGGCTGCGTATCCCATATTTATGAAACCTTTTCGGTAGAAGAGTTGATAAGAGTCACGGTGGTGCTTCGAGGGATTGCCACTACTTGGCCCTCGTTATTACAAAACCAAATGTCATGTCCGCGAGGGAATGCAAATTTTCTGTTCAGAAGACTTGCCAAGACGACTGAGTCGATGTGCTCAAATGTCAGTTCCGATTGGCCGTTAACTCCTGGGCCAGACAATCTGACACTCGTGCCCTCAATGCTTGATGAGGAAGAGGTGGAAAACCTTCCAGAGCAGTACACAGATATTTGTGCAGCGGAATCTGGACGTAAGTCTGAACCTGTGGAAATCTCTACGAATTCTTCACTGGTTACTGAGTGCGGTATCGCGACATATCGCGCATCTTTCAAAGTAGAAGGGCGGCCAGTAGTGACATGTTGAACAATTGCAGTCAACTCTTCACTGTGTTCACCTAAAACACAAAATGGTGTTTCGTGACCAAGAAGCGCAAGAAGTGGAACCGCACATCCGTCTGTTCGCTCCCAGATTTTTTGGTCAACGGAGTAAATCGTTCCCGGATTACTGAGAGAATTAAGTAGAACTGTGAATACATGTTGTGATTCATGTACGTCAAGGAATGCATTAGTGAGCCGTACTGGATCAATTGTCGAGAGTGAGAAAGTGGTTGACATCAGTCCAACTCCTCAAATTCAATAATGGTTTTGTTGAGCTGTGCCCATTCCGTCTGGCGCTGGTCAATTAGATTTCGGCGCGTTAGGGCCATCAGTGCCTGCAAAGAACCACAGGCTTCTTTGTCACCGTTCTCAAAAAGGGCATCAGCAATGGCGGCAGCTAAAGCTGCGCGACGATCAGTGCCGACTCTCATTGCCCAACCCAAGTGATTACCAATTGCCACTTCCGCAACTGTGACTACAACATCAGCAAGAAAGAACCGCTCCTCACACACTGGTTCACGCACCTGGAATTGAACCGTGCCTGTATGCGGTGAGCGAACGACCCGTAATTGAGAGGCGAGTGAGGAATCATCGAGAAGCCGGTCCACGAGGGCAGTCAGATCATCTGAATCCGCTTGCGCGAGTAAAGAACTTCTCCCTTCGCGCGAATCAATCTCGGGAATATCTGAGTCAATGAGCAAATTCTGAGGCATATAGTCAACATATTCGTCAAATTGAACATTGTCGTGGACAAATAATTAACAAACCGTGACTATCAAGTGACAATAAAAAATCAACAAAAAACAACAACTTTTAGTGTTCACCAAAAGTTTGAGAAGGTGTGGTGCAGAAAACTATTTGGCGTTACTTCGTACTTTTATTATCGCACTCGTGAAACATCTAAAGCCCACACTCATCCTCACGGTGACAGCATCATTGTTGTTGTCCGCGACATCTCTATTAACAGCACAATCAGCCGGTGCAGCAACCGAAACTGGCGCAGGCCTTAAGTTTCTCGGTCGCTGGATTAGCGGCAGTGGAATCGGTGGCGCAGAAATATCAGCGTACGATGCAGCAACTTCTCGTCTCTATGTCACAAATGGCACGACAAACCAGATCGACATTGTTGATATCTCAGATCCGACAGCACCTAAGAAAGTTAAGTCGCTCGATCTTGCAGCAAAGGGCGTAACTGGCATCCAGAGCGTTGCAGCTAAGAACGGAACCATTGCAATCGCTGCTTCCATGACGTCGGCTCAAGCTCCTGGCAAGGTATTTCTCGCAGACACCGATGGCGAACTCCTCGATTCGGCGCCAAATGGCGTGGACGTGGGATCACTTCCAGACCACGTGACATTCTCACCTGACGGCCAGTTTGTTCTGTCGGCTAATGAAGGTGAACCAAAGTCGTATTGCCTCACCGATGGAAAATTGCCAACAACTACAGACCCGAACGGCTCTGTTTCCATCATTGACATAAGTGCTGCAACACCAGTGGCAACGACACTTACCTTCGAAGCTTTCAATGAGCGCGCAAGCGCGATTGCTTTTGAAGGTGGTCGAATTTTCGGACCAAACGCAACCGTGGCGCAAGACCTTGAGCCTGAATACATCTCGGTATCTCCAGACAGCAAGTACGCATTCGTCACTTTGCAGGAAAACAACGCAATTGTCACAATCGATTTGGCTTCTAAAGCAGTTTTGAACCTCACAGGACTTGGGTACAAGGATCACTCAAAAGATGGTAAAGGTCTTGATTCGAACAACAAGGATTTGGCTGCAGTAATTGCACCAAAGTCGACAATGGGTATGTACCTGCCTGATGCAATAGCATCGACACGTGCTGGTGGAGTGAACTACTTGTTCACGGCTAACGAGGGCGACTCGCGCTCGTACCCCTGTGTAAAGGGTGGAACAGATACCACCAAAATCGAAGACGAAGATTCGTCATTTAGCAAAATTGCTGATTCATCTGTTGCATCAACTCTCACAGCCGATGCAGGCATTGGACAGTTGAAGACAACACCTTTCGCTCCAGCATCTGTTGCCGGATCTCCTGTCACATCAAGCACTAAAGTAAAGTCTGCTTACTCATTTGGAACGCGCTCATTCAGTGTGTGGAAGTCCAATACGGTTTCAGGAATCTTCAAGGCTGACTTGGTCTATGACTCGGGTGATTTGCTCGAAAATCTCGCCAAGGAAAAGCGTGGAAACTTGTTCAACGCAGACTGGGACACCACAACTGGTGCCATTAAGGCAATCGATGCTCGCAGCGCTTCAAAAGGCCCAGAACCAGAAGGTATCGCTGTCGGAAGTGCTTACGACCGCAAGTGGATGGCTCTTACTTTGGAGCGTGACGGCGGAGTGGCTCTCTTTGATGTCACCAACCCAGTGGTACCTACGTACGTCGACTACATCAACACTTCAATTCCTACCGGCAACATCGTTACCGGCAAGGCAACAGCAACAGCTGGAGACGTGTCACCTGAAGGCGTGATGTTTGTACAACCACTCGATAGCCCGACTGC
>Ga0209356_1000634_pt1 | contig 13937 bp, 13 predicted proteins | sample LauGreFaBDMM15SN_2_FD_188213 | JGI IMG/M metagenome (GOLD analysis project Ga0209356, IMG submission 188213) | Freshwater lake microbial communities from Lake Michigan, USA - Fa13.BD.MM15.SN (SPAdes) (version 2) | ecosystem: Environmental > Aquatic > Freshwater > Lake | place: Lake Michigan, USA...
CGCATCAATGGATCCGCATGCCTGGCGTTGCGCCCGGCCAAGGGTGCAGCACATGGATGCCAGGCTGGGCTTTTTCATCGGCATGCGAAGCCGCCAGCACCATGCCCTCGGAGACGCCGAATTTCATTTTGCGTGGCGCCAAGTTGGCCACCATCACAGTGAGCTTGCCCACCAAGTCGGCAGGTTGGTACATGCTGGCAATACCGCTGAAAACATTGCGCGTGCGACCTTCGCCCACGTCCAGAGTTAAGCGTAAAAGCTTGGTGCTGCCCTCCACTGGTTCGCAGTTGACGATGAGGGCGATACGCAAATCGATCTTGGCAAAGTCGTCGATGGAGATGGTCTCGGCGATGGGTTCACCCCCGGGGATGGTGGCTGGGACGACCTCGGGGGGTGGTTCGAACAAAGCCTCCAACATCTTGGGGTCGACGCGTTGCATCAGGTGTTGGTAAGTGCCAATGGTGTGGCCCGCGCCCATGCGTTGGTCGCGTTGCGCGAACTGCAAAGGCGCAATGTTCAAAAACGCTTCCACTTGTGCTGCCAAAGCAGGCAGCACAGGCTTCAAGGCGAGGCTCAGCAAACGGAAGGCCTCGATGCTGGTGCTGCACACATCGTGCAAGCGGGCGTCTTGGCCTTCCAACTTGGCCAGCTCCCAAGGCTTGTTAGCGTCCACGTATTCGTTCACGCGATCGGCCAAGGCCATGGTGTCGCGCAAGGCTTTGGCGCAGTCGCGGTTGTCCAGCAGCGCTTCGATGGCTGGCAGGCCTGCGTGCAGTTGGGCCAGCAGCGCTTCGCCATCGGCGCTAACCGTGCCGAGCTTGCCGCCAAAGCGCTTGGCTATGAAACCTGCCGCACGGCTGGCGATGTTGATGTACTTGCCCACCAAATCCGAGTTGACGCGTCCCAAAAAATCGTCGGCGTTGAAGTCGATGTCTTCATTGCGACCATTGAGCTTGGCAGCCAAGTAGTAGCGCAGCCACTCGGGGTTCATGCCGAGTTCCAAGTACTTCAAAGGGTTCAGACCGGTGCCGCGGCTCTTGCTCATCTTCTCGCCGTTGTTCACGGTGAGGAAGCCATGCACAAATATTTTGTGGGGAACTTTGCGGCCGCTGAACTTCAAAATGGCAGGCCAAAACAGGGTGTGAAACGTGACGATGTCTTTGCCGATGAAGTGGTATTGCTCGGTGTCGTCAGCGGCCATGTACTCGTCAAAGCTGCGAGTTTCACCGTGCTGAGCCTTGGGCCCGCCCTTATCAAACCAGTTTTTCAAAGACGCCAAATAGCCAATGGGGGCGTCTAGCCACACATAAAAATACTTGCCTGGGGCGTCGGGAATTTCAATGCCAAAGTAGGGCGCGTCCCTTGAGATGTCCCAGTCCCCCAAGCCCTCGCTGGTGGAACCGTCGGGGTTGGTGCGAACGCTGAACCACTCTTTCACCTTGTTGGCCACTTCGGGCTGCAGGTGTTGGCCGTTTTGCGTCCAGTCTTGTAAAAATTCCACGCAGCGCGGGTCTGATAGTTTGAAGAAAAAATGCTCGGCGTGTTTCAACACCGGCGTGGCACCCGACAAAGCCGAAAAAGGGTTTTTCAAATCGGTGGGCGCATACACCGCGCCGCAGCTTTCGCAGTTGTCGCCGTACTGGTCTTTCGCGCCGCATTTGGGGCATTCGCCCTTGATGAAGCGGTCCGGTAAAAACATGTTTTTCTCGGGGTCGAAAAACTGCTCGATGGTTTTGCGCTCGATCAACGTGCCACCTTGGTCGGCGGACAGGTCGCGCAGGTCGCGGTAAATTTGTTGCGCCAAGGCGTGGTTCTCTGGGGCGTCGGTGCTGTGCCAGTTGTCAAAGGCTATGTGAAACCCATCCAAGTACTGTTGGCGACCAGCAGCGATGTTGGCGACAAACTGCTGTGGCGTGAGGCTGGCTTTTTCGGCGGCGATCATGATGGGCGCACCGTGTGTGTCGTCGGCGCAAACAAAGTTGACTGCGTGGCCCTGCATTCTTTGGTAGCGCACCCAAATATCGGCCTGGATGTACTCCATCATGTGCCCAATGTGGAAGTTGCCATTGGCATAGGGCAGGGCGGTGGTGACAAATAATCGGCGCTGGGTCATGAGGGTGTCGGTACAAAGATGATGACTGATTTTATGCGGCGCTAATGGCAATGATGGCATTGAGTTCTTCACATGCGGCTTCGAACACTTCTGGCGGTACCTGTTTCCATGCATGGGGACGCGCGCCACGTTCACGCCAAGCAAATGACTTGGGTTGGTGGGTCAGCACATAGCAAACTTCACCTTTGCCTGAGGTGAATTTCACAGCAAAGGGGTTTGTTTCATTGCTTTGGGCATGTGTCATGGGCAGGCCAATGACCAACCGTGTTCTTTCGTTGAAGGCCTTGGGTGACAACACCAGCATGGGGTGCTCGTCTTTCATTTCAGAACCGACTTGGGGATTGAAATTGACCCAGATCATGTCCCGACGATCGGGCACCCAGTGCTTAGATACAGTCGCCATCAGAACACTTCGGGACCTACGCGCCCGGTTGCCATGACTTCCCCGCCGTGTGCAGCAGGGTCAAAAGCCTTGAGCTTTTGTGCGAGTGTTAATTTAGGTTTACCAGCAGTGCGTAAAAAAACGCCACCTTCAACCACCTCAACTTTGATCGGTTGGCCACGGGTGAAACGAGCAGCTTTGGCCACTTTGGCGGTGATGCGAACCGCGAGGCCGTTGCCCCATTCTTGAACTGTCTGATCGACGGAGACGATGGCTGTCATAGATGCTCCTTTGGATTGGGGTTGGCGTTCGCAGGGAAGTGTGGATTGTATCAACATGTATCAACAAATCTGTGTTTTGAGGCATAACTTCCATCAAGGCGTGGGTCGCAGGTCGGCCGCAGCCGACGTTGTGCCAGCATGGAGGCGAGGCCGAACCTGCGGCCCGCGCATACAGATTGCTTCAGCCCTAAGGGCTTCGCAATGACAGTTAATTGCAATGACAGAGCTCGTTAGACTAGTACCCTTTTGCCCAACAGACACACTGGAGTAGACATGGCCCTGAGCGAACAAGACGTCACCAACGCTTTGAAAACCGTGGTTGACCCCCTTACCGGCCAAGACTTTGTCAGCAGCAAATCGGTCAAAAACCTACAACTCAAAGGCGGCGACGTGAGTTTCGAGGTGGAGCTGGGCTACCCCGCTAAAAGCCTGTGGGCAGCTTTCGAGCAGCAACTGCAAAACGTGGTCGGGCAGTTGCCTGGTGTGACCTCGGCCAAGGCCAAAGTCAGCAGCAAAGTGATTGCCCATGCGGCGCAGCCAGGTGTGGCCTTGTTGCCGCAAGTGAAAAACATCATCGCCGTGGCATCTGGCAAGGGCGGTGTGGGCAAATCTACCACCGCTGCCAACTTGGCGCTGGCGCTGGCCGCTGAGGGCGCCAGTGTCGGTTTGCTAGATGCTGATATTTACGGTCCCAGCCAGCCGATGATGATGGGCTTGTCGGGTCGGCCTGAAAGTGCTGACGGCAAAACCATGCAACCGCTGGAAGCACACGGCGTGCAGGTGATGTCGATTGGTTTTTTGGTGGCACAAGACCAAGCCATGGTGTGGCGCGGCCCCATGGCCACGCAGGCCTTGGAGCAATTGCTGCGGCAAACCAATTGGCGCGATTTGGATTACCTCATCGTCGATATGCCCCCTGGCACCGGCGATATCCAGTTGACCCTGAGCCAACGCGTTCCCTTGACAGGCGCTGTCATCGTCACCACGCCGCAAGACATCGCCTTGATTGACGCCTTGAAGGGCATTCGCATGTTCCAAAAAGTCGGAGTGCCGATTTTGGGGATCGTGGAAAACATGGCTGTCCATGTGTGCAGCCAGTGCGGTCATGCCGAACACATCTTTGGCGTCGAAGGCGGCAAAAAAATGGCGCATGCCGAGGGCATGGCGTATTTGGGCGCATTGCCTTTGAGCATGGCCATCCGTGTGCAAGCCGACAGCGGCCTGCCCAGTGTGGTTGCCGACCCTGATGGCGAAGTCACTGGCATTTACAAAGCGGTGGCAAGGCAATTGGCCGTGGCAGTGGCCGCCAAGGCCAAGGATTTTTCTTCGAAATTTCCCACCATCAAGGTCTCCAAGGACACCTGAAGCCGAGTTGCATCCAAGATGCATTAAAGTGCATGGATGCGCAACACCCCGCTGGACGAAAAACACCCCTATCTGATCGCCTTGGGCGAGCGGGTGCGCCTGCTGCGAGCTCGCAGGGGACTGTCACGCAAAGCGGCTGCGGCCCGTGCGCAGGTGTCCGAGCGGCACTGGGCGAATTTGGAGTCCGGCATGGGCAACGCCTCCATCTTGGTGTTGTTGCAAGTGGCCAAAGCCTTGCAATGCAATTTGGTGAGCTTGCTCGAAGAGTCGCCGCAAACCGGCTTGGCACCGCGCCAACACATTGCGCTCATTGGCTTGCGTGGTGCGGGCAAGTCCACCTTGGGCAAGCGTTTGGCCAAAGAGTTGGGCTATGTGTTTGTCGAACTCAGTCGGGTCATTGAACAACTGGCCGGTTGCAGCATCAGCGAAATTCATGGGCTTTACGGTCCACAGGCCTACCGCCGCTACGAGCGACGCGCTTTGGAGGACAGCTTGGCGCACAACACCCATGCGGTGTTGGCCACACCGGGTGGTTTGGTGTCGGAGGACGCCACCTTCACTCTGCTGCTTGGGCAGTGCTTCACGATTTGGTTGCAAGCCACGCCCGAGGACCACATGGCGCGGGTCTTGGCCCAAGGCGATACACGCCCCATGGCGGCCAGCACCGAGGCGATGCAGGATTTGCGCCGCATCCTTGTCAGCCGCAGCCCGTTTTACGCCAAGGCTGATTTGCACTTTGACACCAGCGCCCAGTCTGAGGAACAAAGCTTTCAGGCGCTGAAAAAAGCATGGTTAGATCAGATTTGAAAACCTGCAATATATTGCATTCATTGAGATAAATTCTGCACGATGATGCAGGGCTTAAAGGAATGCCCGCATGTCTGATTTCAAGGTCGATTACCAAACCCACCCTAACCAGTACCGTCATTGGTCCCTGAAAGTGGATGGCGAAGTCGCCACCTTGTCCTTGGATATTCAAGAAGACGGCGGCATCTTGCCTGGCTACAAACTGAAGCTCAACTCTTACGATTTGGGTGTGGACATTGAGTTGCACGACGCCTTACAGCGGCTGCGCTTTGAGCACCCAGAGGTCAAGTCGGTGGTGGTCACCAGTTTGAAGGACCGCATTTTTTGCTCAGGCGCCAATATCTTCATGTTGGGTTTGTCTAGCCATGCGTGGAAGGTGAACTTTTGTAAATTCACCAATGAAACCCGCAACGGTATCGAAGACAGCAGCCGCCACGGCGGTTTGAAATTTGTCGCAGCTGTCAACGGCGCTTGCGCGGGCGGCGGTTACGAGCTGGCGCTGGCGTGTGATGAAATTTTATTGGTTGACGACCGCTCTTCCAGCGTGTCTTTGCCCGAGGTGCCTCTCTTGGGCGTGTTGCCCGGTACCGGTGGCCTGACACGCGTGACCGACAAGCGCCATGTGCGCCATGACCATGCAGATATTTTTTGCACCAGTGTAGAAGGTGTGCGCGGCCAAAAAGCTGTGGACTGGCGCTTGGTGGATGCGATTGCCAAGCCCGCACAGTTTGCCGATGCGGTGGCACAACATGCCCAACAGCTTGCGGCTCAAAGCCAGCGTGCGGGTGCAGCAGCCAAAGGACAAGGCGTGGTTTTGAAACCCCTGCATAAGAAAACTGCGGCAGACAGCTTGAACTATGAATACGTGAATATAGACATTGACCGCGCCAAACGCACTGCCACCCTCACCGTGTCAGCGCCCAAAGCAGCGGTGCCCATTACCATCGATGCAATTGAGCTAGTCGGTGACAGCTGGTACCCGCTACAAATGGCGCGTGAGTTAGATGATGCGATTTTGTGTTTGCGCAGCAACGAGTTGGACATCGGCACGTGGCTCTTAAAAACCACCGGTGACGCCGCGCTGGCTTTGCAGTCTGATGCGGTCTTGGTGCAGCACCAAGCCCATTGGTTGGTGAACGAAACCATCGGTTTGCTGCGCCGTACCTTGGCGCGGTTGGATGTGTCTTCACGTTCCTTGTTTGCGCTGATCGATGAAGGTTCGTGCTTTGCTGGCACCTTGGCAGAGTTGGCGTTTTGCGCCGACCGCGCTTACATGTTGGCCCTGCCAGATGCGCCAGAGCAAGCACCTCACATCACTTTGAGTGAACTGAATATGGGCTATTTCCCCATGGTGAACCACCAGTCGCGTTTGCAGCGTCGCTTCTATGAAGAAGCCGCGCCTCTTGAGGCGGTGCGTGCCGCCATTGGCAAAGCTTTGAACGCCGACCAGGCGATGGCGCTGGGCTTGGTCACTGCCGCCCCTGACGACATCGACTGGGCTGACGAGCTGCGCATCGCTATCGAAGAGCGTGCCGCCATGTCGCCCGACTCCCTCACTGGCTTGGAAGCCAATTTGCGTTTCAGCCAAAAGGAATCGATGGAGACCCGTATTTTTGGCCGCTTGTCAGCTTGGCAAAACTGGATCTTCAACCGCCCGAATGCGGTTGGTGAGAAGGGGGCCTTGAAGGTTTACGGCAAAGGCGAAAAAGCCGCTTTCGATTTCAACCGCATTTAATTGGGGTCAGATCCCAATTAAATTCCTTCATCTCATCAGGAAAAAAACATGTCAGCCATTAATTACAGCGAAAAAATCCCCAACAACGTCGACCTTGGCGGCGACCGCACTCTGCAACGCGCCTTGGAACAATGGCAGCCCAACTTCATCAACTGGTGGGACGACATGGGCCCCGAGGGCACGACCGACAGCGATGTGTATTTACGCACCGCCGTCAGTGTGGACCCGCAAGGTTGGGCGCAGTTTGGCCATGTGAAGATGCGCGACTACCGTTGGGGCATCTTTTTGAACCAAGGCGAAGCCGATCGCAAAATCCATTTCGGTGACCACAAAGGCGAGGCCGCTTGGCAAGATGTGCCTGGTGAGCACCGCGCCAATTTGCGCCGCATTATCGTGACCCAAGGCGATACCGAGCCTGCATCGGTCGAGCAGCAGCGTCACTTGGGCCTGACCGCGCCCAGCATGTACGACTTGCGCAATTTGTTTCAGATCAATGTGGAAGAAGGCCGCCACCTGTGGGCCATGGTGTATTTGCTGCACAAACATTTTGGACGTGATGGTCGCGAAGAAGCCGAAGCACTTTTAGAGCGCCGCAGCGGCCAAGAAGACAACCCGCGCATCTTGCAAGCCTTCAACGAGCAAACGCCCGATTGGTTGAGCTTCTTCATGTTCACCTATTTCACCGACCGCGACGGCAAGTTCCAACTCTGCGCCTTGGCCGAAAGCAGTTTCGACCCACTGGCACGCACCACCAAGTTCATGCTGACCGAAGAGGCGCACCACATGTTTGTGGGTGAGTCTGGCATCAGCCGCATCATTCAGCGTACTTGCGCCAAGATGAACGAACTCAAATCTGATGATGTGGGACTGCTGCGCGCGGCAGGGGTCATTGACCTGCCCACCTTGCAACGTTATTTGAATTTCCATTTCAGCGTCACCATCGATTTGTTTGGTGCCGACGAGTCCAGTAACGCCGCCACGTTTTACTCCACTGGCATTAAAGGCCGCTATGAAGAAACCAAGCGCGACGACGACCATATGTTGCGCGGCCAGACCTACAAGGTGCTCAACGTGGTTAACGGCCAGTTGCAAGAAAAAGAAGTGCCCATGCTCAATGCACTGAACGAAGTGCTGCGCGACGATTTCATCAAAGACTCGGTCGGTGGTGTGGAGCGTTGGAACCGCGTCATCGAGAAAGCCGGTTTGCCGCATCGTCTGAGCGTGCCGCACAAGGCCTTCCACCGCAACATCGGCGCGTTGTCGGGCGCCAAAATTTCGCCCGATGGCCGCGTGGTGTCGGAGAGCGAATGGAACGCCAAGGTCGGCGAATGGTTGCCAACCGCAGAGGACCGCGCATTTGTGCAAAGCCTGATGGGCCGCGTGGTTGAACCTGGCAAGTTTGCCAATTGGATCGCGCCACCTGCCATCGGTATCAACCGCCAGCCAGTGGACTTCGAGTACGTGCGCTTCAATTAAAGTTCAGGCATGAGTGAGACAGCCGAGCTGCTGCAGCAGCATGTGATCGATCCCGAGGTGTGCATCCGCTGCAACACCTGTGAGGCCACCTGCCCCGTGGGTGCTGTCACCCACGACAGCCGCAACTATGTGGTGGATGCAGACATTTGCAACCACTGCATGGCCTGCGTGCCACCGTGTCCCACAGGTTCGATTGACCATTGGTTGCCGGTGTTGCGCAGCAAAGCCTTCACAGTGGCCGAGCAACTGACGTGGGATGAATTGCCTGCGCCGCAGTCGCAAGTCGAGTGGCAAGGCGAGGCTGCTGCGCCCTTATCCTCCCCAGAGGTCAATGTTCCGCCGCGCTCTGCTGCGCAACCCACGACCAATTTGTACGGTCCGAAGTCGCCCATTAGCGCCAAGGTGGTGGGCAATATGCAGGTCAACGAGGCCGGCACCGACAACGAAACCCACCACATTGTTTTGGACTTTGGCAGCGTGCCTTTTCCGGTGCTGGAAGGGCAGTCGATTGGCATCATCGCGCCGGGCTTGGACGCTCACGGTAAACCCCACCATGCGCGTCAATACTCCATCGCCAGCCCACGCAACGGTGAGCGTGCGGGTTACAACAACCTCTCACTCACTGTGAAGCGCGTGGTGCAAGACCACCAAGGCCAGCCTGTCATAGGCGTGGCCTCCAACTATTTGTGCGACTTGAAAACCGGCGACACCGTGCAAGTGATCGGTCCGTTTGGCAGCAACTTCCTCATGCCCAACCACCCTGGCAGCCACCTGGTGATGATTTGCACCGGCACCGGTAGCGCCCCCATGCGTGGCATGACCGAGTGGCGACGTCGCTTGAAAGCCAGCGGCAAGTATGAAGGTGGCCAGTTGGTTCTGTTTTTTGGCGCACGCACCCAGCAAGAGCTGCCCTACTTTGGGCCGCTGCAAAAACTGCCCAAAGACTTCATCGACATCCACTTCGCGTATTCACGCACACCCGGCCAACCCAAGCGCTATGTGCAAGACGCGATGCGCGACGCTTCAGCGTCCTTGGCTGAGCTGCTGAAAGACCCGCAAACCCATTTTTATGTCTGCGGCTTAAAGGCCATGGAAGAGGGTGTGTTGAAGGCTTTGCAAGACATCGCTGTGGGTGCCGGAATGGACTGGGCGTCTATGGCGGCGACTTTGAAGCAAGAGGGCAGGTTGCAGTTAGAGACTTATTGAAACTTGAAATGCCAGATTGACATATCAAGTTAAAGGCACTTTCATTGGCCTAGCAATTAATTGATGCCAAGCAAACTGGGATGTTTAAATAGAATTTAATTATTTAAACAATATCACTTTCACACTGAAAGATATTTGTTTGTTCAAATCAAGCGTTGATAGACAATCAGAAGACCTATAAAATATGCGCATTAAATCATGCGCATTAAAACCATGCATCATCTGAACAACACCAAGACGCTTCAAGCATTCAAGCCTTCGGGCAAGCGTGCAGCCAACCTCACCCTCAGCGCCGATGTGTTGGACGCTGCCAAGCAGCTCAACCTCAATATCTCCAAACTGTGCGACGCCTACTTACAGACTTACGTCAAGGAAGAGCAGGCCAGACGCTGGCGAGAAGAAAATGCCGCATTTGTTGCCGTTTACAACAACACAGTGGCTGCCGAAGGTTTGCCCTTGGATGAATGGAAGACCTTCTGATGCCTCGCTTTGACGTCTATGCCAATGAAGGTGCATCAGCCAAGACAACACCCTATGTGTTGGATATTCAAAACGATTTATTTGACGGTTTGGACACCAGGATGGTCATCCCATTGAGACCGATAGGACAGTTTGCCAACGTGAAAATACCCGAGCGACTCATGCCGGTTTTCAGTATTGCAGGTCAAGACTTTGTCCTTGAAACCCCCAAAATGGCAGCGGTTCCCGCCAGGGTATTGAAGCGTCAAGTGGCCTCTTTGGTCACCGAGCAAGCCAGTATCGTGACGGCCCTTGATTTTTTATTCAATGGCTATTGAGGGATTCCACTGCCTGACACACATCCACCCACTGCGCTTGGGTCACTTCTGCTAACAGCGCCACCGATATACGCACCGCGCTGTTGACCGAGCCTGCCGCGGGCAGCACCTCGTCAAAGGCTTTCAAGGACACATCCAGGTAAATGGGCAGCGGCTGCGCCAAGCCAAACGGGCAGACACCACCCACGGGGTGGCCGGTGATCTCGGCCACCACATCGGTGGACAGCATCTTGCCTTTGCCCAAAGCGGTTTTGAACTTGCCGTTGTCAATCCGCGCATCACCCCGCGCCACCAGCAGCACGGCGCGGTCATCGGCCAGCTTGAACGCCAAGGTTTTGGCAATGCGCCCTGGCTCCACCCCATGCGCCTGGGCTGCCAGCGCCACGGTGGCCGTGTTGGCCTCGGTTTCCAAGATGGGGATGTCGAGTTGCAGGTCGGCGAAAAAGGCTTTGACGGAGGACAGGCTCATGAATGCAAAGCATACCTCTCCATTGCAGGTGCTAGGGCTAAGATCATGAAGACATCTGGAGAGCAATGCATGAGTGACAAAGACAGTACCTTGGCGCAATTTGACCAAGCCGGCGCCAAGCGTTTGGAAAAAATTTACCTCACGCCCGATGTGGTGCAGCAACGCGAACAGATTTTTCAATTGCTGCAAGTCAAGCCCGGAATGCAAGCGTTGGACATCGGCTGCGGCCCAGGCCTGACTTCTTTGGCGCTGTCGCAATCGGTGGGCGACAAAGGGCGTGTCGAAGCCATCGATATCGCCCCGCCCATGTTGCAGTTGGCGGCGCGCCGATGTGAAAACGAAAGACAGGTGGCATTTCACCAAGCTGATGTGTTGCATCTGCCTTTTGCTGATGGTGCGTTTGAAGTCGCTCTTGCCACGCAAGTCTATGAATATGTGGCCGACCTGGACGCCGCATTCACCGAGCTGGCGCGGGTGATGAAACGTGGCGCACAGGTCTTGCTGGTTGACACCGACTGGGAGTCTTGCGTCTGGGCTTGTCGAGATGAAACTCGTATGCGTCGCGTGATGCAGGGATGGAGCCAGCATATTCCGCATCCCCAGTTACCCCGCAGCTTGGTGCAGCGCTTACAGCGTGCGGGTTTTGCCGAGGTGCAGGTCAACACCATTCCCTTGATCAACCTAAGTTTCAGCCCCGACACCTTCAGCGGCGGCATGATGGGCTTTATCGCGTCCTTTGTGGGCGGTTTGCCCGACTACGGCACTCAACTGGTGGCCGATTGGCAAGCCGACATCAGCAGCATGGAAGAGGCCAGCGGCTATTTCTTTAGCCTCAACCGCTATGTGTTCACCGCCTACAAGTCTTGATGCGCTTGTAAAGCCACAACACAATGCCAAAGTTCAGCGCATTCCAAGCTATGCCGTTGATGAAGGCCGCGTGGTAGGAGCCCGTCACGTCAAAAATCTTACCCGACAACCAACCGCCCAGCGCCATGCCCACCAAGGTCGCCATGATGATGGTGCCGGTTCGCGCACCCGCCTCTTTGGCAGGGAAATGCTCGCGCACAATGATGGCGTAAGAGGGCACGATGCCACCTTGGAACAAACCGAACATGGCCGACACCAAATACAGCGGTACCAAACCATCGAAGGGCAAGAACATCATCAGCGCAATGCCTTGCAGGGCAGAACCCAACAACAGCGTTCGGATGCCGCCTATGCGGTCGCAAATAGCGCCAGATACCAAGCGGCTGACGATGCCGCAAGCCAACATCAGCGACAGCATTTCGGCGCCGCGTGCCGCACCAAAACCTAAGTCGCTGCAATAGGCCACGATATGCACTTGCGGCATTGCCATGGCCACGCAGCAACCTACACCCGCCACACTCAAGAGCCATTGCGCTTGCATAACGGATAAACCAAAGGGCCTCTCTGACGCCACCACGCCGTGGCGGTTGACAGTGGCCGCTGCTGGCGCAGGCGGTTTGGTGCGCATGCGCAAAGACAGCAAGGCCATGCCTATGCCGCAAAACAAACCTATGCATACATAGGTGGTGCGCCACCCCACTTGGGTCACGCCCCATTGCGCAATCGGTGGCCACAAGGTGCCCGCCAAATAGTTGCCACTGGCGCACACCGCGACAGCGATGCCACGGCGTTTGTTCCACCACTGCGCGGTGTCTGCCAATAAAGGCGCAAAGGTGGAGGCAATGCCCAGCAAACCCAGCAAGCCCTGCGCCAAGGCAAAGCCCACGATGCCGCCCGACACGCCCGCCAAGACAAATCCACTGGCCACGCCCACAGCGCCCAATGCCGCTACCCGCGCAATGCCAAAGCGGTCTGCCCAGCGGCCCATCCACATGCCGCCAATCCCAAAGCCCAACATGCTCAAGGTGTAGGGGATGGAAGCGTCAGCACGGCTGACGCCAAACTCGGTTTGCACCTCGGGCAACACCACCGACACCACGTACATACCGCTGTTGCCTAAGAGCATCAACAGCAAGGTGGTGAGTAATCGCCACGCCGCTTGGGGCGAGTCGATGGCGGTGTCGGGCGCGGCAGATTGCTTCACGGTGTTCTCAATGACATAAATCAGACGTTGCTGAATTGCAAGGCGGCCAAGCTCGCATACAAACCACCTTGGGCGACCAATTCAGTGTGGGTACCTTGTTCCACCAAAGCGCCGTGGTCCAGCACCCAAATCACATCGGCTTTTTGTACGGTGGCCAGCCGGTGGGCTATGACCAAGGTGGTGCGTCCTTGCATCGCAGTTTCTAGCGCAGCTTGCACCATGCGCTCGCTGTGCGCGTCCAAGGCACTGGTGGCTTCGTCCAGCAACAACAAAGGTGGGTTTTTCAGCATGGCGCGGGCAATCGCAATGCGTTGGCGTTGACCGCCCGACAAACGCACACCTTTTTCGCCCAAGAAAGTGTCGTAACCCTGTGGCAGTTGCACGATGAACTCGTCGGCAAACGCGGCTTTGGCAGCGGCCAACACTTCGTCATCGGTCGCCTTGGGTTGACCGTAGCGGATGTTGTCCATGGCACTGCCCGAAAAAATCACCGGCTCTTGCGGCACGATGCCAATGCGCGAACGTAAATCGTGTAAACCCATCTCATTGATAGGCACCCCATCCAGCACGATACGCCCCGCTTGCGGGTCGTAAAAGCGCAGCAGCAAACCAAACAAAGTGGTTTTGCCCGCACCGCTGGGGCCCACCACCGCCACAGTTTGGCCCGCATGAATATCGCCGCTCAGACCAGCCAATGCCAAGGTTTGCGGCCTTGAAGGGTAATGAAAATCCAAGTCTTGCAATGACAAGGAAGAACCGCGCTCAGGCCAAGCGGCTTGCAAGGGTTTTTTAGGCGAACTGATCACAGACCTTGTACCCAGCAACTCCATCAGTCGCTCGGTGGCACCAGCAGCGCGAAGCAAGTCGCCATATACCTCGCCCAGCACCGCAAACGCACTGGCCAGCAAAATCACAAAGACCACGGTTTGTCCCAATTCGCCCGCGCTCATGCTGCCGTCACGCACCGCCAAAGTACCTTGGTACAAGCCCCACAAAAGCGCTGCACTGCTGGCCAAAATGATGAAACCCACCAAGACGGAACGCGCCAAGGCGCGGCGCAGCGATGTTTTCACGGCTTGCTCGGTGGAGTCGACAAAGCGTGTGGCTTCGCGTGTTTCGGCGGTATAGCTTTGCACCACCGGAATGGCGTTCAACACCTCGGCGGCCAAGGCGCTGGCGTCGGCCACGCGGTCTTGGCTGGCGCGGGACAACTTGCGAACACGTCGGCCCAAGGT
>Ga0209356_1000637_pt1 | contig 13911 bp, 15 predicted proteins | sample LauGreFaBDMM15SN_2_FD_188213 | JGI IMG/M metagenome (GOLD analysis project Ga0209356, IMG submission 188213) | Freshwater lake microbial communities from Lake Michigan, USA - Fa13.BD.MM15.SN (SPAdes) (version 2) | ecosystem: Environmental > Aquatic > Freshwater > Lake | place: Lake Michigan, USA...
GTGCAGATGTTGCGGTGCACTCTGCAAAAGATCTGCCCTCGCAGAACGCAGACGGGCTCGTTATCGGTGCAATTGGCGAACGCCGAACACCAAATGATGCTCTCGTTGGAAAACGATTAGAGGAACTTGCAGTTGGCGCCACCATCGCCACTGGTTCAGTTCGCCGCCGTGCACAACTGATGCGCGTTCGTCCAGATCTGCAATTTGCAGACCTTCGCGGAAATATCCAAACTCGTTTATCGAAAATTCCTGACGGTGGTGCAATCGTGATGGCTGTTGCAGCGTTAGAAATTCTTGACATGACATCACATATTGATGAGGTGCTTGATCTAGACGTGGCTGTTCCAATGGTGGGGCAAGGCAGTGTGGCAATTGAGGCGCGTACTGATGACACTGAAACGCGAGCGATCCTTACGCTTATTGATCACGCAGCAAGTCGTCGTGCAGTAGAGACAGAACGCGCCTTTCTTGCAGAACTTGGTGCTGGCTGTTCTTTGCCAGTGGGTGCACATCTGTCGAACGACGGAGTGTTTCGCGCGTTCATGGCAAATGATGATTTCAGTGACTCGGTACAGATTGTCGGTTCCATCGGTGATTCTGACGACTTTCGTGTCGTCGGAATAACTGCAGCAATTGAGTGCCGTGCTCGACTTGCAAAGCCCCTTAATTAACGTTCATGGGTAGTCCACTTGATAATCGTTCAGTGGTTATCACTCGATCCATTTCACAAAACGAATCGTTGCGTCGATTATTGGAAGCTCGCGGTGCGCGAGTAGTTGAAGTTCCACTCATCGCTATTACCGAACCCGAAGATGAGGGACGCGAGCGAGATGAAGTTCTTCAGCATTTTGATCAATTCGATTGGATCGTTGTGACATCGCCTAATGGTGCAGATTGTGTGGCGCCATTCCTTGTTGCTGCCCATGCTGCTGGTGATGCTGAACGTTTTCCGTCACTTGCTGCTGTTGGTGAAGCAACGGCACGGTCGCTTGGTGTCACGGTAACGCTGACAGCCATTCCTGCGAGAGCTGATGTGCTTGCCGAGCAGTTTCCAACCGGCACTGGATCAGTCTTGGTTGTGCAAGGAAATTTGGCAGATGATTCGTTGAGTAGTTCGCTACGTTCAAAAGGGTGGGCAGTGACTCAAGTAGTCGCATATCGCACCGAGCAACTACGACCCACGCGCGAAATAATGTTGCCAGCAATGGCTGCAGATGTGTTGCTGCTCGCATCAGGCAGTGCAGCGAACGCGTGGTTCGACGCATTCGGAACAACTACGCCACCGTTTGTGGTTGCGATGGGACCATCAACAGCCAAAGTCGCGTCTGCCCTTGGTATTGATGTATCGGCCGTAGCGCCCGAACAAACACTTGAATCAATGATTCAGACCGCTGAAAGAGTGCTTGCCGACGTGTGACTGGTGGTGCCTGTCGATGCTGGCGCAATAGCCAATAGCATTACGGTGTGGCTTTCCCTGTTTCACGCCCCCGCCGACTACGCACCACTCACGCCATGCGTGAATTGGTTGCTGAGACCCGCCTTCATGTCTCAGATCTTGTTGCGCCGTTGTTTGTTCGCGAAGGAATTTCTACCCCGCAGCCGATTATGTCGCTGCCAGGCGTCGTTCAGCACACTCGTGAATCTCTTGTGGCCGAAGTGGTTTCTTTGCGTGATCTTGGCGTGCGCGCCGTGATTTTGTTTGGAATCCCTGTCGTAAAAGACGCGGTGGGTTCGGGAGCGTATGACCCAAATGGCATTGTCCAGGTGGCACTTCGTGATCTGCGAGCTGCAGTGGGTGATGACATGGTCATCATGGCCGACCTATGCGTTGATGAATACACGTCCCATGGGCACTGCGGAATTGTTGGGGCCAACGGAGATGTCGACAATGATGCGACGCTTGCGATCTATTGCAAAGCCGCGCTTGCACAAGCAGAGGCCGGAGCGCACGTTGTAGCGCCGAGCGGCATGATGGACGGACAAGTGGGTGCTATTCGCGCCGCACTTGATGGTGCTGGGCATCAGAATGTGGCAATTATGGCCTATTCGGCAAAATATGCCTCGGCGCTGTACGGACCATTCCGTGATGCAGTTGATGTCCACATTGAAGGTGGAGGTCACCGCAAGGGGTACCAACAGGATTGGCGTAATACCCGGGAGTCGATGCGCGAGGTTTTTGAAGATCTTGAACAAGGTGCTGACATTGTGATGATTAAGCCTGCGCTGTCCTATCTTGATGTCATAACTCATGTGCGCGAAGCAGTCGATGTGCCGGTAGCTGCGTATCACGTGAGCGGCGAGTATTCCATGATTAAGGCTGCTGCTGAACGCGGATGGATTGATCATGATGCAGTTGCGCTCGAGCAACTAACAGCTATCAAGCGTGCCGGTGCTGACATTATTCTCACGTACCTCACGCGCTGGTTCGCTGAATATTCTTCATAAGGAAATACGCAATGAACTCACCGATTCCTCTTTGTGATGCCAACGCCTGCGTTACTGCCGGCTGTACTGCAACTGTGTGTCGAGGCATTGGAATTGCATCAAACCAAGTTTTGTTTGATCGTTCTTCGCTAGTCATCCCTGGTGGAGTGAACTCGTCTATTCGTGCGTTCAAAGCTGTTGGAGGTACTCCATATGTTGTGTCTCGTGCTGAAGGTGCATTTGTGTATGACGTGGAGGGCAATGAACTTATTGACCTGGTTCAAAGTTACGGTGCCATCATTCTTGGACACGCGCATCCAAAAGTGACTGAAGCTATTCGTAGTGCAGCAGGAGATGGTACGTCGTATGGTGCACCCACTCCTCGCGAAATGAAATTGGCGGAAGCAATTTCAGAACGGGTTCCCTCCTGTGAGCGCGTTCGTTTCATGAATAGTGGAACAGAAGCAACGAGCACTGCAGTCCGTTTGGCACGCGGAGCAACCGGACGCAAGCGCATTGTTACATTCCATGGAAACTTTCATGGTGCTACTGATGCATTATTGGCCGCAGGTGGAAGTGGTTTAGCAACGCTTGGTCTGCCAGGTACTGCTGGTGTACCCGAAGAAGCTGTTGCAAATACATGGGTCTTGCCATACAACGTTGTACCAACACTTGATAATGATGTCGCAGCAGTTTTTGTTGAGCCCGTTGCAGCAAACATGGGGTTAGTTTCACCCGCCCCAGGGTTTCTTGAAGGACTTCGTGCAGAGTGTGACCGCGTTGGTGCGTTACTTGTTTTTGACGAAGTGATTACCGGGTTTCGTCTGGGTTCTGGTGGTGCTCAAGCTAAGTACGATGTAAGACCAGATCTCACATGTTTTGGAAAAGTTATTGGTGGCGGATTACCAATTGGCGCAGTCGGTGGTCGACGCGACATTATGGAAAATCTCACACCACTTGGTTCTGTATTTCACGCAGGAACTCTTGCGGGGAATCCGCTTGCCACTGCAGCCGGTCTTGCAGCGCTCAATGAATTATCTGGTGATGTGTATATGGAATTGTCAGCACGTGCTCGTTTTACTGCAGCGATGTTGCGCGATGCATGTAGTGATGCAGGAATTCCTGCACAGTTTCCGGTTGTCGGAACTTTGATTGGAATGTATTTCGGAAACGAACTTGGTACGAAGACTCCAACGAATTTCGCAGAGGCACAAACGACAGATGAAGCGTTATACGCAAAAGTGTTTCATGCATTATTGAGTGGGGGCGTTGCGCTGGCACCTGGAGCATATGAGGCTGTATTCGTTGGTCTTTCTCACACCGATTCAGTTCTTGATCAGTTAGCAGTTCGTGTGTCCGCGGCGTTGAAAGGCCTCATGAATTGAGTCGGCGAATTCTTGCCGGGCTATTTGCAGTGTTCCTCGCTGTAATTTTTATTCTTGCCTCCCGCGGGTCATCATCAGAAATATCTGTGACTCAAACACTTCGTAAAATTGATTTGGTCGCAAGTGTTAATTCAATCAATGTCGATTCTGCATGGTCACAAGAAAGTGACAGTACTCGTGGCGGTGCCATGCGGTTATCTCTTGATGACTTGCGAGTGTTGACTGTGCAAGACGGAACATTGACTGCAAACTATAGTTCGATTCCGGCGTGTACCGATTTTGTAAGACCAAATGCATGTGTACTTTTAGCAGACATGTTGGGAGACGCGATTGTGTGGTTTGCACTTATGCCGGCCGATGTAATGGCCGGCCGTGAGTTTTTAACTTTGCCAGGTTTGGTTGACATGCAAGCCAATGGTGATGAAGGAATTTTGCGAAATGGCTGGGTAGTGAAGTTGGCAGCGCCGGTGAAGCGAGAATGTGGCGATGTAACAACTTCATCGTTGCGCGACTTCATCACGCGCTTCCCCGATCAGCTCAGCAAAACAATTGTGAATCTCACTACAGACAATGTTGTGTCTGTGAAGTGTAAATAATTATTTAGCGATTGAAGCGCGAGGTTCAGTGCCTACGGCGCCTGGTTTTTCAGCAAGCATCGCAAAATCTTTTTCAATGCTGTCGAACGATGATGTTCCAGTTTCTAATGCCTTGAAGATTTCTGATTCTGGTGAACACCATGTCTCATACTCAGACATCCACTCTTCACTTGCAGTGTCTGCACCAGAGGTTGTGTATCGCACATGGCATACAACGGACAGAATTTCCGCTTCAGTAAGTGCTCCACCAGCTTTTTCGCCTTGCATTGGCATGGCGTTTCCGTTGTATGAAAGTGGGGCGTGTGCGCCACCTTCACGTTTTGGATTGCCGTACAACTTAAGGCCAGATGCCACGTACTTCTGGCTTCCGGTGTAAACGAAGTTCAACATGTCTTCGATGTGAGGGAATGTCTTCATGACTTCACCTTGATACAAAATGCGACCAGCTCCGCCAGCTCCGGCAGCACCATGACAACCTGCACACGAACCATAGGTAGCAGCACCGATCGACATTGGGCCAGCAATTACTTTCTCTGCTGGCTTCAAAGCAATGAGGTACAACATTGCCCACGCAGGAAGTAGAGCCAAAGTGGTCATTGCCCAGAACGGAATCTTTTTGCGTGTCTTAGCGGCAACAACATACGCAGGGTCTGGTATCACAGCTTTCGGCGCCGGGGCTTCTTTTGCCTTTGCTGGTGCAGTTGACGCGGCAGGAGAAGCGACTGCTGGAGTGCTGTCACTGGTGCTGTCGCCAGACGCCTCTGCACGACGTGCTTTGGAGCGATTCAGAAGGTGCTCGGGAATCTCGGTCACTGCGCTTACCTCTCGGGGAGACCTGTCAGGCCTCTAAGAAGGCGGGATGCCTTCAGACGCAATGCCTGACATGACCACGATAGACAAACTTCCCCTTATGCGAGTAATCATTTGCCAAAAGTCGAGAAATTTGTTTGTCAGGCCAAACGGTGAGGGTGGGTACGAAACATGCACAATGGCACAACCACGGCACGAATTTGCCGGCGACAAATACGGGAATTGGTCACATTCAGAAAATGGAATTTCTGCCCCTGCGATGACTAGTCTTAAAAGTGCTTAGGCACCAGCCCAATGACACAACCGTCACTAGGACCGAAGAAGAAGAATCGTTCATGATCTCGATTGACATACTTAGATGGCCAGGGGTTAACCAGGCTTTTTTGTTTTCTTTTTTTCTCACAACTGCGATGGCTCTCATCGTCATTCCTCTCGGTAAGCGACGCCCTGTCGGCACCCAGTCAACGTGGGGCGAAGCGATGGTCGGCTCCGTCTACACATTCTTTGTCTTGTTTCTTGCGTTTGGTGTTGTGCCTCATCAATTCCTTGACCATGCCGACAAAGACCTCGGTTGGCGTAAAGACAAACTGGTTCTTGGCCCTTTCGACCTCTTAAAGCCAAAGGCATTCGGCGGCAATTTCCCTATGACCATTAGTTATGAAGCAGTGCGCGACATTCTGGCCGTCGTCCTTCACGGGTACTTCATTGCTCTCATGGTGTTTATGTTTGTTTGGTGGCAAAAGCGTGGAGAACGTGGCGCAAAAGAAATCGAAGTGTCCACATACGGTCGACCACTGGTGAAAAGGGGCTAAACGTAATGGCACGTACAGATGCAAACCCACCAATGCCTGAATGGTCAACTGAGTATCAACTCGTTGAGGTGGATGCCGATTACCTCGGCAAGGCAGTCAAGCCGAAGCAGTTCATTCATATCGATCAAAGTGAATGCATCATGTGTGAAGGTTGCGTTGACATTTGTCCGTGGAAGTGCATCCACATGGTGACGCCTGATGCAATTGCAGAAGCACATGACACCGAAATGCCTGGATTAGATCCGTCTGACAACGTTCTCTTCATCATTGATGATGATGTGTGCACTCGTTGCGCACTCTGTGTCGATCGTTGCCCAACAGGAGTAATCATCTTGGGTAAAGTCGGCGCACCAGATCCAGATGGCGACAGTCATATCCGAACCAATAATCATGGCTACGGCTATGGAATGCGACTCTGAGGTAATTACCCATGGCAAAAGTTCTTGATAATCCACGTCCCACTCTCAAAGAGCGGGCGGCCCAGCTAGGCAATCAATTGCAGGGAAGTCAGGCATGGAATGCAATTTTCCGTCCTGGTTCAATCTTCCGTAAGGGCTACACAGATAGCCCGCGTAACCGCTCGTACGTCATCATGAACTCGGTGCTGTATCACTTGCACCCGGTGAAGGTAAAGCGCCACGCAGTAAAGGTCAGTTACACACTGTGCCTTGGTGGTCTCAGCTTCTTCTTGTTTATTTTGCTCACTGTTACAGGTATTTTCTTGATGTTCTTTTACCGCCCTACAGGTGCTGCAGCGTGGCAAGACATTCAAACTTTGCAGACCTCTGTCACTTTCGGACTTCTTATGCGAAACCTGCATCGATGGGGAGCCCACCTCATGGTTTTGTCAACATTCCTGCACATGTCTCGCGTGTTCTACCACGGTGCATACAAAGCACCACGTGAATTCAACTGGGTCATTGGCATTGTGCTGTTGACACTCACATTGCTTCTCTCATTTACTGGTTACTTGTTGCCGTGGGACCAATTGGCCCTGTGGGCTGTAACCGTTGGAACCAACATGATGGGCTACACGCCCGTATTCGGATCGCAAGTGCGATTCGTATTGCTAGGCGGCGTTGAAATTGGTTCTGAAACATTGCTTCGTTGGTACGTGCTGCACGTGCTTCTACTTCCATTCGTCATCGTTATCTTTATGGCCATTCACTTCTGGCGTGTTCGTAAAGACGGCGGAATTTCCGGACCTTTGTAATCGAGAGGACATCAAATGACTGAAATACCAGAACACCTACTGAAGCGAGCACAAGCAGCTCGCGACAAAGCGGCTGAAGATGCCGCAACCCCAGCCGCGGCTGGTGGCGACTCACGTATTCCTGACCATTTGCTCGAACGCAGCAAAGCTGCTCGTGGTGATGGAGGCGCAGTAGCGGTTGCAGAAAAGGCATCAGCAGTTGTTACTGCAGTACCGTCAGCCGGATTGCCTGTTGGCGCTGGTCCTGGTGGACATACTCAACGTTTATTGACCGTTGTTAAGTCCGGTTCTATTCAAGAAACAAAGGCAGCACCAGTTGACAAAGTTCATACCTGGCCTCACTTGTTGGCTGTTGAATTTGTTGCAGGTCTTGCATGTACAGCGTTCTTGTTCCTTTTCTCATGGTTTGTTAATGCACCATTGATGCATGCAGCTGACTTCAACAAAACCCCGAACCCTTCAAAGGCTCCGTGGTACTTCCTTGGGTTACAGGAACTTCTCACCATGTTCCACCCGTTGGTTGCTGGAGTGACGTTGCCTGGAATGGGACTTATTATCCTTGTCTTGGCTCCTTTTGTTGACAGAAACGCTTCGAACAAACCTGAAGATCGGAAATGGATGACATCAATGTTCACCTTGTTCCTGATGTTCTGGGCAGTGCTCGTCATCATTGGTTCTTTCTTCCGCGGTCCTGGATTCAACTTCACCTTCCCATGGCGTGACGGAATTTTCTTTGAATTGTGATGAAGACATTGAATACCCCCAACATCATTCGACGTAGCCACAAAAAAGTAAGGAACGTGTAGTCATGAGCACCGGAATTGTCATCGCGATTGTTGTCATTGCGGCCATCGTTTTTGGCTTGATTGTTGTCCTCACAACTTCGCGCACTTCTGAAGTTCGCGGTGCGGGGGCATTGTCTCGTGAGACTCGTTCACGCGACTCAAAGACAAACATCGCAGACTCCGCTCCAAGCGGGCGTGATGTTGAAGCTCAAGCAGTTGTTCGTTCTACATCAGTAGTCAAAGCAGCGCCTGTTGAATTGGCCCCGTGGGTAGCACCTGACGAAGAAGCACTTGGCGTCTCACGTCGCATGTTCTTCAATCGTGCAACAGTGACCTTGTTTACGGTAAGTCTCGGAGCATTCGGTGCTTCTGTAGTTGGCTTTCTCTGGAAGGGCGCTGAAGGTGGTTTCGGTTCCAAAATCAATGCTGGAAAAGTTGACGACGTTATTCAATTGATTCGTCAGAATAAAGGCTTCCTATATCTGTCCGAAGCACGTGCGTGGGTGACCGAGTATCCAAAAGATGCACTCGGTAAGGGTCAGGCTGTTTATGCTGGCCAGGCTCCTGTGTATTCCGGAATGCAGGCAGGCATTGTTGCGTTGTATCAAAAGTGCCCTCACCTTGGCTGTCGTGTTCCTGAGTGCAAGAGCTCGCAATGGTTTGAATGCCCATGCCACGGTTCTCAGTACAACCGTGTCGGTGAGAAAAAAGGTGGACCAGCACCACGCGGTATGGATCGTTTCGGAGTATCTATTGCGAACGGTCTTCTTACTATTGATACTGGCGCAGTTTTTGCAGGCCCATCAATTGGTATTAACACCACTGGTCAAGAAGCCGAAGGACCACACTGCGTCGGCGGAGGAGAGCACTAATCATGTTTGCAGCAACGAGTACCTCCATTGCATGGGTAATTCTTCTGATCTCGCTTGCGGGGTGGGCGTTCTACGCATTCTCTAACATCCGGTCATCACGCGCCGAAGTCGGTTCTGAGCAAAAACTTGCTGCAAACCGCAAGGAATATTACGACGATGAAGTCCTTGAAGGTCCACGCTTAGAGCGGGTCCAAGTTCTTGGGCTTTTTTTCCTTGTCATCATCACCCTTGCACTGCCTCTGTATTGGGTCCTTGAACCTGCTCGCACAGCTGGTGCTCAATTTGGATTCGAAAAGCGTTTCACCGAATGGGGAGCAGAACTGTTCGCCTCCACCGCTGATGGTGGATACAACTGTTCAGGTTGTCACGGCGGCATGAAGGCGACTGGTGGCGTTGCTGCGTATGCAATGACTGATCCAAAAACGAGTGAAGTGAAATCGGTGTCATGGAAGGCTCCTGCGCTAAACACTGTGATGTACCGATACACAGACGACGAGATTCGGTTTATTTTGAACTACGGTCGTCCGTTCTCTCCGATGTCAGCATGGGGAACCATCGGTGGTGGTCCACTGACTGATCAGAACATCACCACTCTTATTGAGTACTTGAAGTCAATCCAGATTCCGCAAGATAATTGCGTGGAGCCGCGTGGCCCGTACAACCCAACATGTGTTGATGGCAAGTTGCCCGCAGCAGAAAACAAAGCGGTTATTACTGAAGCACAACGTCTAGTTGATAACGGTACTCACGCAACTCTTGGTGAATCGCTTTTCAATCTCAATCTCAATTCAGGTGCGTACTCATGCGCACGTTGTCATACAAAGGGTTGGTCGTATGACGATCCACAAGCAACTGGAGGCGGCGCTTTTGGGCCAAACCTCACTGGTGGTTCTTCAGTCCGACAGTTTCCGAATCAGTCAGACATGATTGCGTTCATTAGCGGCGGCTCTGAACTGGGCAAGCGTTATGGCGAACAAGGTCAGGGCGGCGGTCGAATGCCGGCCTTTGGCCAGGTGTACACACAAGATCAACTGAAGTTGATTGTGGAATACGTGCGGAGTTTGTGATGTTGTCATCGTTACTGGCGGTTGGCTGGGAACCAGAGATCCGCGGATGGATCATCGTAATTATCAGCGTTGCGGTGTTGATGGGGTCTACGTATCTCATCTTGGGTACCAACCTCGGTGCTCGCCTCGGATTCTTGGTAGCCATTACTGGCTTGGCCGGGTGGATGATGTCTATGGCCATTATTTGGGCTGTGTACGGCATCGGATTAAAAGGACCAGAGCCAACGTGGTATCCGCATGAACCAATTGCCATTGTTCGCGATGGATCGCTCCTTGATCGAACGGAAATTGTGGAGAGCTCTAGCGACATCAAAGGACTTGACTCTGTTGCGGCAGCAAAGAAGATTTCTGATCAGTTGGAGAGCGAAGGATGGGAATCTCTTGCGGAATCTGATCCACAACGTGGTCAGGCAGTTGCCTCAGCAGATGAGATTATTCAAAATGAAGCAAAGGAATTTGCTGCTGGAGAATATGCAGCTGTCGCCGTGTACGACAAAGGTGGCGAACGTTATCCAAAACTTGGCGACTCGATTGACTTCTTGGCGTTTAAGCACAAACCGCGATACTCAATTGTTGAAATTGCACCGTTAGTAGCTCAGCGCGCAGAACCGGGTCGAGCACCTGCGCGTGCTCAGATTGATGAAACTCAACCTCGCCGTTATGTAGTGATGATTCGTGATTTGGGTGCAAAGCGCCGCCCAGCGTTTCTCATCGGATTTGGTTCAGGCTTGATTTTCTTTTTGTTGGCGTGGGTCTTGCACCGCCGCGACGCATTGCTGCGCAAGAATCTTGCACTCACATCTGCGGTGGTCTAAATCATGGGCCAATACCTTCCGATAGTTGCATTGATGGTGCTGGCAATTCTGTTTGCTGTCATCAGTCTTTTCGCTTCGAAGTTACTTGCGCCTAATCGTCCGAACTCCGCCAAAGAAGCGCCGTATGAATGTGGAATCGTGCCTAGTCGTGAACCGCCAGAGCGCTTTCCAGTCAGTTTCTTTGTTGTCGCCATGTTGTTCATCATGTTTGACATTGAAATTATTTTTGCGTATCCATACGCAGTTGATCGCCAGTTTCTCGGTACGTACGGGTTCTTTGAAATGGTGTCCTTCAGTGCCGTGTTTTTCGTGGCATTCGTGTACATGATCGCGCGAGGGGCTCTCGACTGGGGCCCAATACAGCGAGCAAGCAAACTTGAAACTCAAGAGTCACTTGGTTTCACTACAACGAGTTCTGTACGAGTTGTAGGTTCTGAGGGCAGGGCTGCCTAATGGGAGTTGTTCAAAACATTGCCGATGACGGTCTCGGGGGTATGGACCACAACTTCGTTACGGCACGTATTGAAGACTTAGTGAAGTGGGCACGTTCGCGTTCAAGTTGGGGAGCATCTTTCGGTCTTGCATGTTGTGCAATCGAAATGATGGGAACTGGTGCTTCGCATTACGACCTTTCGCGTTTCGGTATGGAAGTGTTTCGTGCATCTCCACGCCAAGCAGACATCATGATTGTTGCTGGTCGAGTTAGTCAGAAGATGGCTCCAGTACTGCGTCAGGTGTACGACCAGATGATGGAACCCAAGTGGGTCATCTCCATGGGCGTATGTGCATCAAGTGGTGGCATGTTTAACAACTACGCAATTGTGCAAGGTGTTGACCAGATTGTCCCCGTTGATGTGTATGCACCAGGTTGCCCACCCACTCCTGAAACTCTCATTCATGCAATTGAAACTTTGCATCAGTTGATTGAAGATGGTGAGATCATGCGTCGTCGCGTTGCTAACAATGGCGGTGCTGGTGTTGAACTTTCATCTGAACCCGTAGCGCACACTTCAGTCACAATCGGTACGAAGTAATCATGAGTGACGCAGCAGGCACAATGGAGAATGCTGTAGAGACTCAACATGGTTGTCCAGTGCAAGATTCTCTCGGACAGCGCGTGCTACATGCTTCGCGCGATCAGTATGTTTCAGTAATTAAGGCTTTGGCCGATGATGGATACGAGATGTGCATTGATCTCACGGGAGTCGATTATCTCGAGATGCCGAATCGTAAAATTGGCTTTGGTATTCAACCAGAGCGTTTTGAACTAGTTGTGAATTTGTTGTCGTTGTCACAGCGCCAGAGAATTCGGGTACGAGTTCAAGTTCCTGCAGATGACGTCACAATGCCAACATTGTTTGATATTCATCCAGGCACAGAAGCTCATGAACGCGAAACTTTCGACATGTTCGGAATTGTTTTCACCGGCCACCCAGATATGACTCGTATTTTGATGCCAGAAGACTGGGACGGACACCCGTTACGCAAGGACTACAGCCAAGGTTCTATCCCTGTGCAGTTCAAAGGTGCTAACTCATGACCATTATTTCTGCAGGTACCGCTGAAGGCGGACAAGAACTTCTGTCACGTAGTGAACTCACGGCCAAAGAATTGCTACGTGAAGTTGGCTCGGTTTTACGCCTGAGCGAAACAGAAGCTGCTCTTCTTGCAGAAGTACAGACCGAAGCTCCTGAAGACCAAACCATGATCATCAACATGGGTCCTCAGCACCCGAGTACTCATGGTGTTCTGCGTCTCATGCTTGAACTTCAAGGTGAAACTGTGTTGCGCTGCAAGCCAATCATTGGGTATTTGCACACCGGCATGGAAAAGACCGGTGAATCACTGACGTACATGCAGGGTGGTACGAACGTCACTCGCATGGACTATTTGTCTCCATTGAATAACGAACTTGTTTTCTCCTTGGCGGTTGAGAAGTTGCTTGGCATTGATGGCGATATTCCGGAACGTGCTGTGTGGATGCGCATGCTGCTTTCAGAATTGAACCGTATGAGCAGTCATTTGTTGTTTCTCGCCACTAACGGAATGGACCTCGGCGCAGTGTCCATGATGTTGTACGGATGGCGCGAACGTGAAGAAGTCCTGCGTTTCTTTCAGAAGGTCACGGGCCTTCGAATGAATCACAACTTCATTCGTCCTGGTGGTGTAGCCGCTGACTTGCCAGCAGGTTGGCGCGATGATGTGCTTGCAATTCTTGAAGGCTTGCCATCGCGACTTGAAGAATATGACATCTTGATGACTGGTCAACCCATTTGGCGCGAACGTCTACAGGGTGTTGGTGTCATCACGGCACAAGAAGCAATTGCTCTTGGTGCAACTGGACCTATTCTTCGTTCGACCGGAGTTGCATGGGACCTACGTCGCGACATGCCGTATTTGCACTATGACCAATTGGAGTTTGACGTCATCGTTGGTCAATATGGCGACGCCTATGACCGTTACTCGATTCGATTCAACGAAATTCGCGAATCAATGCGCATTGTGTATCAAGTTCTTGATTGCATGCCTTCTGGTGATTTCCGTATTCAGAATAAGAAAGTCACGCCACCACCTCGGGCACGTATTGACGAATCAATGGAAGCACTGATTCACCATTTCAAGATTTTTACCGAAGGCTTCAAAGTGCCAGAGGGCGAAGTGTACGTAGCTATCGAAAGTCCGCGTGGCGAAATTGGTTGTTATATCGTGAGCGATGGCTCATCAAATCCGTATCGCATGCATGTTCGTGCCCCATCATTCGTGAACATCCAAACCATGCCGCACATGATGCGTGGCGGGCTTGTTGCTGATGCTGTTGCTGTTATTTCATCAGTTGATCCGGTACTCGGGGAGGTTGATCGCTAATGGCTCGACTCACAGAAGCAAATATTCGCCTAGCACGTGAAATAATTGGTCATTATCCAAAGGCCAGATCTGCAACTATTCCGCTGTTGCATCTAGCTCAAGAACAAGATGGTTACGTCACAAACGACGCGATGTCGCATATTGGCGAATTAGTCGGAGCATCTTCAGCAGAAGTTTTCGGAACGGCATCGTTTTACGAGATGTTCAAATTTGAACCAGTGGGCAAGTACCTCATCAATATCTGCGGAACCATGTCATGTGCGTTGA
>Ga0209356_1000642_pt1 | contig 13865 bp, 14 predicted proteins | sample LauGreFaBDMM15SN_2_FD_188213 | JGI IMG/M metagenome (GOLD analysis project Ga0209356, IMG submission 188213) | Freshwater lake microbial communities from Lake Michigan, USA - Fa13.BD.MM15.SN (SPAdes) (version 2) | ecosystem: Environmental > Aquatic > Freshwater > Lake | place: Lake Michigan, USA...
CAATGCGGCCTTCTAGCAAGGGCACTTCTTGAGCCTGGCGAGACAATACATGGATGAGTGTGAGCCTGTTGGGGTAGCGATCCTTAAGGTCTTGCAGCGCTTCATTGAACATGACGCTGTCCATGCGGCGGTTGCCATAGACCAAGGTGAATTTGGATTCTGTTTGCTCTTCTAATGTGCTGGCCAAGATGGACAAGATGGGCGTGATGCCAGAGCCTGCTGCAAAGCCTACACGGTGAATAGCGCGAGGGCGGTGCACGATGAATCGGCCATCGGCAGGCATGACACGCAGCACGTCGCCTACTTTAAGTTGTGTGGCCGCCCAGTTAGAAAATACGCCGCCTTGAACAGGACGAATGCCGACTTCTAAAGTACCGTTTTGTAGGTATGAATTTTGTGAAGAGCTGATGGAATAACTGCGCCGTACATCGTTGCCATCAATGCTGGCGCGCAATGTTAAAAACTGACCTGCTTTGAAATTGAAACCGCTGCGCAAATCCTCTGGCACCTTAAAAGTGATGGCCACTGCACCTGCTGCTTCGGGTGTGATGTTTGACACGGGCAGATCGTGAAATTTAAAGGCGGTCATGGTGCATCAATACGGTTTGAAGTAGTCAAAGGGCTCCATGCAATCGAGGCAGCGGTAAAGCGCTTTGCAGGCAGTAGAGCCAAAGTGAGATGTTTCGGTGGTGTTATCCGAATTGCATTGCGGGCAAGGCACCGCCAGTTGCTCGTGACGACCAGGATTGCTAGCGCTGCGTGCGGCAAATTGAATAATGCTGGATGCACCAGATCCGTTTGATTTGCCGTTCTGGGTTTGACAATCGTGATCAGCGCCGCTGTGCGGTGGTGCAATGCCGTAGGCACGCAACTTTTCTTTGGCTTCAGGTGTGATCCAGTCGGTGGTCCACGCGGGTGCCAATTGTGTTTTGACTTTGCCCTTCAAGCCATGCGCTTGAAGTAAGTTGTACACATCGTCTTCAATTTGACCCATGGCAGGGCAGCCGCTGTAGGTGGGTGTGATGATCACTTCCAACTGCTCAGTGCCATCTTGCGCTTGAGCGGTGCGCACGTCACGCAAGATACCTAACTCTCGCAGTGTGACCACTGGAATTTCTGGATCGGTCAATGACTCTAGCAACTGCCATACGTGCGCAAGTGCGCTGTGTGGTGGCGCACCTGAGGCGGAGGCTGTACTTGCCAGTGTCATGTTGATCTTGAATTACCAAGTGGCGTTGGGATGCGCACGTGGCAAGCTTTGCATCTCGGCCAACATAAAACCTAAATGCTCTGAGTGAATGCTGTGCTTGCCTGTTGGTATGAAGCCGCCGGCAGCAGGGCGCTTGAGTGTGGCTTCGGCCAAGGCCTGGTCCACAATTTGGTTCCAATCATTTTGCAAACTGGCCATGTCCAAACCTGTTGCTTTGGCAGCTTCTGATTCGTATTGGGTGCTGGTCCAAAACTCTTGTGTGTAAGGCATCAAGTGATTGACAGCGGATTGAGCACGAGCGTGAGATTCTGCGGTGCCATCGCCCATACGCAACAACCAATCGCGCGAATGCCGCAAGTGGTAGCGTACTTCTTTGAGCGACTTGGCTGCAATGGCGGCCAATTGCGCGTGTGGTGCATGTTGTAATTTGTCCCACACCAACACCATCAGTGCGCTGTACAAAAAGTTGCGAACCAAGGTGGTGGCAAAGTCGCGATCGCTGGCAGATGAGCCCGCAAGCGGCGGGTGATGCGGCAACTCCAGCAGCGTATAGTTTTTAAAATCAGGGACATCGCGAAAGAAAGCCAACGTATCTTCGGTGGCACCGTTGCCAATTTGCGCGGCTGCTTCTTGGTACAACAAACGCGCTTGGCCAATCAGGTCCAAGCTGTTGTTAGACATTGCAATGTCTTCTTCCAGAATGGGGCCGTGGCCACTCCATTCTGCATTGCGTTGACCCAACACCAAGGCGTTGTCGGCCAAGTGCAGCAGATAGTCAACTGGCAATGTGTGGTTCAAAGTTGCTTGCGCCGCCGACATTACATGTGCCCCACTTCAGAAGGAATTTCGTAGAAGGTGGGATGACGGTAAACCTTGTCGCTAGAAGGCTCGAAGAATTCTGATTTGTCGTTGGGCTCACTGGCGGCAATGGACGAAGACTGCACCACCCAAATGCTCACGCCTTCTTGTCGGCGCGTGTAAACATCGCGCGCCATTTGCAAAGCGTGTTGTGAATCGGATGCGTGCAAACTGCCGCAGTGCTTGTGCTCTAGGCCTTGTTTGCTGCGCACAAAGACTTCCCACAGGGGCCATTCTTTGAGAGCAGGGGATGAAGTTGTTTGATCGGCGCTCATGCAGCCTCCTTCAAATTCTTTTGAGCTTGTCTTTCTGCTTGCTTGTTGGCATGCGCTAAAGCAGCATCGCGCACCCATTGACCATCGTTCCAAGCTTTGACGCGAGCACCCAAACGCTCCTTGTTGCAAGGTCCGTTGCCATTCACAGTAGCCCAAAATTCGTCCCAATCAATCTGACCGTAATCATGGTGTTGGCGTTCTTCGTTCCACTTCAAATCGGGGTCGGGCAAAGTCACGCCCAAGATCTTCGCTTGTGGCACCGTGGCGTCTACAAACTTCTGGCGCAGGTCGTCATTGCTAATTCGCTTGATGCCCCAGCGCATGCCTTGCACGCTGTTGGGACTGTCTGCATCGGGCGGTCCAAACATGGCCAAACATTTCCACCACCAACGATTGACAGCGTCTTGCACCATGGCCTTTTGCTCGGCCGTGCCTTGCATCATGACCAACAGTGCTTCGTAGCCCTGACGTTGGTGAAAACTTTCTTCTTTGCAAACGCGAATCATGGCGCGCGCATAAGGGCCGTATGAGCAACGGCACAAAGGAATTTGATTCATGATGGCCGCGCCATCGACCAGCCAGCCAATCACCCCCACATCGGCCCAATTGAGCGTGGGGTAGTTGAAGATAGAGCTGTACTTGGCTTTGCCGGTGTGCAATGCATCGAGCATTTGATCGCGGCTGGTGCCGAGTGTTTCGGCTGCGCTGTACAAATACAAACCATGACCTGCTTCGTCTTGCACCTTGGCAATCAAGATCGCTTTGCGTTTGAGGCTGGGTGCGCGGCTGATCCAATTGCCCTCGGGCAACATGCCCACAATTTCGCTGTGAGCGTGTTGGCTGATTTGGCGCACCAAAGTTTTGCGATAAGCATCGGGCATCCAATCGCGTGGCTCTACTTTGCCATCGGCATCGATGCGCGCATCGAACTGCGCTTGCAAAGCTACCTCGGCTTCGGTTAAAGCTTTGGGTACCGATTTGAGTGCGGCCATTGATGCAGCGTTAGGAGCTGCGCTGCTGGTGTCCGGTGCATCCTGCACATTGAAGGATTGCGTGTACATGGGCTTCTCCTCGCTTGGTAAGCGTATTTGAAATCAAGTATACCAATTAACCGACCGATCGGTCGGTTAATTAAATGCAAAAGATCTAAGGGTTTTCTCGGAAAGTCTCTTGCAGCATTTCAAGCTCCCTCGCTTTCACGCCACACTTCGCAAAATGTTGGGGCCATGTCTTCACGATTTTTTGAATGTCGCCCACGGACTCTTTGGCTTCGGATAGTTTCAATCCAAATGCAGCAACTTCCGACAGGGCATTCTCAATGCTCGAATCATGTCCGTTAATACCCACGCGCATTTGTTGGTAACCCAAACCCTGTGCAGCTGGCAATACATCGAAGGCAGGTGACAAGCGGTAATTGCCTTGATCAGTGCGAATCAGCGCATGATTTTTTTCGTGGTCATCGGTGTTGTCGATCAAAATATTGAACACCATGCGTTTGAAAAGCTGTGCTTGTTGTTGTTTGATCAAGCTGGGCTGTGCATATCTGCGCAATAGTTGCGAAAGTTCTGGATAGCCCATGGGCTCGCCAGCTGCCCTTAAAAGGGTGTGAGCCGACAGTACATGAAGTCGTGTGTTTTCCAAACGATCAAAACGCTCAACTGCCACGGCATGTCCTTGGGGCAATGCCAGTGCGCGGGTGTGCGCCACATCAATGCCGGCCTTTGCCGCCAAGGTCATGCTGGCGTGTTCTATGAGTGGGGTATCCCATTCTGATGTTTCAGCAAACTTCACCACCCATTGTTTGCCATCCATTTCAATGAGTGATTTGGGGTGAGCACCGCCAAAAGATGGGCCTGGTTTTAAAAGTCGAATGTGTGCTTCGCTGAGTTTTTCTCCTGCCAGAACCTGTTGAATGGCTTGCTGCATTTGAGGCAAGTTTTCAAATGTGGCAATGGCATTTGCAGGCAGTGCGCTATAGCGAGAATCGTGCAAAGAGACTCCCAACGCACCAAAGCGATCGTGACCTGCAAAGTACAAATACTCAAGTAGTGATAAACGCACGGGCTTGAAAATATGCCTGATCACACGTTCACCCCAGCGTTCTGGCCTGGCATCGTTCACAGCACCTGCGGCCGCATCCAGTTCTTTGGGCAAGAACAAAGCTTTGGACAGTGGCAAATCGTCGCTCAAGGCAAAACCGTTTTGCAACCAATCGTTGGCATAAGCAAGGCCTACTTTGCGGTTGTTTTCTGCCAGAACCAATTGACCAATGAATTGGGGTGTGGGTTGGCCTAACCACCACAGCGACATTTCTGAAACGGGTGAATACGCGTTATCGGCCATTCACACTCCCCTTGGGGCGCTTGAGCACGCGTAATTCTTGCGCCAAGGCTTGCGCATCACTGGCCGGGTTGGCCAAATGCCGCAGACCCTCTTCGAAACCAGCCAGCCAAAGTGCAGTGGCATACACGCCCATGCCCACCTTAGGGTCGCCTTTTTCCATGCGCATGAGCGTGGGTACCGACACATTCAACCGAACTGCCCAGTCGCGCAATGACTCTGCTCTGCGCAGCCTAGCAGTGGACAAATGGTCACCCAGTTGAACCAAAGCTGCTTGAACGGCAGTGGGCAAAGTTGCGATGGCTTGAGACGGCTTTGACATTTTTTGTTAAATTTAAATTGAACAAAATAATAATTATGTTCAATCATATGTTAACTAAGTGTTTGCGTCTACATTCTTTTTTACTTTCCGTGTCCTGTTGGGTTTAGTTGTGCTCAACCGCCCAGCTGTGCCCGGTACCACGTGCCAAGGCAGGCCCCACCACTTCCAAGGCTTCACGAAGTTTGTCCTTCAACGTAAACGGCGCATTGACCACAAACATGCCGCTGGCCGACAAACCGGCAGTGCTGCCATCGGTATTGCGGCCAATGGACAAGGTGAGGTTGATCCAAGGTTTCTGAGCTTGGTTGCTTAACGTTCTTAAGCGCTTGGGTAAATCATGAGCTTCTGGTCTAGGAATGATAGGGTACCAAACCAAGTAAGTGCCAGTGGCAAAGCGCTTCAAGCAGTCTTGTATGTTAGCGGCCACTTTCCCGTAATCGCTTTTAATTTCGTAGCTTGGATCTATGAGCACCATGGCGCGCTTGGAGCCAGTGGCTGAGGGCGGAGGTGGCAACATTTTTTTGAGTGATTCAAAACCATCTTCTCGGGCAATCATGATGCTGCGCCCAGCGTCCAACTGTGCCACGTTGGAGGCAAGTGCTTTGCTGTCAGTAGGGTGAAATTCAAACAAACGCAATTTGTCGCGAGCGTCTTTGCGCAACATGGCATGAAGGATGAAGGGCGAGCCAGGATAAAACTTGGCTTGGCCGTTGGGGTTGAAACTGGCAATCATGTCCAGATAGGCTTGGAGAGCCTCTGGAATGGGCTTGGCGTCTTTTTTGGCGGCAGCTTCGTCTAATTGGCTGAGGAGTTTGAAGATGCCGTCTGTGGCTTCTCCTCCAGTTTCGGAATAGTCGCCGTCCAGTCTGTAAAGACCCGCACCCGCATGGGTGTCAATGATGGTGATGCCGCCCTCTTTTTGCTGCAGATGTTGCAGGGTGGCAATCAAGGTGAGGTGCTTGATGACATCGGCATGGTTGCCGGCATGGAAGGCGTGTCTGTAACTGAACATGTATGGATGGTAACCCCTCAACCCCCAAAATGCCTTAAAAACCTTGCCAAACCCAATTTGACTGGTATAAAATCGAGGGCTTCGCAGCGCATTAGTGATCCCGCGGCGAAGGGCTTTTAGTTGACTATGAAAATTAGGTAACGAAAAGCTAACCCCACCTAAGAGATTCCCACAAGAGGAACACCGACCGTGGAAAAGGATCCAACAAACCTTCTTTTAAAGAGAAAACTCATGACCAAAACGTTCAGCGCAAAACCCGCTGACGTGACGCACGAGTGGTTTGTGATTGACGCGACCGACAAGGTCCTCGGACGAGTAGCCAGCGAAGTTGCTCTCCGTTTGCGCGGCAAACACAAGGCCATTTATACGCCTCACGTCGATACTGGCGACTTCATTGTCGTCGTTAACGCAGCACAACTCAAAGTGACTGGCACCAAGTCTTTAGACAAGGTGTACTACCGCCATTCTGGTTATCCAGGCGGCATCACAGCCACTAACTTCCGCGACATGCAGTCCAAGCACCCTGGACGCGCGCTCGAGAAGGCCGTGAAGGGCATGTTGCCCAAAGGTCCTCTGGGTTACGCCATGATCAAAAAACTCAAGGTGTACGGTGGCGCTGAGCACCCCCACACCGCCCAACAGCCTAAAGTGCTGGAACTTTAAGGAGCCTTGAGAATGATTGGTGAATGGAACAATGGCACCGGCCGTCGCAAATCTAGCGTCGCCCGCGTGTTTCTGAAAAAAGGCACTGGCAAGATCACGGTCAATGGCAAGGACATCCAAGCCTACTTTGGCCGCGAGACTTCGATCATGATCGCTAAGCAACCCCTGTTTTTGACAAACCATGTCGAGTCTTTCGACATTCAAATCAATGTGCACGGTGGCGGTGAATCTGGTCAAGCTGGTGCAGCTCGTCACGGCATTACACGTGCCCTGATTGACTATGATGCTTCTTTGAAGCCTGCGTTAAGCCAAGCTGGTTTTGTCACACGTGACGCCCGCGAAGTTGAGCGTAAAAAGGTCGGCTTGCACTCTGCTCGTCGCCGTAAGCAGTTCTCTAAGCGTTAATCGTTTACTGTTCTGGTTCAAGAAAACCGTTCTGTTTATTCAGAGCGGTTTTTTTTCGTCTTCACCGCCAAGAACGTAGTACTGGAAGAGGTGGTGCTGGTGTTCGGACGCGCGACGTTCTGAGTAAAGCGAAGATGAGCAAGTCCGAATACCAGCGCCGCCTCTTCTAGTACGGACCGAAGGAAACCCCTTCTACCAAGGCAGTTATTCAAGATTAATTGTTGACCAATCCACTATACTACTTACCTTGTTCCCGGAGAAAACCCATGAGCGCCTTAGCCGAAACAGTTCCTACAGAAATGCCCGAAGCCATTGTCTTCACAGACAGTGCTGCTGCCAAAGTAGCAGACCTCATTGCCGAAGAAGGCAACCCAGATCTGAAACTGCGCGTCTTTGTACAAGGCGGTGGTTGCTCTGGCTTCCAGTACGGTTTTACCTTCGACGAAATCGTCAACGAAGACGACACCACCATGACCAAACATGGCGTGTCATTGCTGATAGATGCCATGAGCTACCAGTACCTGCTGGGCGCCGAAATTGATTACAAAGAAGACCTGCAAGGTGCGCAGTTTGTGATCAAGAACCCCAATGCCACCAGCACTTGCGGCTGCGGTTCTTCTTTTTCAACCTGATCCATTCAGATTGATGCAGGGCTATCTTGGGTAGATAGCCCCCAACACACGGGCGCCTCGAGCGCCCGTGACGCTTTCTAGACTGCCTGTTTCTCGCTTTATGGTTTTGGCGGCTAGCCACGCGAAGGCTGCTGCTTCCACTTGCAAAGGGGGCAAACCGTGTGCTTCAGTTGATGCCACCTGCACACCAGGCACCTGCGCTTGCAGGCGCGACATGAGGTGGCCATTCAGCGCACCGCCACCACATACCCAAAGTTGCTTCGCATCAGGTGCATGACGTTTTAAATCGTTAGCAATGGCCAGTGCTGTGAATTCGCAAAGCGTGGCTTGTACATCGACAGCCGCAAATTCAGTTTGCAAATGTTGTTGCAACCAAGTGGGGTTGAACAAATCGCGGCCCGTGCTTTTGGGCGGCGTTTGATGCAAGAAAGACTCTGCCAACAAGCTTTGCAACAGCGCAGGCATGACTTGTCCTTGAGCAGCCCATGAGCCATTGGCATCAAAGTCTTGGCCTTGGTGCAAATGAACCCAATGGTCCATGAGTGCGTTACCGGGGCCGCAGTCAAAACCAGAAATGAGGGGGCTGGGAATGTTGGCCGCGTCAATCGAGTTTTGCTTGGAAGCGTTTTTCAAAATGCTGATATTGGAAATGCCGCCAATGTTCACAACGGCCACAGTGTGTGTGCTGGCGCCAAAAATTTCTGCATGAAACGCTGGCACCAAGGGTGCGCCTTGTCCGCCTGCAGCCAGGTCGCGGGTTCTGAATTCAGCGACCACATCAATGCCAGTGAGTTCTACCAAAAGGGCAGGGTTGTTAAGTTGCAAGGTATAGCCTACCGCGCTTTGGCCGGTGCTGGGGTCTGCGTCAAATTCAAGTGGGCGGTGACGCACAGTTTGACCATGCGCGCCAATGGCATGAATGTCATTGGCTTGCTTTCCGCTTTCATTCAGCAAGGCGTGAACCACTTTGGCATAGGCTCTTGCTAAGCGATTGCCAGCCAATGCAGCGCGATGCAACTCGTTGTTGCCGGGTGTATTCAGACTGAGAAGTTCTGCGCGAAATTCGGCGTCAAATGGCTGGAAGACATGTTGCAGAACTTTCAGTTGGCGCGTGTCTGATAACAAAAAAGGAGACACCTTATGTTCAACCGAAACGCCACGCGGAGCGCCATCTTGCCATTGGAGCAACACACCATCGACACCGTCGAGCGAAGTGCCAGACATCAAACCGATGTAGTACTGCAAGTGATCTTGATTCACCGTTGCGATCGGTGGGGAGGGTGGCGAAAGAGGGGGCGAGGAGGAGGTCAACCTGGCCCCTGCCAAAGGTGAAATTTATTGAACGTTGCCTTGGCGCATTTGCGCCGCGGCCATCAATTGTGAGCGTGCAAATTCGGCACGTTGGTTGAACTGTAGGCGTAGTGCAGCAGAGATGGGCTCGGCTGAACCTTGCTGAGCCAAAGTAAGTGGATCTACGTGACGGCCGTTTATGCGAAATTCAAAGTGCAGGTGTGGGCCTGTCGATAGACCTGTTGAACCCACTGCACCAACTATGTCACCTTGCTTGACGGTTTGTCCTTTGCGCACACTTATGCGGCTAAGGTGAGCATAGGCGGTGCTTTGATTGGCATTGTGCTGAATGACAACCTTGTTGCCATAGGCGCCTTGGAAGCCGCTTTCTGCAACCACGCCGTCGGCTACGGAGATGACCGGTGTGCCAACAGGGGCTGCATAGTCAACGCCCATGTGCGCACGCATTGTTTGAAGAATGGGATGCTCTCGCATGCCAAAGCCGCTGGTGCGGCGTGAGTAAGGCATGGGGGACGCCAAGAACGCACGGCGCAGGCTGTCGCCACTCATGGTGTAGTAAGCACCTTTTTGGCCAGGTTCTTGAAACCAGACTGCATCGTAGGTTTTTTTGTCGTTAGTAATTTCTGCGCTGAGCAAACGCCCGGCGCGCAGAGGTTCGCCCTCAGCTTCAAGGGTCTCGTAAACCACTGAGAAAACAGCACCTTTGCGCAAAGCGCGGTGGAAGTCAATTTGGCCAGAGAACACATCGGCCAATTGGCGAGTGACGCTGTCTGGTAAACGGGCTTCGTCTGAAGCCGCGTAAAGAGAAGAGGCCACTGTGCCACCAGTCATGCGAACGCTGGCTGTCAGGGGGGCCGAGTCGGTGCGAACGCTGAATTGGTTGTTGTCATTGCGCGTGATGACCATGCGCTGGAATTGGGAGTCGTTGTCGCTTTTGAGCCAGCGTGTGGTGAGCGTGAGCAGTTGTTGTTGCTCGTTGGCTTCGACCGATAGGTTGCGGCCAGAGCGGTTGAGCAAAGCTTGGCGAACTTCGGGTGTTTTCCGGATGAAGTCGGCAGCCACTGAATCGACCAGTCCCAGACGGCGCAGCAGACTTTCGGCGGTGTCGGTGCCGCGGGTGATGTCGTTGCGATAGAGCTTGAGGGTTTTTTGTTCTAGTGCAGCAACTTGCTGATCTAGATTGGGTGTTTCTAAGGTTTCAACCAACATGCGGACTGGCAAATTGGAAGCATCGGGGCCAAGATTGGCAACCGCAAATGCGCCGCCACCGCCGCCCAGCAACACGACGGCCAGCGCGGCTGTGACGTGCTTGGGATGACGCGCGACAAAAGCCCACAACGCTAGCGCGTAGGGCTTGGCAATCGTCAAAAAGTGCTTGATGAAATTCATGCGTTCCGTAAATACTCAACAATGCTTTTGTAGGTGATCCAACAATAGCAAGCTCAGCCCTTAAAATAGGGCAAATAATTGCCGCCATTCTAACGCCAAACACGCAAGGCGAATACTGGAAAACCCTAATGAATTCAACCGTTCCGAACCAATTTCCAGTGACAGATGCTGTCAAAGAGGCTTTGGCTGTGACTTTGAGGGGCTGTGATGAGCTCATTCCGCAAGATGACTGGGTCAAAAAACTTGCCAAATCTGAAGCCACTGGGGTGCCTTTGCGCATTAAGTTGGGCCTGGACCCAACGGCGCCTGACATTCACGTGGGACACACCGTGGTGCTGAACAAAATGCGTCAATTGCAAAATTTGGGCCACCAAGTCATCTTTTTGATCGGCGACTTCACCAGTCTCATTGGCGATCCATCGGGCCGCAATTCCACTCGCCCACCTTTAACGCCTGAGCAAATCAAAGCCAATGCCGAAACGTATTACCGCCAGGCCAGCTTGGTTCTTGACCCCACCAAAACTGAAATTCGCTACAACTCCGAATGGAGTTTGCCGCTGGGGGCCATGGGCATGATTCAACTTGCGGCCAAGTACACCGTGGCGCGCATGATGGAGCGAAACGATTTTCACGATCGTTTCAAGGCCGGCACACCCATCAGCGTGCACGAATTTTTGTATCCGCTGATGCAGGGTTATGACTCGGTGGCTTTGAAGTCTGATTTGGAATTGGGCGGCACAGATCAAAAGTTCAATTTGCTAATGGGACGACATTTGCAAGCAGAATACGGTCAAGAGCAACAGTGTATTTTGACAATGCCTTTGTTAGAAGGTTTGGATGGCGTGGACAAAATGTCCAAGTCCAAGAACAACTACATCGGCATTAGCGAAGAGCCGAACACCATGTTTGCCAAGGTGCTCTCCATTTCTGATGTGCTCATGTGGCGTTGGTACACACTGCTGTCTTTCAAGTCGATGGCCGACATTGAGATTTTGAAGAAGCAAGTGGCTGACGGTTTGAATCCGAAGGAAGCCAAAGTGGCTTTGGCCAAAGAAATTACCACACGCTTCCATGGCGCGGCCGCAGCCGATTCGGCCGAGCAAGACTTTATCAATCGCAGCAAGGGCGGCGTGCCCGATGAAATTGATGAAGTGAATTTGAGTGGTGCACCTTTGGGCATTGGTGCTTTGCTCAAGATGGCGGGCTTGGCGCCTTCAGGCTCTGAAGCCAATCGTTTGATTGATGGCGGTGGTGTGCGCGTCGACTCTTCTGTTGTGAGCGACAAGGGCTTGAAGTTAGAGGCTGGCACGTATGTGGTTCAGGTGGGCAAACGCAAATTTGCGCGTGTGCATTTGAGTGCTTGATACATTTCCTTTGATGTGGCGCTTAGCGCTTGTCACGGATGTGCGTTAACCTGAAGTCATGATCTCAAAATTACCTGCTTGGTCGCCACGCACTTTGTTGTGGGCCTCTGTGGTGGTGGCCATCATCACCATCGGCCTTAAAACAGGCGCTTGGTTGATCACTGACTCTGTCGGTTTGCTGTCGGATGCCATGGAGTCCTTGGTCAATTTGGCCAGTGCTATTTTTGGGCTGATGATGGTCACGGTGGCCGCGCAACCCGCTGACGAAGCGCATCCTTATGGGCATCACAAAGCAGAATATTTTTCATCTGGCTTTGAAGGCATTTTGATCATCGTGGCCGCGTTGGCCATTATTTGGACCGCCAGCCATCGCATTTTTGACCCCAAACCCATTGAGCAAGTAGGCTGGGGCTTGGCTTTGTCTGTGAGCAGTTCGGCTTTGAATGGCTTGTTGGCGTGGGTGATGTTTGATGCCGCCAAAAGGCATCGGTCCATTGCCTTGGAAGCCGACGCCAAGCATTTGGTCACCGATGTGTGGACATCTATTGGCGTGGTCATTGGCATTGGTTTGGTCAGCATCACGGGCTGGTTGTGGCTCGATGCCGTGGTGGCCATTGGTGTGGCGCTGAATATTTTGAAAGAGGGCGTTCATCTGATTTGGCGTTCATCGCAAGGCTTGATGGACGAAGCGGTGGAACCAGAAGTCATTGCCCAGATCAATGAGACCTTGGCCGGATTTGCGCACCAGCGAAATGATGTGTCGATCATTCGCTTTGACCATGTGACCACGCGTAAAGCTGGACAACGCCGATTTGTAGACATGCACATGCACATGCCAGCCTCTTGGTCTTTGGGCCGCGCCGCTGCGCTCCGCGCCAGTGTAGAGCAGGCCTTGATGAGCTCGGTACCAGGTTTGCGAGCCTCTATTCAGCTGCTACCTTCAGACGTAGAAGCGCATTTCGACGCTGAAAGAGACTTGCTGTAAAACAATTGGGGTCAGAGCAACATTAATTTCCAATCAAAAGGGGCAGAGGCTGATGGGGGCTGACGATTTGTGGTACCCCACCATGAGGAAGTCCCCATCAGCCTCTGCCCCTTTTGATTGACCAAATTAATGTTGCTCTGACCCCAATTGTTTTTCCCCAAACTCACACACCCGCATAATCGAGCCATGAACGAAAACAAAAATGATTTTGCGAAGCTGAGTTTGTCGGCTTCGATGTTGGGCAATTTAGAGCAGTTGGGCTATTTGCAAATGACTGCTATTCAGGCGGCCAGTTTGCCTGTGACCTTGGCGGGCAAAGATTTGATTGCGCAGGCCAGCACGGGCAGTGGCAAAACGGCTGCTTTTGGCATTCCCTTGGTTGAAAAAATTCTGCCCGCAGACTTTGCGGTGCAGGCCATGATTTTGTGTCCGACACGCGAGTTGGCTGATCAAGTGAGCCAAGAGATTCGCCGCTTAGCGCGCGCCGTTGGCAATGTCAAAGTGGTCACCTTGTGTGGCGGCGTGGCACTGCGCGGCCAAGTGCTGAGCTTGGAGCACGGTGCGCATGTGGTGGTGGGCACGCCGGGTCGCATCATGGACCATTTGGAGCGCGGTTCGTTGAAACTCAAGGGCCTTCAAACCTTGGTGCTGGACGAAGCCGATCGCATGCTCGACATGGGTTTCTTTGACGACATTGCCACTGTGGCCAGACAGTGCCCGCCAAAACGTCAAACACTGTTGTTCTCGGCCACTTATCCTGAAGGCATTGCCAAGTTGGCCACCCAGTTCATGAAGGACCCGCAAACGGTGAAGGTGGAAACACAACACAGCGCCAACAAGATCAAGCAAATATTTGTGCAGGTGAAAGAGTCAGAGCGTTTGCATGCGGTGTCAATGGTGCTCAATCATTTCAGACCCACATCGACGCTTGCGTTTTGCAACACCAAAGTGCAGTGCCGTGATTTGGTAGCGGTGTTGCAAGCGCAAGGCTTCAGTGCGCTGGCGCTTTATGGCGAGTTGGAGCAACGTGAACGAGACCAAGTTTTGATTCAATTTGCCAATCGCAGTTGCTCTGTGTTGGTGGCTACCGATGTGGCTG
>Ga0209356_1000643_pt1 | contig 13862 bp, 17 predicted proteins | sample LauGreFaBDMM15SN_2_FD_188213 | JGI IMG/M metagenome (GOLD analysis project Ga0209356, IMG submission 188213) | Freshwater lake microbial communities from Lake Michigan, USA - Fa13.BD.MM15.SN (SPAdes) (version 2) | ecosystem: Environmental > Aquatic > Freshwater > Lake | place: Lake Michigan, USA...
GTTGTTCGCCGCATACCAAGCAGCCGTCGACAACCTTGGCTCTGGCAAACCCACTGTAATTTTGGCTAAGACCATCAAAGGTTGGACACTTGGGCCACAAGTTGAAGGCCGCAACGCAACGCATCAAATTAAGAAACTCAATGCGGATCAATTGCGGGCCATGCGTGATCGTCTACATCTTCAAGAAGAGATTCCAGACTCTGCATTAGAAGGCGATGTACTTCCGTACTATCGCCCACCCGTTGACTCAGTTGAATATCAATACATGATGGAACGCAGACGAACGCTGGGCGGCTCGCTACCAAAGCGCATTGTTCGCAACAAAACACCACTCACCCTGCCCGCTAAAGAAGTGTTTACAGAATTCACAGAAGGTTCTGGCGAGCAAGCAGTTAGCTCCACCATGGCGTTCACCCGATTGTTACGAAATCTTGCCCGTGATGATTCGTTTGGCAGTCGCGTTGTGCCAATCATCCCAGATGAAGCACGAACCTTCGGCATGGATTCCATGTTCCGCGAACTAAAGATCTACGCATCTCAAGGGCAAAAATACGAACCAGTTGATCATGACCTGTTGTTGTCGTATGCAGAGTCTGCACAGGGTCAAATTCTTGAAGAAGGAATCACTGAAGCCGGTGCAATGTCTAGCTGGATTGCTGCAGCTACCAGTTACGCCACTCGTGGCGTGCCCATGGTTCCCTTCTACACGTTCTATTCAATGTTTGGCTTCCAACGAGTGGGTGACCTCATTTGGCAAGCAGCAGATGCCCGTGCGCGAGGCTTCCTCATGGGCGCAACAGCAGGTCGCACCACGCTGATGGGTGAGGGTCTGCAACATCAAGATGGGCACAGTTTGTTGTTAGCAACTGCAATACCTGCGTGCCAGGCGTATGACCCTGCATTTGCATTCGAAGTAGCGGCAATCGTTCAGCATGGAATTACAAGAATGTACGGAGAAAATCCGGCAGACATTTTTTATTACATCACGCTGTATAACGAAAATATTCCAATGCCAGCGCAACCGAGTCATGTGTCAACACAAGATGTCATCAATGGTCTATACCAATGGGCGCCATCAACATCTGGCACTACGCACGCATCAATCTTGTTCTCCGGTTCAGCATTTGCAGCAGCATCAGAGGCTGCAACCATTCTTCGCACCAAGTACTCCATAGATGTTGATCTGTGGTCAGCCACCTCATACAAGTCATTGCGTGACGACGGAATGGAAGTGGAGCGATGGAATCGTCTGCACCCAACTGAAAAGAAGCGCCGTTCACATGTCGACACCATGCTTGGAGCTTCAGCGGCTCCAGTTATTGCGGTCACTGATTTCCTGCGCATCGTTTCCGAACAAGTCGCCACGTTCGTGCCGAGTCGCCGCTTCTTGTCTCTCGGCACAGACGGCATGGGTCGCAGCGATACGCGCGGGGCTCTGCGCGAGTTCTTTGAAACAAACGCTCCTCACATCGTCATTGCGGTTCTCTACAGCCTCATCGGATCGCATGGCGTGACCAAAGAAGTTGTCGCTCTGGCAATCGTTGACCTCAATATCAACCCAGAAGCAGTACATTCTCTTACTCGCGACTAAACAAAAGGAACACGCCCGTGGCCACCTTGTACATCACCGGAAATCCTGACTCTGATGCGTTTCTCAACGCCAACGGCACTGCACTCTTGATTGGCATGCTGCTCGACCAACAAGTACCAATGGAATGGGCCTTCAATGGACCTTGGACATTGAAGCAACGACTCGGTCATCTTGATGCAAAGAAAATTGCAGCTATGGACCCAACAGAGTTTCTTGCTATTTGTTTGACAAAGCCTGCGATACATCGTTTTCCAAAAGCAATGGCGCAACGCATTCAAGGAATGTGTGCAGTGCTCGCTGAAAAATACAAAGGCAAAGGCGAAAACATGTGGGCAGACATTGATGATGGTCATGTGCTGTTCGAACGTCTTCGCGAGTTGCCAGGTTTCGGTGCCGAGAAGGCTCAGATTTTCATTGCGTTGCTAGGCAAACGTTTTGACATCAAGCCCACCAATTGGAAAAAGGCTGCAGGAGTATTCAGCGATTCAAACCCTCGAACTGTTGCTGACATCACTTCTCCTGAAACTTTGTTAACTGTTCGGGCATGGAAAAAGGCTGAGAAGGCTGCGGATCGCGACAAGCAATCACGGCCTCTGAAGTAGCCTCATTGCAATGACCGTGCTCATCACCGGCGGTGCCGGATACATCGGATCCATCACCACACGACTCATTCGTGCATCTGGTCGTGGCGTTGTCGTGCTCGACACTCTTGAAAACGGTCACCGCAAAGCCGTAGGTGACGCGCCATTCGTTCAGGGCGACATTGCAGACTCTGATCTCATTGCACGAGTTGTGGCTGAACACCAGGTTGATGAAGTGGTGCACTTCGCTGCATACAAAGCAGTCGGTGAATCAATGTCGAACCCTGGCAAATATTTCAGCAACAACGTCACTGGTTCCCAGAAACTTTTCGAATCTCTGCACAAGGCGGGCGTCACGCGCGTTGTCTTTTCTTCTACTGCAGCGGTTTATGGCACTCCGCAGTCAGTTCCAGTCCGCGAATCCGATGTTCTTAGCTGTGAAAGCGTCTACGCCGAAACAAAACTAATGATTGAAAAGACACTCGGCTGGTATTCACATACAACGCCCATGCGCAATGTGTGTTTGCGCTACTTCAATGCAGCGGGTGCTTCTGAAGATGCAACCCTCGGCGAAGACTGGCGCTTTTCACAAAACCTCATCCCTCATGTAATGAAGGCCGTCCTTGGCTTCGCACCGGCGCTCACAGTGTTTGGCAATGACTTCCCCACTCCAGATGGCACTGGGGTGCGTGATTACATCCACGTTGAAGACCTTGCACACGCTCATGTTGCGGCACTTGACTATCTGGCAAAAGGAAACGACAGCATCACGTGCAATGTCGGCACTGGCTACGGAACAAGCGTGATGGATATCATCGCCACTACTGAACGTGTCACTGGCAAAAAAGTTCCGTACGAAATTATTGGTCGTCGTGCTGGTGATCCGTCAGAGTGTTACGCAGATCCACGACGTATCAACGAGGCATTTGGTTGGGCACCTACGCACAGTCTTGATGACATTATTTCTTCTGCGTACGCGTGGCACACCTTGCATCCGCAGGGACACGATTCGTAAATTACGCTGACAACGTGCGCTGACGGTCAAGCCAGCCAAGCAACACTGCAATGGCACGTGGGTCATGACGAAGTCGATGTCCTGCACCTTCAATGACTCGTAATTCTGCGCTGCCATGTGCAGCTGCCAACACGCGCGAGTCAGCAACAGGCACACTTTCGTCATCATCACCATGCATTACCAACAACGGTCGTGGCGCGAAACGTTGTGCTGCATCAACTGGGCGGAATCTACGCAGTTCCCGGCTCCATTCATCAAATGATGCAGGAAACCCAGGAGTACGAATGGCTCCGATTTCGCGAGCATGTTCAAAAAAACGTCGTGGCTGACCAGCCCAGTCATCAAAATCTGCACGAGCACTGAGCAACGCACATCCGCGCACTCGCGGGTCATCTGCTGCGACACATAACGCAAGTGCACCACCAGTATTTGTCCCTACGAGCCATACGCCATCGGGCGATACTTCGTCTTCTAAATGATCAATGGCAGCACGCAAGTCATCAACCCACCCCTGCATTGAAAAATCACCTTCGCTGTTGCCGCATCCACGAAACGTAAATGTGAGCGCAGCCCATCCCAAGTCATTTGCGACACGATCCATCAGTTGTGAAAACGAGACCCCAGATTGTCGAGCATCAACTGACCCACTCGGAAAACCATGACACAAGATGACGCCCGGCAAAGACGATGCATAACCAGTCGGCGTTGCCAAGTAACGATTAAGAACTAATGACCCAGATTGGAAAGTTCCGTTGGTCGCATCTGACATCTGAAGCGAACTTACGCGCGAGGCTTGCGAAGGCGACGTTTTGCTCCCGCAGTTGCGAGTGTGTATCCGCGGTTACGCGCCTCTGCCAATGTGTCAGGCCCGAAGCACAGACCTACGCCTTCGGCAACAATTGTGTCGACAATTTCTTGTTCGTTCCACTCGTCAAGGTCGTACACCAATTGTGTCCGCTTGTCTCCGAGGAATCGTGTGTGCTCAAACTTGCCTGGTCTTTCCATAGATATAACGGTAGTACCCCAGACTCCTGTGTGAAGGAACGTCGAGCTAATCAGTTACTTTTCAGGCGAAAGTATCAATCCGAGGACGGCTTCGAAGGACACTTTGTCCCATTGCGCAAGATCAACATGCCCAGGGTCCATCTCTGCAACGGTACGCCCAATGATTTGACCATGTAACCAATAGGCAATTGCCATGGGGTCTAGGTCTGCTCGCAACCATCCCTTTTGCTGTGCGACTAACGCGGCATCAGCGATTGGGGCCAGAAATTTCTTGTTGATTTCGTTAATGGCAACAGCTAACTCCGGATTCCGTTGCGCTGCGCCCAAGACGCTCAATCGAATCGCTCGAGCATGATGACGCTCTGGTTGGTAGCTCCATTCCATGGTCTTGCGAACCGCCCGCACGTAATCTTCTTTTGTTTCGACAAACACCATCATCGCTTCAACAGGAATGTCTGTTTTCAGACATTGCCAATACCACTCGACATATGCAGCGTTTATTAGCTCAGTACGGTTCGTAAAATAATGATAGATCGATGGTTCTTTAATGCCCATAGTTTCGGCAATTGCACTCAGACGCACGGCGGCCTCGCCACCTTCATCCATCATCGCGATGGCCGCATTTAGAATGCGTGTCCTGGTGCTTTCCGCAATCTCCATAGGTAACTGAGATTACAGGGATGAATAACCACTCGCCCACTCGATGGGAACCTGATGATTTAGATCTGATCTGCCTTCGGGCCGACAGCACCAATTGCCGCGAAATACGCCATGTGAGCATCTGTCACATGCACCACGTCAACATCATCAAGAAGGTCAACTCCACGTCGCGTTGCTTCCTTCAGCAAGTACGCCGTCAAACTGTTCTCATCAACAACAACCGGAATAGAAATGTTCTGCACTCGGTCCGTGACATCAAGTGGCGTGAGTCCTTTATCGTTCATCCATGACAAATGAGCCAGTAACAATTGGCGCACTTCTTCCATTGTGAGTCGTGCTTGAGCACTGCTTGGCAATACACGCACTACATATTCGGCAGCCTGATCAATATCGTAAATCACGCGTGGCGCAACCATGTCTAAACGTTGTGCTTCTCGCCCGACTACGACTGCAGCAATGACAAACACTCCCAACGCCGAGACAACGGCAAACAAAACAGTAACTATCGACATGTCATCAGCCTAGGAGAACTTGGCCGTCAGAAACTTTCCATCACATACCACTGGTCATCGGGGGCAACTGTCACAACGCGAGCCATAAAGGCGCTGCCGTTACTTCCCCAGGAATATTCCATGTACTGCGGTAAACCTGGACGATGCATCAGGTTTCGTCCTTGAAATCCGAATTCATATGCAACAGACGGGCAAATATACGCAGTCGTTCCAGCAAACGGGGCAGACAGTGTCATGTGAGCATGACCACTAACCACAGCAAGTACTTCATGCCGAGACACCACGTCGGTCAGCCCCGCAATCGACGCGTCATCAAGACGTACCGAATCCAAGGCTTTTCCTCCGGTAGCGAAGCACGGATGATGCATCGCAACCAATGTGGGTACGCCGTCAGACAGTTCAGAATCCAACCACTCCAGTTGATCAGTATCAAGAGCGCCATCACCACGGCCCATGCGAGCAGAGTCCATGACAATCACTTTGCCTTGAGGAACAGTAAGCACATAATCAAGTCGCCCGTTACGCGATGGAAGCGAAAACAAGCGCTGCATTTTTTCTGATTCATCGTGATTACCTGCACACAACGCAACTTCTACATCTACTGATGCCAGAACATCAGAGAAGCCTCGATATTCATTGTCAGTACCTGCACGAGCCACACAGTCACCAGTAATCAATACCGCGTTACTGCGTTGAGATGCATGTTGTAGCGCTTTGGTCAGGTTCCCCACGGGGTCTGATCCTTCAAATAGTTCGTCACCAGGGCCGGTGATATGAGGGTCAGAGATTTGGGCGATAACTGTGCGTGCCATACGCGCAGAGTACTGCACACACATTGATTCAACATGTCCGAGAAATGAAAAGAGCCCGGGCACAAGGCCCGGGTTCTTTCAAGTTTTGATCAGCTAGTAACTAGCTAATGATCAGATACCGATGCGTGTAGCAAGAAGCTCGCGGTGGTAGGTCGGATCACCAAAGATGAGTTCACTTGACTTCGCACGCTTGAAGTAGAGGTGTGCTGGATGTTCCCAGGTGAAACCAATACCGCCGTGGATTTGAATGTTCTCTGCAGCTGCGTGGAAGTACGCCTCTGAGCAATACGCCTTAGCAAGTGATGCAACTGAAGGAAGTTCTTCGTTCATTTCTGCTGCACACCACATGCCGTAGTAAGCAGCTGACTTTGACGACTCAACTTCAAGCAACATGTCTGCACACTTGTGCTTGATTGCCTGGAATGAACCGATTGGACGTCCGAACTGGATGCGGTCCTTTGCGTACTGAACTGCCATCTCGAGCACTTTCTGTGCTCCACCGACTTGCTCTGCTGCAAGTGCAACTGCTGCAAGGTCCATAACTTGGGTAAGGACTTCGCCTCCCTTGCCTTCTGTACCGATGAGCTTTGCTGGAGTGTCGTTGAACTCAAGCTTTGCTTGCTTACGTGTCTGGTCCATTGTGGAAAGCGCTGTACGGGTCAAGCCCTTTGCATTGCCTTCAACTGCGAACAAGCTGACACCCTTAGCGGTGCGTGCTGAAACGATGATGAGGTTTGCGGTGTGACCATCAAGTACGAAACTCTTTGCACCAGTGATGGTGAAGTCAGAGCCAGAGCCCTTTGCTTCGATTGTGATTCCTGCTTCGTCCCAACGGCCTGATGGCTCTGTTGTTGCAAGTGTTGCGATTGTTTCGCCACTTGCGATGCCTGGAAGGTACGCCTTCTTTGCAGCATCATCACCCGAGAGGAGCAATGTGTTTGCTGCAAGTACAACGCTTGAGAAGTACGGAGCGCACAACAAAGCACGACCCATTTCTTCGAGCACAACGCCGAGTTCAATAAATGAGAAACCTTGTCCACCGAATTCTTCGGGGATGGCAAGTCCTTGCAATGCCATTTGGTCATTCATTTGGGCCCACACTGCTGTGTCGTAGCCGGTCTCTGTCTCCATCTGATCGCGTACTGCGGTCTCTGAGGACTTGGCCTCAAGGAACGAGCGCACCATCTTGCGGAGTTCTTCTTGTTCTTCACTAAATGCAAAATTCATAAAACCCAGTCTGACGCGCTCCTGCCCCTCTCGCCAATCGAAGTGTGTACGCAGGTGTACACATATCCCGCTACCCTGTACTCATGGCCCACATTGGAATGCGTGAATTTCGTTCAGCCCTTGCCACGTATGTGCGCCGGGCCCAAATGGGTGAGCGGGTGGTCATCACGGTCGATGGTTCTCCGGTGGCGCAACTGTCAAACATGGGGTCTGACTATTCAGGCATCACCATTGCTGACCTTGTTGCACGCGGAGTTGTCATGGCACCACGACGTACTGGCGATTGGGTGCCAAGCGAGCCGTTAGTTCTGTATTCCGGTGCACGTATCGACAAAGCACTGTCACAGGTGCGCACATGACCGTTGTGCTTGATGCCAGCGCACTTCTTGCATTGCATATTGAAGGCGCACAACGCAATGTTGTCCGCGACATGTTGGAAAACGACACCACGTGGGTTGCGTGTGCAATTGCACTGAGTGAATCAATCGTGGCTGCATCACGCCTTACCGATGAAGTCGTGTTGTCACGTCACCTTGAAGACATGATTCGCCACACATGGGACTTCTTGCACATCGTGCCAATTGATCAGTCTTTGCTTGACGAAGCAACCACCCTGTGCCAGTCGCAACCAGTGGGAATCTCGGCTGCTCTTCACCTTGCCGCCGCCTCTCGTCTTCCCGCCCCCATTCGCTTCATCACCTTTGACGCAGCTCAAATTCCCGTTGCTCTGTCTTTAGGGTTCGAGGTTGTGTCAGGCTAAAGGCATGGCAAGCCCGCTCGGAACCCTTCACTATTTCGACCATCGGTTGGAAGTGCACCGCGTTGTTGTCGGGCCATATGCAAACAATGTGTTCGTTGTTCGCTGCAAACACACGGGCGAGGCAGTGCTGATTGATGCGGCAAATGAACACGAGCGACTTCTAGAACTGTGTCAAGCACTTGGCGTTAAGTCCGTGCTTGAAACACATGGCCATCACGACCACATTCAAGCAATACCTGCAATGCGTGAAGCCGGATATTCCGTTGCAGTGTCGCATGATGACGCCGGCATGTTGAAAGACGTCGGATACGACGTCTTCCTTGATGACACACAAGTAGTTGAAGTGGGCAAGTTACGTTTCGATGTGATTCTTAACCCCGGCCACACTGCAGGATCTGTGTCATTCAAAGTGCATGACGCTCCGTTGTTGTTTACTGGCGACACATTGTTTCCTGGCGGCCCTGGTGCAACACACTTTCCTGGCAGTAGTTTTGACACCATTATTGAGTCACTAGATACCCGCTTATTCACCTTTCCTGGAAACACTGTTGTGCTGCCAGGTCATGGCGTTGACACCACTATCTCCATGGAACGTCCTCATTTAGCCGAGTGGGTCGCGCGTGGCTGGTAGCAGTAGCCCACACCTAGGCGGCATGGCATTAGATTCATCGGTCTTGCCACATGTAGTTGACAACGAATCAATTGCCAATGACGGCCGTGCCTACCCACAGGTCCGCAAAGAACTACGAACCATTCCTTCGTTACGTAATGCGTGGTCTGTTGTATGGATGTTTGGTCAGAACATTTTGATTCTTGCCGTGGCAGTTCGGCTCGATTCACTACCCGTTTGGGTCATTGCATTTCTGCTAATGGGCCGCATGCACGCACAATTTGCATCGCTAATGCATGAAGCCGCACACCGACTTCTGTTTCGTCATCGCGGCGCCAATGATTGGGTGGGCAATTGGTTGCTTGGCTTTCCCGTAATGACAAGTACTCCTGCATATCGGCGCGTCCATATGGCTCATCATCGTGAAGAGTTCGGCCCACAAGAACCAGATGTCGCGTTATATGCGAACTACCCCATTGCAAAAGACAGCCTTCGACGCAAACTAGTGCGCGATATTTCTGGGCAAACAGCTGTGCGGCTATTTCGCAATCAACTGCGTGGCTTTGCGTCAACCGATGCACGAGTACGCAGCACGTTATGGAAGATGACTGCAGTACAAATTCTGATTGCAACAGTGTTTGTTCTTGCGGGTCATCCGTGGCTATACCCCCTCATGTGGGTGTTGCCGTATTTCACGTTGTGGCGTGTCATCAACCGCCTGCGTTCCATTGCTGAACATGGTGGGCTTCGCGCAGACTCTGATCGTCGCATCACCACTCATTCCGTCGTGCAACACCCGTTCGCCCGGTTCTATTTGGTCCCGTACAAAATCGGCTTCCATCTGGCCCACCATGTCGACGCTGGTGTCCCGTTCCGTCACTTGCCCCGGTACCACCAACTATTGCGGTCTGCCCAGTACGCCGATGACGTCGTGGAGTACCCCTCGTATTCGGCCATCTGGAAGGCCATGGCCCGATAGGACTTAGTTAACACTACGTCCGTAGTGTTAATTACCGAGACCTGCCTAGAATGACTTCGTGACCGAATTATTCCGCATTAGTGACCTCCATGCCCGCCCCGTCACGGAAGATACTGAGCCCACAGACGAAATTCTGCGCGGGGTGTCATTGTCCATTGCTGCTGGCGAAATACACGCCATCATGGGCCCGAACGGTTGCGGTAAATCCACTCTTGCAAGCACTCTTCTCGCCTCTCCTGAATACGAAGTAACAAGTGGCGACCTTTTCTTCAAAGGCGACAACATCACCGAATGGACAACCGATGTTCGCGCGAAGGCCGGCATCTTTCTGGCGTTTCAATACCCACAAGAAATAGCTGGTGTCTCAGTTATCCAGTTCTTGCGTCAGTCACTTTCAGCACGAAAAGGAATTGACCTCTCTATTCTCGAATTGCGCCTGTCAGCAATGGACTGGATGAAGCGCCTCGGCATGGATTCATCATTCGTCGACCGTTACCTCAATGAAGGTTTCTCAGGTGGCGAAAAGAAGCGCAACGAAATTATGCAAATGGCATTGCTGGAACCAGATTTTGCAGTCCTTGACGAAACAGACTCTGGTCTTGACATCGACGCGTTGCGCATCGTGGCAAAAGGTATTCGCGAAGTGCGCGTTGATCGCCCGAACATGGGCATTCTTCTCATTACGCATTACCAACGCCTGCTTGATGAACTTCAACCAGACCACGTGCACATCATGATTGATGGTCGCATTGTGAAGTCAGGCGGCATGGAAGTTGCAGCAGAACTCGAAAAGAATGGCTACGAGGCCTACAAGGCAACTGTGTCATGAGTTTTGATGTGCAGCGCGTGCGTGCCGACTTCCCAGTGCTTGCCGAGATAATCAACGATAAGCCGCTCGTCTATCTTGACTCTGCCAACACATCACAAAAGCCAAACTCTGTCATTGATGCAATGACTCAGTTCATGCAGCATGGTTATGCTCCAACAAATCGCAGTGCATATCAACTCGCAGCAGATGCTACTGACAAGTTCGAAGGTGCCCGTGCAAAAGTTGCCGCGTTCATCAACGCACCTAAAGTGCACGAAATTATTTACACAAAAAATGCCACTGAAGCTTTGAACCTCATCGTTCGTTCATGGGGTACAGCGAATCTTTCTGCTGGTGACGCTGTAGTTCTCACACACATGGAACACCATGCCAACATTGTTCCGTGGCAAATGCTCGCAGCCGAGCGAGGCTTTACCATTCGCTGGGTTCCACTCACATCAGACGGTCTGCTTGATCTCAGCAACCTTGACACGTTGCTCGATGGCGCAAAAGCGTTTTCATTCACTGCAATGTCCAATGTTCTCGGCACCATTAACCCCACTGCAGAGCTTTGTGCAGCAGCCCATAAGGCCGGTGCAATTGCAATTGTTGACGCATGCCAAGCAGTGCCACACATGCCAACAGATGTTCAGGCATGGGATGCCGACTTCGTGACATTCAGTAGTCACAAAATGGTCGGCCCATCTGGTCTCGGAATTCTCTGGGGACGCGAATCATTGCTTGATGCAATGCCTCCGTTCCTCGGTGGCGGCAACATGATTTCTGATGTGAAGCTTGAAGGTTTTACATACGCAGAATTGCCCGCAAAGTTTGAAGCAGGCACACAACCAGTTATTGAAGCCATTGGTCTCGGTGCTGCAGTTGATTACCTAACCGCAATCGGCATGGACAATGTTCGAGCACATGAACAGGACATCACCGTCCTTGCTTTGAACTCATTGAATGATCGGTTCGGAAGCGATATCACCATTCACGGAAGCACTGATGCAGCACTTCGCGGAGCAACCATCAGCTTTGCGTATCGCGATGTTCACCCACACGACATCAGCCAAGTTCTTGACCAAAACAATGTCTGCGTTCGCGCCGGCCACCATTGCGCAAAGCCCCTGATGCGCCTCTTGGGGGCTAACGCCACCGTTCGTGCCAGTTTCTACCTGTACAACACCCCTTCGGATGTCACCGCCCTGTGCGATGCCCTATCCGAAGCGGGAGACTTCTTCACCCTCTAACCTCATACTCGGAGATTCATATGCCTGGATTAGAAGACCTATATCGCGAAATCATTCTCGATCATTACAAGAGCCCTCGTAATCGCGGTTCTCTTGAACCTCCTGCCGTGCGTAGCGAAGGCCACAACCCATTGTGTGGCGATGAAATCGAAGTGTTCCTCATTGTCAAAGATGGCATTGTCGACGAGATAAAAATTGGTGGCCAAGGATGTTCCATCAGTCAAAGTTCTGCTTCCATGATGAGCGCTGCTGTTAAGGGCAAGCCAGTCGAACAAGCTCGTGCACTTATTCATCGCTTCAAACACATGATGTCGATCGATGAAGGTGGCGAAGAGCCAGATACCTCAGCTCCGCTCGGAGATCTTGAGGCACTACAAGGTGTTGTGAAGTTCCCTGTTCGCATCAAGTGCGCAGTTCTATCGTGGAACACACTCGCTGAAGCCCTTGATATTGCTGCGGAATAACGCATTGCCCACTCGGCAATTCAATTCACAGTTATCCTTTTTCTCACGATGAAATCCCCCATTCGCATCGCCCTTACCGTTCTTGTCGCGTGTGTACTTGTACCCACGTCTCTTGTGAATGCAGAAGGCACCGACACCACAACGCCAGACACGACTGCGTCAACAAGCGCACCAACAACCGTGCCCGAGATCGATTCCACCACGGTGCCGGCACCAACGACAACTACGTCAACCTTGCCGCGCATCTCACCTCCGCAGCGCGGGCGTGCGTCAATTGGTTTCACCCGCATTGTTCTCGACGAGCAACGCGTGTATGTGTATAACTATCGCAAGCGCCTTATTGCCACGCTTCCTGTATCAACCGGTGTTGATGACCAGACCCCGGTCGGCACCTTCAAAGTTTTCTCACACTCTGCCCAGGCCTATTACACACCTAACCCGAACGAACGCATGCGCTGGATGACGCGTTTCACAAAGGGCCGTGAGGGTGGAAACATCGGCTTCCACGGCATCCCATACAAAGTCACGAAGAGCGGCGAGATTCCATTTTTCACCCCTCTTGGCATTGCACCGTCTTCCCATGGCTGCATCCGTATGCGCGTCGCTGACGCCGAATGGCTATTTCACAACATGAAAATCGGCACCGTGGTGTCGGTCGTGCGTTCCAGGGGCTGACAACACTCCCTCTTAGTAGTAAGTTCACCTCATCACTTCTGATTCGGGGGAACCATGGCTACACGCGCAACATTCAAATCTTTTGAAGAGTCAACCAAAGAAGAATGGGCCGAAATCATGGTCTGTCTTCAAGACACTCAAGCAATGGTGTCCACTCGCATTATTGAACAGATGAAAATGCTCGAACATGATCAGGGTGGTTTCCCTGTGAACCGTCTCGAGCATTGCTTGCAAACCGCAACACGTGCAGAAAAAGATGGCCGTGATGCTGAGTACATCGTGTGTGCACTCATCCATGACATTGGTGACAACCTTGCACCATTTAATCATCCTGAAATTGCTGCAGGCATCGTGAAGCCATTCGCTTCAGAAGCCAACTGGTGGATGGTGAAGCATCACGGAATTTTCCAGGGCTACTACTTCTGGGACCACATCGGTCTTGACAAAAATGCACGCGAGCAGTTCCGTGGAACTGAATATTTTGATTACACAGAAGAATTCTGCGCAAAGTATGACGGGCCAGCATTTGATAGCGACTACGTCAGTGCACCCCTATCGCACTTCGAGCCACTCATTCACGACATGTTCAAGCCCAAAGGGCGCTAACACAGAGAAATAACCTCTGTTCATTTTCTCCGAACAGCATTGGCAGTAGGTTTTTACTTACCCCACTCATCGGAGACACTCATGAAAATCACACTTCTCGGAACTGGCAGCCCACTGCCAAGCGCAACATGCGCCGGCCCGTCAACCCTTGTTCAAGCCGACAACCAACACATTCTTGTTGACGCTGGTCGCTCTGTTGTTATGCGCCTTCTTGCAGCAGGTTGCCCTCCTCCATTCGTGTCGGCAGTTCTCCTGACCCATTTGCACAGTGACCATATTTCCGACTTAAACGACGTCATCACTACTC
>Ga0209356_1000644_pt1 | contig 13856 bp, 14 predicted proteins | sample LauGreFaBDMM15SN_2_FD_188213 | JGI IMG/M metagenome (GOLD analysis project Ga0209356, IMG submission 188213) | Freshwater lake microbial communities from Lake Michigan, USA - Fa13.BD.MM15.SN (SPAdes) (version 2) | ecosystem: Environmental > Aquatic > Freshwater > Lake | place: Lake Michigan, USA...
GACTGGTGGCCAAAGAGTCAGCACTCGATACCGCAAGAGAACAGCTACAACGAGCAGTTGAGCTACTTGAGCTATCTGAAAATGATTGGCAAACGCTTTCTACGCCGCGTCGAATTCTTGAAGTCGCAGTTCCATTACGCCGCGATAACGGTGATGTTGAAATGTATAAAGGTTTTCGTGTTCAATACTCAACAACTCGTGGACCTTCAAAGGGTGGTGTTCGTTTTCACCCATCAATTGATATGGAAGAAACAGTTGCACTTGCAATGCTCATGACCTGGAAATGTGCACTGACCAATCTTCCTTTCGGTGGTGCAAAGGGTGGGATTGCAGTTGATGCTAAGGATCTTTCAGAGCGTGAAAATGAACGCCTAACTCGCCGTTACACCTCTGAAATTCTTCCCATCATTGGACCGGAACGCGATATTCCGGCACCAGATGTTGGAACTGATGAGCGCAACATGGCATGGATGATGGACACATACTCTGTTAACGCTGGCTACTCAGTACCAGGTGTTGTAACAGGTAAGCCAATTGTTTTGGGTGGATCACTCGGAAGAACTTCAGCAACTGGTGACGGTGTTGTAATTTCAACAATCGAGGCTTTAAAAGCTTTGGGTATCGATCCAAAGGGTGCAACCGTTGCTGTACAAGGTTTTGGCAAAGTTGGTTATTGGACAGCAATAGGTCTTGAAAATCTAGGACTTAAAGTTGTTGCCGTCAGCGATGTTGATGGCGGTGTAACTGGTTTTGATAGCGTGGCAGCTCTTTGGAAGTATTTCACTGAAAACAAATCACTTAATATGCCAGGCACCGACAAACTCACACAGGAGGAGTTACTGCATCTAAATGTAGATGTACTCATCCCTGCTGCTTTATCTGATGCAATTACCGAAAAGAGCGCACCAGGAATTAGAGCCAAGATTGTTGTGGAAGGTGCAAATGCGCCCACAACTCCTGGCGGGGATCAAATCCTTGCCGGCAACAAAGTATTGGTTGTGCCAGACATTCTGGCTAACTCTGGTGGTGTGATTGTTTCCTACTTTGAGTGGGTACAAGATAAACAAAACTATTTCTGGAGCGCTGAAGAAGTAAAGTCGAACCTGAACGACATCATGATGCGTGCGATAAAAGAGGTTAAAGCACTTTCTGCAGCTAAAAAGGTTTCATGGCGAGAGGCCGCCCACATGATCGGTGTTGGCCGGGTTGCTGAAGCTCACAAACTGCGTGGTTTATACCCTTAAGCCACAACCTCAAGTATTGCTCGAACAGCTGTAACCATCTGACCTAACGGCATTGTTGGCAGTCCTGGAAACTCTGTTGCTTGGGAATCCATTAAAGGAACATGCACAAACCCACTACGAACATCACTTCCCGCGAACTTATTCTGTGCAACATAGAAAACATGATTACACAAAAAAGCACCCGCACTCAATGAAACAGCAGCTGGTATCCCCTGCGCCTTAATCGCGGCGACAATGTCATTTATTGGCAGAGTTGAAAAGTAGGCATCCGGACCATCTTGAAGGATCTTCACGTCATTTCTTAAAACACCTTCATTATCTGCAAGTCGTGCGTCATCTAAATTGATTGCTACCCGCTCAGGTGTTATCGCTGTACGACCTTCGGCTTGTCCTAAGCAAATAACAACATCCGGCTTGTGTTGTTCGATTAATGACAATAGTTGTTCTGCAGATTGCGTATAGGCCACAGGCAAGATCGCGGTAACAATGTTGTCACCGCTAATCTGCTTAACAATCTCACCTGATGGGTTCGAGGTTGCGTTACCAAATGGCTCAAAGCCAGTGAGCAGGATGGTGGTCATGCCCGAACCCTACTAAAAGAAGAAAAGCCCTCGGTGTGAAAGGCACCGAGGGCTTAACTTGTGCGCGCGAAGGGATTCGAACCCCTAACCTTCTGATCCGTAGTCAGATGCTCTATCCGTTGAGCTACGCACGCTTATTTATTTGTGAATCGCAATAGTACCCGCTTTTTATACCTGACCCAAATGCGCCAAAAGCCTTATGAATCAAGCGCCTTGAACGCAAAACAAAGGGCGCCCGAATTAACGGACGCCCTTTGAGTGATTACTTAACTACTAGCCAACTTTCTTGATTCGGCCATCTGCTACAGGAACTTGAGTTACCTTTCCTGCGGCCATGTCTGCCTTAAGTGCATCTGTAAACACATCTAGCAGTGCGCCTTGAACCTTTGCCTTTGTTGGTGAGAATACGTTGAGGTATCCATCGCCACCGTAGATTAGGAAGTCAAGAGTTGTAAGTGTGTACTCCTTTGAATCCTTAGCAATTGCAGTTCCGTCTAGTTTTGTAACTTCGACGATACGTGAACCAATTGGCTTTGAGGCATCAAATGAGAACTTGAACCCTGATACCTGTGGGAAGCGACCATCTCCTGGGAAGTTTCCACCGACACCGTTTTCAAGTGCCTTCCAAAGATTTTCACCTGTAACAGTTGTAGTTGCGATCTGGTTACCAAATGGGAACACAGTGAGCGCATCACCGAGTGTTACATCCAATGGACCAGTACCTGTGCGAACAAGTGCTGGGTTTACCGGGATGTAAGTCTTTGCAGGGAATGTGTCGCGGATTCCGCCACCGTTCTGAATTGCAAAGTCGGTCTTGTACTTAGCGCGCATCAAATCTGCAATGTAGTTACCCATTGGAGTTTCACCTGAACGCTCAACAGCTGGTGTACCACCACGTGGGAATACGCCAGATACTTGACCGATCTTGATATCAAGTCTTACAGTCAATTGATCTTTGTACTTCTTGACCATTGCAGCAGCTGCAACATCTTGTGTTGTAATAGTACTAAGAACACCAGTGTTGATTGTTGTTGATGCAGCCTTTAGAACGTGTTCAATTGACTGACCGACAACCTTTCCGTACTTCATACAAATCTGAGTACGTGTGTATTCAACACCTGAGTTACGAGTTTGTCCTATGACAACAGGAGCAACACGAGAGGTACCTGGGATTACAGTTGCAAAAGTCTGGTGGCTGTGACCACCATAGATTGCTGCTGCGCCCTTGATTTGTGCTGCCATAGTGTTTAGAACACCCTTAGCGCCTCCATCAGAATTCTCTTGCCATCCTTGGTGAATAAGTGCAATCACAATTTCTGCACCAGCTGCTTTCGCATCAACAATTGCTTGATTGACCCCGGTAACACCTGGGTCAATTGTGATTGTCTTCTTGGCGCCTGCTGCGTTTGTGTAGTCAAGGTTTCCTGGGAATACCTGTTCGATTGTTTCTGGGGTGTTTGCACCAACGACACCGATCTTTACACCGCCACGTTCAATGATTGTGTAGGTCTTTGCCTGCTTTGTGCCTGACTTTAGAGCATCTAGGGAATCTGGGTTGTAGTTTGAAACTACCCATTGGAAATCTGAAGCTCCAATAACCTTTTGAAGATGTGCAAGGTTTCGGTCATGCTCATGGTTACCAAATGCACCAGCATCTAGTTTCATAGCATTAAGGGTTTCAATTGTTGGAAGCTCTTCAAACTCTGTTGAGATCGGTGGAGCTGCACCAATGTTGTCACCTGATGTGAAAGCAACTGTTGCGGCATTAGCTGTGCGATCTGCATTCCAGTTGCTTACAAGTAGGGGTGCACCAAATGAGTTTCCGACTTCAATTGCTCCGTGAAGGTCGCTGAGTTGAAGAACTTGAATAGCTTTGTTACCTGAGTTAGCAACTGTTCCGAGTTGTGCAGCTGTATAACTCTTGCTAGATGCGGTTGGCTTAGAAAAACCATATGCATTAACGGCACGAACCACTGGAGTTCCAGCTGGCTGACCGATAACAACTGGCATTGTTACAACGTTGTTGTTCTTTGCAGGTACAAAGATTGGACATGATCCTGGGCCAGCTGAAACAACATAACCGGTGATACCAGGTTCAACAGTTTCGCCAGGTATCCAGCGAACAACGACGCCCTTAGCGCCAAGATAAGAGGTGACACTTGTCGGTGCGTTAGGGAGTGAATAAGTCACTGCCTGCGCGGTAGGAGCTAGTAATGAAACTAGTAGCGATGTAGCAAGGGCTATTGTGCCCAGGCTACGGATTTTGCGTGATAAGGGGGTTCTATTCATAGTCAGATCTAATCAGAGTTAGATTTCCCTTAATTGAATTTTAGGTAACGACTCGGTGTTGGCACAGTGAGGCCGGTTACAAACCAGCCTGCCTCAGCAATTCACTGAGGATTACACTCTTAACCCGAGGTTTACCCTTTGCTTGACTATCTGCGACATAATCCTTCCATGATGCGTTGGCGTGGGGCGATGCTAGATGTTTCTCGCCACTTCTTTGATGCCGAGTTTATTAAAAAGATGATTAGCGCTTTAGCTGTTTTTGACTACAACACCCTTCACCTGCACCTAACCGATGATCAAGGGTGGCGCCTTGAGAGCAAAGAGTTTCCGCTGCTTCATACCGTCGGATCTATCCGCAAGCAGAGCCAGAACAACCATGGACTACTTGAACCAACCTACGATGGCATAGAACATTCTGGGTACCTCACCCATCAAGATGTGCGGGAAATTATTAGCCACGCACACTCACTTGGGATACGGGTAATACCTGAGATAAATATTCCGGGCCACACAGGTGCACTCCTAGCCGCCTATCCGCAATTTGGAATTAACCAGAACCATGTCGAAGTAAGCGGGCGTTGGGGTATTTCTAATCACCTACTACGTCCATTTCCTGAAACCTTTGAATTTCTTACTAAGGTATTCCAAGAAGTTGCCGAACTCTTTCCATCTGAATACATCCATGTCGGCGGCGATGAATCATTAATTAATAACTGGTTGCTCGATCCTGAGGTTGTGGCCTGGATGAAATCGCAAGGTCTTGTCACCACCAAAGAAGTCTTCCTCTACTTCATGCAAGAAGTGGAGAAAATTATTAATGGGTTGGGCAAGAAGATGGTGACCTGGGATGACGCATTCGCATTTGATCCTGACCAAGCCACTCAAGCAACAGTCATGTCATGGCGAGGAGCTGCGATTGCCCAGATTGCACTAGATCATGGCCGTGAAGTTATTCAAGGACCAGTATTGCCAACCTATTTTGATTACTCACAAGAAGTATCTACTACTGAACCACTTGCTATTGGCGGTCCTATAACTCTGGATGATGTGCTGGCTTTGAAGCCACTGCCAGGTGCAACGGGTGTGCAATTCCAACTCTGGACTGAATACATTCAATCGCCAACACATGCCGAATACATGATGTGGCCGCGTGCTGCAGCACTTGCATATCGTTGTTGGGGAGATGGCAACGATTTTGAAACTTACTTCGGCCAGCGCCGCGCACAGTTAGAAGAGCTCGGCGTCACGATCCGTGAGCTTGATCCAGGACTACGAGTGAATATCGCGCACTTGGGGATCGGTGAGTACCACAGAGGTTTTGACACCGCACAAATAATGCAGTTCCTGGAAGACTCAGCGATTGCCGGTGAGGTCGCCGAATTTAACTAGCTCTGTAAAAGAGTAAGTAGCCGCGCAACTTCAGCTGCGACCGAATCTCGCCCAGGCCCAATGTATTTGCGGGGATCGACTAACTTCGGATTAGTTTCAAGAGCTTGGCGAATTTCGTGGGTGAAAACATTATTCAGATGTGTTGCAATATTAATCTTGCTCATCCCTGCATTGACAGCCCTTTGTAGATCCAGATCACTCACACCAGATGAACCATGCAAGACCAGTGGGATTCCAACTGTTCTTGCAATTTCTTGTATGAGATCAAAATCTAAAGCCGCATCGCGGGTAGTCATCGCATGAGAAGAACCAACAGCAACTGCAAGTAAATCAGTGCCTGTGGCCTCTGCAAAGGCTTTTGCCTCGAGCGGGTTAGTGCGCACACCAGGTGCATGCACGCCATCTTTGCCACCAACCTCGCCAATCTCAACTTCAAGGGTTGCGCCATAAATCGCACACAACGCCGCCACACGTGCACTTGCTGCAACATTGTCGGCATAAGAAAGTTTTGAGCCATCGAACATGACTGAGTCATAACCAAGATCAAGTGCTTGTTTAACAAGTTCTTCGCTCTCAGCATGATCTAGGTGAACTGAAACAGGGACAGATGAGGATTCTGCAATTGCAATCGTTGCAACAGAGATTGGCTTTAAAGTTTTGTGGTAATTAACGCAATTTTCACTGATCTGCAGAATAACTGGCAACTTTGCCAACTCCGCACCCGCAACAAGTGCTTCTGCATGTTCTAGCAAAATGACATTAAAAGCACCTATGGCAGATCCCGTGCTCTTGGCACCGAGTACTAACTGTCCAGCGTGTGTTCGTGACATGAGGCTCCTTAGACAATGACAATACCTTCATTGGGTGCGGTTGGACAAACGCTCTTGCGCATGAAGTGGCTCTTAAGGCAGGCGCCTCTTCACAATTCTGGGCTGAGGAATATCTAGCACTTGATTACCGCCATGGGCCACTGGCAATTTCCCAACCAGGGCTTGCTATGTGGGTGTTTGGCGCGGATTGGATGCTGATAACCCACCAGGTCTATCCCGCTCCATAATTCTCGATAAGTAATTACAATCATCACTGTGAACTATGTAGTCGCAGTCGATGTTGGTGGAACAGAAATGAAGAGCGCACGCGTCGAGGCAGCTTCATCAACGCTCACAATAAGCAAAACTTATGAACTCTTCAGTGGAAAAACTTTGTTAAAACCAATTCAGGATTACTTAGACTCCTCGCTCACCTTCCAACGAAAGCCACGACTTGAGACTGCACATTACAAATCACAGGCCGGAACAATTGGTTGTGCGATGTTGGTATTTGATCTAGTCAAGGGTGGCAAATAATGCATGTGCACGGAGCATCAGCGGTAGTCGATGGTGCTCTTCGAGAACAAACCTGCCTTAAAGCTGTTAGCGGTCTCATTACAGCTATTTCTTTTAACTGCGCCGAAACCCCTGATTCATTCCACGCTGGAACATTGATTCCAGGCTTTGTTGATATCCATTCACATGGCGGTGGCGGTTACTACTTCTCTGATCGCTCTCCTGAAAATGTTGTTGTTGCGCGCAATGCCCATCTTTCACATGGCACAACAACTCATATTGCCTCCCTTGTCACTGAACCTATTGGTGTCCTTGAAGAACAAATTCTTCGTCTCCTGCCTTTGGTAAATGCGGGTATTTTTGAGGGCATCCATCTGGAAGGCCCGTATCTTTCCCATGCTCGGTGCGGTGCACATGAACCCTCTCTCTTGCGTTCACCAACAATTGAGGAGCTATCAGCACTTATCGACGCTGGCCAAGGTTCAATTTCTATGGTGACCCTTGCACCAGAACTCGATGGTGGTATCGAAGCGGTTGAATACCTAACTTCTCGGGGCGTGACTGTGGCACTGGGTCACTCACAAGCCGATGCAGCAACGACTAACGCCGCATTCGCTGCCGGTGCACAATTAATAACTCACTTCAGTAATGGAATGCCAAAACCCTCAAAAGGTGTTTCTACTATTGCTGAAGCATCCCTGGCTCAGAAAAATATTGCACTTGAAATGATTTTAGATGGCGTCCATGTCTCTGCTGAAATTCTCAGAGAGGTTCTTGCCTCTGGTGATCAGCGAACCATTTTAGTTACTGACTCTATGTCTGCTGCAGGTAGTGGTGATGGAAGCTACTCAATTGGTTCTCTCGAGGTTGTTGTTATCGACGGTGTGGCTCGATTAACCTCAAATCACACATTGGCAGGCAGCACTCTGACTATGGATAAGGCGTTTATTAATTTCCTACAATTTAACAAAAGCATTGTTGATTGTGTTTTTGCTGCATCCACTCTTCCTGCAAAGACCCTTGGCCTTCACGCTGTGGGCGAAATTGCAATTGGTAAGAAGGCGCACATTCTTGAGTATTTAGATTCTGCAATCACTGTGATCGCTTCAGTGCCCAGCGCGCTCAAGTAGTTCGGCCCAGGTCACTAATTTCTTACGCGGCTTTCCAAATGGTTCACCCGCTACAACTTCAGCTTCGTTGATCTTTTGCCAGTGCTCTTGTGAAACAACAACTTGGTGGGTTAGCAGGTCTGCGATATCTCCAGCGTTTTTGGGGCTCTTTAGATCCGAATCCAAAAGCTCTATAACCGCTGCTGCATCTGATTTATTGGTACCAATCACACCTGATGGGCCACGCTTTGCCCAACCAACAACATACAAATTCTCCTTAACGCGCCCATTGTTATTAACTACCTTGCCATTTTCATAGGGAACACCATTGATTCCCTGTGCTTGATATCCAATAGCTGTAATTACAAGGCCGCACTTAATAGTCACATCGCCATTGAGAGTTGAATACACAACTCCTTCTACGCGATCTGTTCCGAGAATCTCTTTTGGGGTGTGTTGGAACAAGAACTCCATTGTGCGCTCATGTTCTGTCTTTGGATTTTCAGCAATTAGCAACATCGCATCTAGGTTGCTCTTCACATCTTTTTCTGGTGAATCCCCTGCGCGAACAATTGCAGCTTCAATATCACCCTTGTTTATAACGACATTTGTGTGCTCTAACTTTGGAAGTTCGCGAAGTTCAGGTGATGTAAAGGCTGCGTGCTCTGGTCCACGGCGAGCGCTGATGTAAACCTTACGAATGTTGCTACTTTTAAAGGCATTGATTGCGTGATCTGCTGTATCTGTTGGATCTAACTCACTTGGCTCAAGTGCCAACATGCGAGCAACATCCATTGCAACATTGCCTGCGCCAATAACAACTGCAGTGTCTGCATCTAGTGGTGTATCGACACCAATGAAATCTGGATGTGCGTTATACCAAGGAACAAAGGTGGCTGCAGATAGTGATCCACGCAGATGCTCACCTGGTATGCCAAGTGTCTTACCTTTTGATGATCCTGTTGCGATAATGACAGCGTCGTACTTTTCTTGAAGCTGTGCAACAGAAATATCGCTACCGATCTCTACATTCGCAAACAATCTAAAAGTTTCTTGTGCTGCAATCTTTTCAAAGACTTTTGAAACAGTCTTAATCTTTGGGTGATCTGGGGCAACACCGCTTCGAACCAAGCCCCACGGGGTTGGCAAGCGCTCGATCATGTCGATTTCAAATACACGATCATCGCCCGCAAGATTTTGGAGAGCTTGCGCAGCGAAATAGCCTGCTGGGCCTGCGCCAACAATTGCTATTTTAAATGTAGGCAACAGATCTCCTTGATTGGTATTACTTGCGGAGACGAGGAGATTTGAACTCCTGAAGGCTTTTACACCTTACCTCGTTAGCAGTGAGGCGCACTCGACCGGGCTATGCGACGTCTCCTTGTACGGGTAAAGAATACAACCTCTTATAGGCAGGGAGTTACTTGCCTCGACGAAGCCTAAAAACAAGCCCTCCCACAGCAATTACCAATAGAAGGATCAAACCGAAGAGCATTGTCTTGTTATCTCCAGAGGTGGGTTGAATCTCGTCACTTGGAACATCAACTATTTCCTCAACGCCAACCGGTAGTCCTTGGATTGTGTAGGGGGCGTGATCATTTCCGACAAATTCAATACTTAGTAATTGCTCCCCAGATCTTGTGGAAAATTGATAGGTGTTTAAGTGAAACCATTCATTATAGATTCGCATTATTTTGCGACCATCTAAGTAAACATGAGCATGACCTTCTCCAGACACATGTTGCATGGATGCCAATTCTGGTCGCCATAGAAAATTTGTAGTTTTGACTTGAACATTAAATCCGCCGGTTGGGTCTTTCTTAATTACAAGAGATGCTTTTGGTGCAACTTCTAGTGAGATCTCGTGAACAGAGATTGCACCATTTGTTTGTGCTTGTGAGGGAGTAATTGTTGCGATGACCAGCATCCACCCAGTCACGAATATGGCCAACAGCTTCATTAGGTAAATGTATTGCATCTGTCAAACAATAAAATACTTGGTGTGTTCACCTTCTGTTCACTTTGAGAGCGTTTATCTTTTGACAGGTAAGTTGTTGGATTTTAGGCTCATCTAATGAAACTACGCATCCTATCTGTTGCACTAATTTTCCTTGGCACTTCACTTTCACCAGCTAACGCTGCCACAGTGACAGACAAGATTGTTTACAACAAGAAAACAGTTGTTACTTACACAATTGTCGATTCAGTAACAATGGATCCAAAAGGTTGTAAAGATGTTTACATTAAGTACACAATTGATAAGTCTTACTTCTTCCCTAACGCTTATGTGATGTTTGGTTTGTATTCCAAAGATAAAAACGAAGCACAATCGGTTTATGTGCAACCTGGAAACAGCAAAGGTACTCAGGGTAAAGATGCGTGGGTGGGCGAAAAAGAAATGATTTTTTGTAGCAAGCCCAAGAGTTTTATTAATGAGTATGGCGACAAGGTCGATGCACCTGCATTTTCAAAAGGAAAGTACACATTCGTGGCCCGATTTGTTGTTGTTAAGCCTAAATTAGTAACAACTCCCTCTAAGGAGATCACCTTTACAGTCAAATAAAGCTTTTCTGTAAACCTCTTATAGGCTAGCCCTGTGAAGAATTCCGATAAGCCCCTGGTTAAAAAAATGCGGGGGCACGACGTTGCCCCGTCTGCGATGTTCGCCGAATTCATGAAAAATGGATGGGCTCCAACACCTTTAACTGGAATTGTTCAAGATGAAGTGATCGCTCATTGCGCAGACCGCCGTGAAGAGTTGTCAGTTGCCTTCACAAAATTGCGCTTGGTTATTCCGAGTGGGACAGCAAAGCAGCGCAGTAATGACACCGATTATTTGTATCGTCCACACACAGCTTTTGCTTATTACACAGGCGTTCAAGGTGTTGACGCTAATCCAGATGCTGTCTTTGTGATGGAACCAAACGGATCAGGGCATACACCTATTCTTTTCATTAATCCCCGTTCAACAAGAGATACAGCTGCTTTCTACACAGATGCAAAATATGGCGAATTATGGGTTGGTCGTCGTTTTACAACCGATGAAGCATCAGAGCGTTACGGAATAGAAGTTCGGGAACTCTCTGAACTACAGAAGTTTTTAAAGGGTAAGAAGGCGGCAGTGCTGCGTGGTTTTGATGAGTTTGTCGATTCTGTGGTCATCGAGCATGTTCGAGATGCTGAATTAGTTGAATATGTTTCGGTTGCTCGATTGATTAAAGATCAATATGAAGTCAATGAGATGCAAAAGGCTGTTGATGCAACACATCGCGGATTTAACGATGTAATTCGTGCATTGCCTGCGGCTGTAAATACCCCTCGCGGAGAGCGTGTTGTTGAGGCAGCGTTCTTTGGGCGTGCGCGTATTGAAGGAAATGATCTTGGGTATAACACGATTGCTGCATCTGGCTCACATGCATGTGTGTTGCATTGGAACAGAAATGATGGGGCAGTCAATCACGGAGACTTACTCCTTCTAGATGCTGGTGTTGAAGTTGATTCGTATTACACCGCCGATATCACTAGAACCTTGCCAATTAGTGGCAAATTCACTCCCGCACAACGTGCTTTATACATGCTTGTTTATGAGGCCCAAAAGGCTGGAATTGCTGCGGTAAAGCCAGGTGAAAAATTCTTAAGCATTAACAAGGCTAGCCACACGGTTTTGGCACAAGGATTAATTGATATGGGCATTATCAATATGAGCCTTGAAGAGGTTATGGATCCTGCTGTTGGATTGCATAAGCGTTGGACTTTGCATGGTGTTAGCCACATGCTTGGGATGGATGTTCATGATTGCGCACAAGCTCGTGCTGACCAGTATCGCGATGGAGTTTTAGAAGTAGGAATGTGTTTAACGGTTGAGCCTGGTTTATATATCCAGCCTGATGATGAGCTTTTCCCTGCTGAATACCGCGGAATAGGTATTCGTATTGAAGATGATGTTGTTGTTACAGAAGATGGTTGTCTTAACTTGAGCGAGCACATTCCTCATCACCCAGATGAGATTGAAGCCTGGATGGCTTCGCTACGCTAGTTGGATTCCAATCCACGCAGCTAACAAACCAAAACCTAGAGACATCACTAGATTAGCTGCTGCCTCGCTATATCTTTTTAATTCGTATGCAAGATAGATATCTAACATAAAAGTTGACCAGGTTGTAAAGGCACCCGCAAAACCAATTGCAAAGAGATCAAAACCTTCTTCGACTCTTCCGTAAGTTAGACCTAGAAGAAATGAACCAAGAATGTTAACTGCAAAGATCCCATATGGTTTGACTGTGTAGGTGCGAATTTTTTGGTCTACAACAAATCTCATTGGTCCACCAATTGCAGCCCCCAGAACTATCAAAGCGATTTTCATGAGCGCACCGGAATTACCTTACGCGCCAGGGGTAGAACAATGATTACGGCAATCAGCGAGAGGAAAACATTTAGAGCTAGAAAGGCTGCTCCACCCTCAATTGGTTCAAGCGAGTGTGCGGTAACAGCAGAAAAAGTTGTAAAACCTGCACAGAATCCTGGCAGTAAAAGTAAGCGTAATTGACTGATTCCACGGCGTTCCATTAATACTAATAATGCTGAAGCTAAAGCTACGCCAGCAACATTTGCAATTAATGTGCCTTGGCGATCATCAGGAAAGATTTCACCGATGCCATAACGCGCCAGAGTGCCAACCACGCCGCCAAGTGAGACCAAGCCTAGGGATATCAGGGTTTGATTACTTTCGTACCAACACTTGAAACTAATCTGGTGATTACGCTAATGATAATTGCAGCAAAGATGGCAGCCCAGAAGTTTTCAACCTCTAGTTTCTCGCTCCAACGTGAAACCAGCATCAACATCGCTGCGTTAACAACAACTAAAAAGAGACCTAAGGTCAGGATAACTGCGGGAAATGTCAGAAGTTTTAGTAAAGACCCTAGCGTTGCATTCAGCAAACCAAATAAGAGTGCAACCCATAAATATGTTGTGAAGCCACCCTCAACATCGATTCCAGGAATTAAAGCAGTTGCTACCCAAAAAGATAATGCAAGTGCAGCCCAACGAACCAATAACTTCATGCAGTGATTATAGGCCCTCGCGCTTGCGGATCTTTGTACCTAACCAGCGAACTGGATCGTACTTAATATCTGCAACGCGCTCCTTCATAGGGATAATCGCATTATCAGTAATTTTGATGTGCTCTGGGCACACTTCAGTACAGCACTTGGTGATGTTACACATTCCAAGACCATGCTCTTCTTGAGCAGTCTTCTTGCGATTTTTCAACATATCCAGAGGGTGCATATCTAGCTCTGCGATACGAATAAAGAATCGTGGACCAGCAAATGACTTCTTGTTTTCTTCATGGTCACGCACAACGTGGCAAACATCTTGGCACAAGAAACATTCGATGCACTTACGGAACTCTTGTGAACGCTCAACATCGATCTGTTGCATGCGGGCTTCACCAGGAGCTAACTCTTTAGGGTGCTCATAAGCAGGGATTTCCATTGCTTTTTTGTAGTTAAAAGAAACATCTGTAACTAGATCTTTAATGATTGGGAAGGCACGAAGTGGTGTAACGGTAATTGTTTCTTCTTCGCCAAATGATGCCACCTGTGTCATGCAAGCAAGACGTGGCTTTCCGTTGATCTCCATTGAACAAGATCCACACTTACCAGCCTTGCAATTCCAGCGAACCGCTAAGTCACCCATTTGTGTTGCTTGCACACGGTGAATTACATCAAGGACCACTTCACCTTCGTTGGCCTCTACAACTACATCTTTAAGGCCACCATCAGTTGAATCTCCACGCCAAATGCGAAGTTTAATATTGCGCGCCATTAGTTGGAACCGCCTTTCGCAATTTCTTCCGGTGTCATGTATTTCTCCAGCTCATGAATATCAAAGAGGTCGAAGAGTTCTTTAGGAATC
>Ga0209356_1000650_pt1 | contig 13784 bp, 13 predicted proteins | sample LauGreFaBDMM15SN_2_FD_188213 | JGI IMG/M metagenome (GOLD analysis project Ga0209356, IMG submission 188213) | Freshwater lake microbial communities from Lake Michigan, USA - Fa13.BD.MM15.SN (SPAdes) (version 2) | ecosystem: Environmental > Aquatic > Freshwater > Lake | place: Lake Michigan, USA...
GGCCAGGGACACCGGCGGCCAAGCCCTCCACCGCCGCAGCGCCGCTGGCATTGGCACCGGTGTCCCTGGCCGGGGTGCTGGCCACGGTGGCCGAGGAGGCTCCGCAACGGGTGGTCCTGGGGCCGCAGGACTTTTTCTCCCGTCTGGGTAGCCTGCTGTTCCGTGCCAACGGATTGCCCGAGCTGGTCAACTTGTTCAACAGCGGCACCTTGGACGCGGTGCTGCGCCAGCTTGGCCGCCCCGATTTGCAGGCACAGTGGTCGCGCCAACGCCTCAGCATGGCGCAGCTGTCCCCGCGCGATGTGCGCAGCGCGGTGCAAGCTGCGCTGGGCTCCGAGCGCAGCTTGCTTAGCGGCGTAGAGCGCGAGATGCCGGCCAACGACACCAAGCAACTGCTTCTGGGTGCCTTGGCGTCCATGGGCGCGTTGGACGACCTCAGCAGCGAGGAGCTGGGTGCCGCGCAGCAATTGCAGCGCGGCGTCGACGACCTGGAGTCGGCGCAGGTTCGGGCGGCCCAGGCCCAGACGCAACAGGACCTGGTGTTCCATATGGCAATCCCTTTCAGGGATGCCTCGCCGGTCGAGATCCAGTTTGAGCGCCGCCGCACCAGCGAGGGCAAGTCCACCCCCTTTACCGTGAACGTCCACTCCACCAGCGCCGATTACGGTGAGTTGTGGCTGAAGACGGAGTTGCTGGATAAGGACCGGGTGGACCTGATGATGTGGGCGCGCAATGCGGCCGTGGTCGATATGGCGCAGTCTGGCGCTGCCACGTTGGGAGAGCAGTTGCAGGCCGCGGGCATTGCCATGCGCTCCTTCAAGGTCATACACGGCGAACGCCCGGGGGGCCAGACAGGTGAAACCCAGGACCCGCCCGTGTCGGCCTTGGCTGGTGCCGTACTGGACATACGCGCATGAGCTTCCGCCGCCAAGCCATTGCCCTGGAGTACGGCCAGCACCTGACGCCGGTGGTTACCGCCAAGGGGGACGAGGAAATCGCCCTGGCCATGATCGCCCAGGCCCAGGCCAATGGCGTGTACATCACCCAGGATCCGCAATTGCTGGCGCTTTTGAGCCGGCTGAATGTGGACGATGAAATACCGCCCGAGCTCTACGCTGCGGTGTCTGTGATCTTGTCGTGGGTGTATTGGCTCAAAGGCATGCGTCCGGGGGACGAGAAGCCAGCTGCCGGAGAAGCCGCAGCAGGTACCGGGGAGGACGTTGCGGGTGCAATTGCCGCGAGCGAGGTAATCGATGTCGGCGGGCCGTCGGACCCGGTGGACGGGCTGGCTTAGGCTTCGTTGTAGCCGCGTCCGCGGGAAAAACGCGACACATGACCGAGCCGGTCATAAATCTCCACACCGCTGCCGGTTCCAGGCAGACGCAAACTGTCGAGTGCGCCGCGGATCGATTCGAGTTTGCGCTCCATCAGCACCGCATTGCGCCGGTGCATGTCACGGCACGCAGCAATACCTTCAAGCCAGGTGCCCCACTGAGGGTCTTCTTCCAAAATTTCTTTGCTCGGCGCCATGTGGGTGAGCTGGGACAGCAAATCGTTCTTGACCGGCTGTAAGCGCTCGAATTCGTCGAGGTTTTGTATTTTGAGGGCGTCGAACTCCAACTCCAACATCTGACTGAGCTGCAAAACCAGCGCCTGTGCGCGCTGGTGGAGGTCGGGTTCTGCCGGTTCTACCAATGTGCCGAGCCTCAGCCTTTAATCATCTGCTCAATAGACCAAAAACTCTCGGCAATGCGACGGGGGTCCAAGGGGTACTTGCCGTCTTGGATCGCCTGGCGGATCGAGTCCACCTTCTTGCGGTCGAAATTGGGTTCTTCGTGCATACGTTGGGCCACTTTCCGCAGATTGACTTCGTCCGCGCTTTCCGTATGCGCGGTGGGCGCCGTTGGCGTGACTCCAGGGGTGGCTGCGGGTGCCGTACTGGCCAAAGACGCAGATTTCTCCGACCCGCCAGCTTTATCGGCGGACTTGCGCGCTCCGCTGTAGACCGGTAGCGGCCGCGGGGATTGCGAAATAGGATCGGTCATAGGTAGCTCACTTTCACAGATTAAGCAGCACTTTTACAGCTTGTCCTTGTAGGAATCGGCCTGTCGGCAAAAAACTTGAGTACTAAATTTGAAAAAATTTTCGGTGCGGTTCACAAACCTCTGGCAGCGTTCGGTCCGGTCACCACACCGCTTAGTAATCGGCCCGACTCGGGATTTTTTAAGCGGATTTGATCACCTAAACGTCCGTCTTGCAGCGCTTCGACACGGGCAACGATAGCAAAACTGTTGCCTTTGCTGATCGTAAGCATAACCAATTGCCCCTGTTTGACCATCAGGGCCCGGCGTACATCCGAACTGCGCAAGGCGGTTCCGGCTGGAATATCGCGCACCACTTCCGCGTTTTCCAGGTCTTTGAGGCTGCCCAATAGCGCGTTGTCCACACCGGCGGCCGCTTGTTCGGTTTCTTCGAGCATGGCCGCGCTCAGCACGGTGCCGGCGCGCAAAAACTGCGTGCCCACCACGACTTTGCGGCGTGAAGTTGCCGCACTGCTGGCAATTTTTGGCGGTGTTGCCGCCACCGCTGCCGGTGCCGGGGCAGCGGCTGGTGCTGCCGGGGGTGCCGGTTTCGCTGCCTGGGCTTTGATGTTGGCACGCAGATACAGTTGCCAGCTCGATGCGCCCAGGCAGCGCACCCGCACGGTTTCTTTGGTGGCAAATGGCAGGTCCATCACCAGCGGCCGGTCGCAGGGCTGCACCTTGACGCGGCTGTCCAGGGGAACAAAGTCGAACTGGCCGGCGCTCAGCTGCTGGGTTTGCTGCATCCAGTTGCCAACTTCCTTGAATAAACTGTCCTGACTCAGGGGCGCTTCGCCTGCCGTTTGCGCGATGGCCTGGGCCCAAGCCAGGGCCAGCGCCAGGCACAGCGCTCCCGCTTGCGCCGCCGCCAACCAGACCGGTTGCCAGGCAGCGGAGGGTGGGGGTTTGTGGCACAGCATTTGCATAGTTGGTAAGGGATAAGGGGATATGTCGATACCTTGACATCTTTCCGATCTGGCTGCAAGAAAAGTGCCAATGTAGTCGTTTCACGTTATCCATACGGATTGTTTCGCCCGCCCAATAACCGCCATGCAAGCTACCGTTCTTCAGCCCAAACCTGCTAGCAGCCTGAACTCCTTAGGGGGCCCCGCGCGCTTCGCGCGCGCCGTGGCTGATCCGGGACTTGATGCGGGGGGCCAGTCCGGTGCCGGATTTGCCCAGGCTTTGCAAACGGCCCAAACTGCGGGCACCGCACCGGCCGCCGGCGCGGCGCTCAGCCGCACCGTTGTCGCGGGAGACACCCTCAGCGAAATCGTGCGAGAACAGGCCGCCGCCATGGGCGTCAAGCTCGAAGGGGGCCAGACCTACCGGCTGGCCCAACAGCTTGCCAAAGCCAACCGCATTGACAATCCCGACCGTATTTTTGCCGGCCAGCAGCTGGACATGCGTGCCCTGAGCGAGCAGATTGCCCAGACCGCAAGCGCCAGCCCGGTCAAGCCGTTCCTAGCCGCCAACCTGCCTGCGCAGCAGGCCTTGCAGCTTCCTGCGTCCAAGCGCTCCGCCGAGATACCGCCCCGCGCAAGCGCCGATGTGGTCGCGCAACGCAGTCTCCCGCGTTTTCCCCACGTGCCGACCCCGAGCGCGGTAGCCCCCAACGGAAAGCTGATTCCGGCCGAGCTGGCCACCGCTGGCAGCGCGGTCCCGAACCCGGTCTTACAGAAAACCCTGGACCGCGCGGTGGCCAAAGGGTTTATTCCGCCGCAGGAACGGGCGGCGGTGTACGACAAAATTTTGGGCTTGTCCAAGGAGCATAATTTTTTGCCCGACGACTTCGCCCGCATGACCCTGATGGAGAGCGATGGCATGAATCCGCGCGCCAGCAACCAGCGTTGCCACGGAATCATTCAATTCTGCGACGGCCCTGCGCGTGGCGCCGCCACGGCGGGTTATGCCAAGAACCCCAAAGCCATTCTGAACCTGAGCGTGCACTCGCAGCTTGACCTGGTGGACAAATATTTTGATGAAGTCGGGCTGAAAAACAAGGGTCCGGCAGGGCTGGAAGATTTGTACTTGTCGGTGTTGAACCCGGCTTCGCGGGCCGAAAACTCGGCGACCCGGCCGCTGAATATTCCTGGCGCGCAAGCCCGCGACCTGCATGTCGGTGGCGATACCGACAACCCCATCACCCGCCAATCGATCCGCTTCGGGCTGTTGCAAAACGCGGCTGCGCGGCTGCGCGAAATTATTCCCTCCCGCATGCGCAGCGGTACCCAGGCCGCTGGTGCGTACGCCGAAACCCAGGCCAACTGAAGCGGGGCCCGCGAGCTGGCTCCGGCAAGCTCTTGCCGCAAATCTGCACATCGACCTAATCGATTCGGCACGAGCGGCGGGAACTTGAGAGGGAGATCTGCAAAAACTTCATATGGCACGCAATTTGCAACATTTCCCCCAAGGGCCGCACACCGTGGCCTGAAGTGTCGGTATACCGGCGAAAAATGGCGATGCCCTGAGGAGTCTTCCCGATGAACATGATTGACAAGGTCTTTGAGGGCCCCTCGCGTACCCTGGCCTATCGCGGTCAGCGTATGGAAATCTTGGCCAAGAACATCGCCAACGCCGATACCCCGAACTTCAAAGCGCAAGACCTGGACTTCCACCAGTTGCTGAAAGACGCCCAAGGCGGCGACCTGCAAATGACCAAGCCGGGCCACACCACCCAGTCCCCGGAATCCGGCCTTAACGGAGTCAAGTACCGCGTGCCCTACAACACCTCGTTTGACGGCAATACCGTTGAACTGCCGGTCGAGCAGGCCAAGTACGGCCAGTACGCCGCCGATTACCAGACCACCTTAAGCATTTTGGAGAGCCGCATTGGCGGAATCCGCAAAGCGCTGCGCGGAGAATAAACATGGCTTTAGACAATATTTTTGGCATCGCCGGTTCCGCGCTCAACGCGCAAACCGTGCGCATGAATGCCACCGCATCCAACTTGGCCAACGGTGGAACCGTGTCCGGAAGCGAACAAGAGGCATTTCGCGGCAAGCGCGCGGTGTTCAAGACCATCTTGGAAGGTCAGATGGGTGGCCAGGACCAGACTGCCAAAGGCGGCGTCAGGGTCGTGCAAATCGTCGATGACCCGAAACCCATTACCCGCCAGTCCGACCCCGGCAACCCGGCTGCTGACAAAGACGGCTATGTGTATGTGTCCAACGTGAACGAGATGAGCGAGATGGTGGACATGATGGCCGCGGCCCGCTCCTACCAGAACAACGTGGAGGTGGTGAACACCGCACGCCAGCTCACCATGCGCACGCTGGACATCATCAAAGCCTGAATCGGCCCACTAACCCGACGCTGAACGACCATGTCCAACATCAATTTGCTTCCTAGCAACACCCAGGTGAACAAGGCCTGGACGACCTCGGTTCCCACGGGTATCACCACCACGGCTGCGGCAGCCGAGGCGGCCATGACCGCCAAGAGCTCCAGCATGGGGCAAAGCGACTTTTTGACCCTTTTTACCACCCAGTTGAAAAACCAGGATCCGTTGGACCCGGTCAAAAACGAGGCTTTTGTCGCGCAGTTGGCGCAGTTCTCGCAGTTGGAAGCGACGACCAATATGTCGGCCACCCTGAAAAACTTTGTGGACAGCCAAGAGGGCCAAAACATCGTCACCGGTGCCAGCCTGATTGGCAAAACCATGTCGGTGCCCGACGCGCCGGCCGTGTTGAGCGGCGGCAAGCCCATCAAGGGCACGATCAGCCTGCCCAACGGCGCCGACGGCGTGAAGATCCAGGTGCTCAACGACAAGGGTGTGCTGGTGGCCACGAATATCTTGGGCTCGCAGCGCATGGGCGACATGAGTTTCTATTGGAACGGTGCCGACGACCAGGGCGCGCCCCTGCCCGACGGCACCTACCGTTTTGTTGCCAGTGCCGTCTCCCAAGGTTTGACCAGCCAGCGGCCGGTGAGCACCGCAGCCATGATTACCGGCGTCAGCCAGGACGCGTCCAAAACCACCTTGCTGCAAATCCAAGGCGGCAAAACGATCAAGTTGTCCGACGTGAGCACCATCGGCGGTTAAGCCGCCAGCGCCCCGTCCATCCGTACCCCATCTCGCACCATTAGGAGCCCTGAACCATGTCTTTTTATACCTCGCTCACCGGGCTGAATGCCGCCACCGCCATGTTGGGCGTGACGTCCAACAATATTGCCAACGTGGGTACCACCGGCTTCAAGCGCTCGCGCGCTGACTTCGGCGACATTTTTGCAACCTCGCCGCTGCAAAAAGCCTCGTCCACGGTCGGTCAGGGTGTGTCACTGAAACAGGTGAGCCAGGAATTCAGCCAGGGCAATATTTCGTTCTCGTCCAATGCGCTGGATTTGGCGATCACCGGCGACGGTTTTTTCCCTATGCGCTCGGCCGATGGCCTGCAAGAAACCTATACCCGTAACGGATCGTTTCTGCTGAATGAACAGTACAACGTGGTGAACTCCGCAGGCCAGCGTTTGATGGCAGCGACGGTTGACTCGACCGGTAGCGCCAACGTCAACGACCGCGTGGTCTTGACCATTCCGCAAAAGACATCGGGCGAAGCCAAACAGACCTCGGCGGTGTCGCTGGGCCTGAACTTCCCCGCTGATGCGCCGGTTATCAGTGACGAGTTCAACCGCACCAACCCGGCCACTTACAACAAGAGCACTGCCTTTACCGTGTACGACGCCGGTGGTAACGGCTACCTGGCCACGGTGTACTACGTGAAGACCAAAAACGCCGACCAGACCAGCCCGACCAACACCTGGCAAACCCATGTGTATGTGGGTGAGGACTCGGTGAACGCGTCCTTGCAGCAGGCCAGCAACGTCAACGGCGAAAAGCTGTACGTCAACCAGTACGGCCAACTCGCCCCCTACAGCCTGGTGAAAGACGAGTTGACCACCGCCAAGACCATGTTGTTTTCGCTCAACGACCTGACCGACACCCAAAAATCGGTGCCCGCAGCGGTACCGGGCAAAAGCATCACCAGCTTTGACTTCAGCAACGGCGACAACTTCAAGCTCCGCAATGACACGGCCAACGCGGCCGATCTGGCGCTGGCCAGCGTGGCCGGGCTGGCCGCCAATGACAGCACGGTTCTGACCACCAGTGACATGGTGAGTGCGGTGGTTACGGCGGCTGTCTCGGGTATGCGTTACCCCAAGGCGGACCTGCCGGAGCGTTACGCCCAGGGCTTGAGCACGGCGGTTTTTTGCACCCCATCCGAGCTGAGCGACGATGCGGTTTTGCTGGAACTCCAAACCAATGTCAATACCGCGGTTACCAGCCTGTCGGGTACCGCAACCGATGGAACCGTGGCCACTACAGCGGAAATCAAAGAAGCCCGCGACAACATCAGTTACGCCAAAATTTTGCTCGCTGTCCAAACCGCCGAGGCTGACACCACGCTGACCATTTCGGACATCCTCTCCACGGACTACGACACCCAGCGCACCACGGCCATGGACGCTTTGGCAGCCGCGTACTGGGCGGAAGATGAACCCGCGCAGTACCTGGTCGATGTGGACGCAGCGGTTGCTACCGCGGTCGACGACTTGGGAACGGGTGCCAGTGAAAACGCGATCGCCGCTGCCGGTTTGAGCGCAAAAGCCAAACTCATCGCCGCCGACAATGCCTTGCACGCCGGCATCAAGGCGGGTGCTGAAGCCTTGGGCATTGACACCACTGATTTGACACCGGACGAAGTCAGCGCCTTGTTATCAGATGCCCAGTTAACCGCGATCCAGACCGTCATCACCGCCAGCCTGGGCGCCATGACCAATGACTACTACGACAGCGTCAAAGTGGGCTTGAGCCAGCTGCTTGAGCTCGACGTCGATGGCTCCGGTGAGCCGGTGATTTTGGACCTCGGCTTTTTGGCGGATACGGACAAAAAAATCATCGGCAATGAAATGGCAGCGACGGTCACCAACAGCCTGAACCGCGAGTTCGGCGATGAATCGTACTTTGACTTGTCGCAGGCCAGCGACCGGTACTTTCAGGTGTACAGCAGCGGCTTTAACACGGTGGACCAGACGACGGGTGCGATCACCGAAAGCCCGATCCCCATCAAACTGGTACCGGGCGAAACCCCGGGCTTGGGTGTGTTGCACAACAAAGACGGTACGGTACAACTCGACAGTTACGGCCAACCTGTGTTCAATGCCAAAAAGGTGACGATTGACCAGATGGTGCATGCCATCCAGAGCCAGCTCGACGCTGCCAATGACGGCAACACCATCACAGCCAGCTACGACTTTTCGACTTCGAGTTTCAAGTTTCTCGATGGCGCTAATGTGATCAAGCTCGATACCAATGGTGTCGATGGCGTTTTGAAAAATGAATTGTTCAAACTCAGCGAGACCTCGGTGACCTTATCGGGTAGTGGCCACTATGAGGCCAAGGTGATCCCCAATGGCCAGGCAATCCGCCTGGCTGCGGACCAGCGCTATGGCATGACCATGACCTACGACTCGGTGAACAAAAAATTCACCATGAATTCCGGTAAAACCGGCGATACGTCCAGCTTGTCAATAACGGGTGTGAAAGCCAACTCCTTAGGCACTGACATGCTGGGCTTGACGGCCAACGGATTGGCCTCAGAGGCGCCGGTCAATTATGTGGCCCAGTCCGCATCGGCTTTGCGCGGTATTCCCTCGACGCCAGCAGTGGCAGTGGGGACTACGCCCTTGAAAAACATTGCCAATAACTTTGCGGTTGATGAGACCAATAACAAGTTTGTGGTGACGGTGGATGGTGTCAAAGGCACGGTGATGATTCCGGTGCGCTCCGACTATTCGCTTGACACCTTGAAGGCAGAACTCCAAAAAGGCATAAACGCCTTGGCGGGTAACAACGCATATGGCGATCCGGTTACCGTCAATGGCGTGCAGGTCGAATACGACGATACCGGTAAGCGCTTTACCTTTACCAGCGGTACCACCGGTGCGGCCTCGTTCATCAAAATCTCGGGCAGCGCCGACTGGGGCCTGGACCAGGTGGAAGCGGCACGCGGAGTCGATTCGACCTGGATCAAGCCGACCCAGCACAAAGATGTGGTCTCCGGTGTGTCACAACCCAAGTACATCGACGGCCAGGGCAACGAGACCACCAGCGGTGATGGTTTTGACGGCACGCTGCCGGCCTGGTCGCCCATTTTCCTCACCAAAGGCGAGCTGACCTTCAGTACCGGCGGTAAGCTGGTGTCACCGGTTGACGGCACGCAGTTGGAACCGGTCTACCTGGCCGGTGGTAAGGGTGTTTTGACCATCAACATCGATTACGGCGCCTCTACCCAGTTCACCTCACCGTTTGCGGTCTTGTCGCAGTCGCAAGACGGCGCTCCTGAAGGTGACCTGGTGGGCGTGACCATTGGTAACGATGGACTGGTGAGCGCATCGTTCTCCAACGGTACCCAGAAATCGCTGGCCAAAATTCTGCTGGCCAACTTCTCCAGCCCGGTGGGCTTGCGCCAGATGGGTGACTCCACCTTCCTGGCCTCGGCAGCATCGGGCAAGGCGACACTGGGTAATGCGGGCTCGGCCGGTTTCGGCACGCTGCGTGCCGGTGCCACCGAACGGGCCAACGTGGACTTGACGCAGGAGCTGGTGGACTTGATTACCGCCCAGCGTAACTTCCAGGCCAACGCCAAGGCGATTGAGACCAGCTCGACGATGACGTCAGCGATCATCAACTTGCGCGCTTAATTTTTGACGACTTGAACGTCTGAGGACCTGCCATGGATCGCTTAGCTTTTAACGCGGTTGCTTCGATCAACGAGCAGCGCACGGCGCGCCAGATGGCGGTCAACGAGATGGCCAACGTTTCGACGATTGGTTTCAAGCGCAGCTATGAGGTCGCGACCCGCGCGGTGCAAGTGGAAGGCGCAGGTTTCAAGTCACGCTTCCAGCCGCAGTCATTCTCAGAAGACTTCATCAGCCTGAAGGGCGGGCCGGTGATTGCCACCGGTAACGACCTGGACATTTCCCTGTCCGGCTCGACGGTGTTGGGCGTTACGGCAGCCGATGGCCAATTGGCGTTCACCCGCCGCGGTGATTTGCGCATCAATGCCCAGGGCACACTGGAAAATGGGCAGGGACGCCTGATTCGCAGCGAGGGCGGCGGGCCGCTGACCTTGCCGCCGGGCTTGAAAGTGGAAATCCGCGCAGATGGAACGGTGATGGGAACCGATATGGCGCAGGTGGGTGTGAGAGTACCGGTGGCCTTGGGTAAGCTGATGCTGCGCGACGCCAGTGCGACCCCGTTGTTGCGGCGCGAGGACGGCCTGTTCAGAAACGGCGCGGGCGATGGCCAGGACATCACCCCTGGCCCCGAAAAACCGGGCCTCACGCCCGGCGCGCTGGAGGGCAGCGCGGTCAATGCTATGAACATTATGGTCAAGCTGATCGACCAGAGCCGCGCTTTCGAGCAGGCGGTCAACATGATCAAAGAGGCCAAGACCACCGACGAGGCAGGTGCCTCGATGCTCAAGCCAAGCTAAAACCCTAGCCGGCGGGATGGCCGGAAAACCGGCAATTTCGGGTGGCATGTCTTTTGCATCGTTCTAGGTATTGAATTCACCTAGGAGCAAAAGATGGACGCATCAATGTGGGTCGCCAAGACGGGCCTGGACGCGCAGCAGACACGTATGAACGTGATCTCGAACAACCTGGCCAACGTCAACACCACCGGCTTCAAGCGTGATCGTGCAGTCTTTGAAGACCTGCTGTACCAAAACATTCGCCAGGCGGGTGGCCAGACTTCGGCCGCCACCCAAGCCCCCACGGGCCTGATGTTGGGAACCGGCGTGCGCGTGATGGCGACTGAGAAGCTCAACATCCAGGGCAACATGATCAACACCCAGAATCCGCTGGATCTGGCGATCGCTGGTGAGGGGCACTTCCAGATTCTGCAGGCCGACGGCACCGTGGCTTACACCCGCGACGGTAATTTCAAGCTGTCGGCCACCGGACAGCTGGTGACCTCCAGCGGCCAGCCGCTGCAGCCGGCCATCACGATTCCGGCTACCGCGCAAAGTCTGACCATTGGCCGCGACGGCACGGTCAGCGCTGAGTTGTTTGGCGGCGGCGCTGCCAACATCGGCCAGATCCAGGTCGCCCGCTTTTTGAACCCGGCCGGTCTGACCCCTGTGGGCCAGAACCTGATGAAAGAGACACCCGCCAGCGGCGCACCGACGCCTACCAATCCGGGTTTAGGGGGGGCCGGCGCGCTGATGCAAGGCACGCTGGAGGCCTCCAACGTGAACGTGGTGGAGGAGATGGTCAACATGATCGAAACCCAGCGCGCGTACGAGATCAACTCCAAAGCCATCTCGGCGGTGGACGGCATGCTCAAGTACATGAACCAGAACATGTAAGGAATAAAAATGGCCGCGCGTCTTTTCTCCGCCCTCGTATTCGGTGCCACCTGCTTGGCCGGCTGCTCGGTCTTGCCGCCGACGCCCTTAAGCCATTCCACCGGTTTTGCGCCGGTGTATCCGGTGGTGCGCGAAGCGCCGCAACAGGCTACCGGCTCTTTGTACAACGCCGATCTGGGCGAAACCTTTCTCGGCCGTGGACGTAACTTCCAAATCGGTGACGTGATTACCGTCGTACTTAGTGAGTCGACCCAGGCGGCGCGTACCCAAAGCGGCACGGTATCGCGCACCTCCAGCAATGACGTGCTGCCCACCGCAACCTTGGGAGGTGGACTTCTGGGTAGCACTTCCGCTCTCTTGGGCGGAACTATCAAATCAGACGGAACAGGTACTGCCGACCAGACGGCCACCTTGAGCGGCTCGGTAGTGGTCACCGTGGTGGACGTGATGTCCAATGGAAACCTGGTGGTGCGGGGTGAAAAACAACTCGCACTCACCGAAGGCGCAGAGATTATCCAGGTCGCTGGCGTGATCCGCCCGGACGACGTGGCACCGAACAACACCGTGCAATCCAAGCGCCTGGCCAATGCCCAGATCACCTACCGCGGTACCGGTGACATGGCTGCCACAGCCCGCGCCGGCTGGGGCACCAGTGGCCTGCTCAAGCTCTGGCCTTTCTGATTCTTTTTGATTCTTTTTCATCCTGCGCGGAAGACCCACCATGACAAAGCTTTTTTCCCTGTGTGTGCGCAGCTGCCTGCCCGCTCTGATGCTTCTGTTGGCGGCGGGCGCGGCCCACGCCGACCGCATCAAAGACCTCACCAGCATGGCCGCCATGCGCAGCAACCAGCTGATTGGCTACGGTTTGATCGTGGGCCTGCAGGGCACTGGAGATGGATCGGATTTGTCTTTTACAACCCAGAGCATGAAAACCCTGCTCAGCCGCATGGGCGTCAACCAGGAAAGCTCGATTGCGGACTATGAGGCGACTACCAGCGGTGGCAAGATTGACCTGAAGAACGTGGCGGCCGTCATGGTGACCGCTGAACTACCGGGCATGACCAAGCCGGGCCAGAAAATCGATGTGACGATTTCAGCGATTGGTAAAGCCACCAGCTTGCGTGGCGGCAGCTTGCTGATGACCAGCTTGCGCGGCGTGGACGGGCAAATTTATGCCCTGGCGCAGGGCGCCTTGACGGCTACGGGCATGGATGTCAGCGCAGCGGGCTCTAAGGCGAGCAGCGGTGTCACGACGGCAGCGCGTATCCCGTCCGGCGCGATTGTCGAAAAGCTGGTCGCGAACTCCTTTGACAAAACCGACAGCGTCTTGTTGAACCTGCGCGATGGTGATTTCACCACCGCCAGCGCCATCATCCAAGCCATTAATACCAAGTTCGGCGGCGACATCGCACGCGCCCTGGACGGCGTCTCGATTCTGGTGCGCGCACCTACCGATTTGAGCCAGCGCGTGGCCTTTATGAGCATGGTCGAGAACATCGATGTACAGCCCGGCGAAGGCCCGGCACGGGTGGTTGTCAATGCCAAAACCGGTACCGTGGTCATCAGCCGCAACGTGCGGGTGACGGCGGCTGCTGTGACCCACGGCAGCATCACGGTGTCGGTGGCCATGACCAACGAGGTCTCCCAGCCTGGCGCTTTGTCCAACGGCACGACCCAGGCTGTACAAAACGCCGACGTGAAGATTGAAGAGCCGAACAAGCCTATGTTTTTGTTCCAACCCGGCGTGGACCTGCGGGCTATCGTCGACGCGATCAACCAGGTGGGTGCCACACCCTCGGCCCTGATTGCGATTTTGGAAGCGCTCAAGAGCTCCGGCAGCTTGCGCGCCGAGCTCTTGGTCATTTAAGTTCATTCGCCTAGACACCGACTGCACCATGGACGCGCTCTCCAACAAGCTCCCCCCGGCGGCCAATGCGGCGCTTGGCGGAACGGGTACGGGCTCGTACCTGGACTTTGACGCTCTGGGGCGGCTCAAAGGCAAGGCGGCCAAGGACGGCAAAAGCGCGGCACGCGAAACCGCGCAGCAATTTGAAGCGCTATTTTTGCAAATGATGATGAAGTCTATGCGCGACGCCAGCTTCAAAAGCGATCTGGTGGAGTCGCAGGCCAAAGACACTTTTGAGGGTATGTTCGACAAGGAAGTTTCGTTGGCAATGGCCCAAAAGAACACCTTAGGCCTGGCCGATCTGTTGCTTAAGCATATGCCGGATCCGGCGGTGCAGGCGGCTAATGCGCAGGCAATTAAAGATATTCAGGAGCAGCAGGCTAGCAAGTTACAGGGGGCGCAAGAGGCGCAACAACCCAGCTC